>Ga0210402_10004032_pt1 | contig 13510 bp, 14 predicted proteins | sample IncBWC7MmetaG_FD_161055 | JGI IMG/M metagenome (GOLD analysis project Ga0210402, IMG submission 161055) | Forest soil microbial communities from Barre Woods Harvard Forest LTER site, Petersham, Massachusetts, United States - Inc-BW-C-7-M | ecosystem: Environmental > Terrestrial > Soil >...
AAAATATTGTAGATGCTATATCTTGAACTGCACCCTCAAGGCTCGCTCCGTTCGTATTCCTATCTAAGACCCTAGGGATAGCCCCTTGAGGCCGCCAACAGGAGAACGTCGATGAAGATGCGAAGGGTGAAGATCGCGCTCGCTTGCTTGCTGATCCCCGCACTGGGGGCCGCTCAGGATGCCAAACTCAAGCTGCCCGAATTCAGGTCTCTGGCCGGCAAGGCGACGGAATCCGTCAATATCAGCTTGAGCCCATGGTTGCTGCACATGGCCGGCTCATTCATCGACGATAAGGACGAGGATAGCGTGGCCACCAAGCACTTGCTCGCCGGCATCAAATCGATTGACGTGCGCAGCTACCAGTTCGCGACCGATAATGCCTACTCCACTGCGGACATCGACGCGGTGAGAAGCCAATTGGCGGCCCCGGGTTGGAGTCAGATCATGCAGGTTCACCATCGCGAGAAGAGCGAAGATGTTGACATGTACATCTTGATTGAGAACAACGTGACCAAAGGATTCGCATTGATTGCCAGCGAACCGCGCGAATTTACGATCATCAACATCGTCGGCTCCCTCAAAATTGAGGACTTGCCGAAGCTGCAGAGTCATTTGCATTTGCCGAAAGTGGCGGATTCGCAAATCAATCTGCTGATGTAGCAGTCGCGCGCTTGGATGACGCGGCCGCGGACTTATTGGATGAGCAGCTCGATAGGGCGCGCGCCGGCGAGCGCTCTGCGCTCACGCTTCTAGTCCAGGCGCATCAGCGCTCCGTCTACAGTTTGGCGTTGCGCATGCTGGGTACGCGAGATCTTGCGGAAGACCTGACGCAGGAAGTATTCATGCAGATGAACGGCAACTTGAGAACCATCGAGTCGAACAGGCACCTGGGTTTTTGGTTGCGCCAGGTGACCACCCATCGCGCCATCGATCAACTGCGGCGGCGTGCGCGGGTGCAAATGACGTCTTTGGACGAGGAAGCCCAGCTGTTCAGCACCGAGGAAGACTCCGATCCGCTGCTGCAGCGGCACTTGCAAGCGTTGCTCGCGGAATTGAGTCCGCCGGCGCGCGCCGTGTTATTGCTGCGGTATCAAGAAGACCTGGATCCTGTGGAGATTGCGCGGACATTGGGCATGCCGCTCAACACGGTAAAGAGCCATCTAAAACGATCGCTGGAGAGCATGCGCGAGAAAACGATCGGCATGCAACCGGCCCGCTGCGAGGATAGTTCGACATGAGCAAGGATATTGAATCCCGGATGCGCGCCGCCTTGCGGCCGGTTGCACCGAGCGACGAGTTCTCCCAAAGACTGTTGACGCGCGTCGCGCTGCAGCGCCCCTCGCAGCCCAAGCCTCGCCGCGTCGGCGTGGGCGGCCTGCATCCTCTCGCATGGTGGCTCACGGCGAGTCTGGCTGCCTCAGTGATTCTGGCGGTCGGTGTGCATCAGCACCTGCAACAGCAACGTCTACAGCAAAGCGGACTCGAGGCGCGCCGCGAAGTGGTGGAGGCGCTGCGGATGACGAGCCAGAAGTTAAACCTCGCGTACGAAGCGGTGAAGAGTCAATCCACATCGCTGACCGATGAACAATCCGGCGCTTGAAGCCGTAGGACCTTTGCCATGAGAAAGTGCACATTACCGCTATTTTTCGCGCTGCTGGCGCCCGCACTGGCATGGGGGGCACCGAGTCCCAAGCTGGTTATCCCCAGCTTTGCGGGATTGGCCCAGAAAGCGACCGAGTCGGTGACCATCACGTTGGATCCTGCATTGCTCGGGCTGGCGGCGAAGTTTCTCGACGCCAATGACCCTCAGGATGCGGCAACGAAAGATGTTCTCAAGGGTCTGCAAGGCATCTACGTGCGAAGCTATACGTTCGACAAGGATTCCGCCTATCAACAGGCCGATATCGACGCGGTGCGGAGTCAACTGGCCGCTCCCGGTTGGAATCGCCTGGTACAAACCCGCAGCCGCAAGAGCCACGCGGATGTCGACATCTACATCATGGTCGACAATAACCAGGCCGTCGGCCTCGCGCTAATTGCGAGTGAACCCCGGCAATTTACGATCGTGAATATCGTTGGGGCGATCGATCTGGATAAGCTGCACAAGCTCGAGGGCCAATTCGGCGTTCCCAAGCTCGATATCGACGCCTCGAAGCCGGCGCCAGCCCCACAAAAATAGGGCCGAGGACAGGAGTTAATGAGCCTTGGTGGCGGTATCGACCGGGTTGATCGACGCAAGGGTGTCTTTGGGCGGCTGCAAGCGTTCCTTGCAGACGCGCCTCGCATCATTGTAGGAAAGACTTTTGTCGGCGGACATGCGCTTGCTCATGCATTCGCTCAGCTGACGTTTGGCGAGAACGGCCGCGCTTTGGGGCTGAGCGATGGCGGTATGTGCGCCTACTATCAAAGTGGCCCAACCAACCGCAGTTACAAAGCGTTTCATTGCGAGTCTCCGAACATCGGCGGCAGCTTGGGCGCGGTGCCCTCGAGCTGCAAGGGTGTAGAGTCGCCATCGAATGTCAGGCTTGCACCGACAGCTTGATATCAAAGAGAGCTCAGCTACACTGATTTTACGCCCAGCGTGGCCTTAAGGGGGAGTGGGGTGTGCGAAATCAAAATATGAGGACCGGTATCTTCGGCGGTTGCCTGCTGATCACCGTTTTATTGCGCGGTGCGGCTTGGGCGGGGACGGCGCCGGACCTGGAAGGAACCTGGACCAACGCCTCGCTCACCCGGCTTGAACGGCCTTCCGAGTACGGCGACCGCAGCGTATTGACTGCGAGGGAAGTCAACGAGCTCGAGAAGAAGAACAGCGAGTTGGTCGCGCTGGGAAACAAGCCGACGGATCCGAAGGCGACGGTCAAGGATCTGCCCGCCGATTGCAGCGGCGGGCGGGGTGAGAATTGCAATTACAATGCGGCGTGGACCGATCCTGGCACCACGGTGATGCGCGTGCACGGCGAACCGCGCACGTCCTTTATCACCTTTCCCGACAACGGCCGCCTACCCGGCTACACCGAAGAAGCCATTGCCGATGGATCGGCCGTGCGGCGCTATGGTCCGCCGTTGCCGCCGGGCCTGCGGCAAAACGATAACCCGGAGACGCGAGCGCTCGGGGAACGTTGCCTTACCTCGTTCGGCTACAGCGCAGGTCCGGTCATGTTGCCGCTCCTCTACAACAACACCTACCAGATCGTGCAGAACAGGGACACCGTGGCAATCGTCGTGGAAATGGTTCACGACGTGCGCGTCATCCGCTTGGACTCGCCGCACCGCAACGACGGCTTGCGCCCCTGGTTTGGCGATTCGATCGGTCACTACGAGGGCGCCACCCTGGTGGTCGAAACCACCAATTTCCCTGCCGCCCAGGCCTTCTTGGGATCGTGGAAAAATCTCAAAGTCACAGAGCGACTAACTCGCGCGAGCGCCGGCCGACTCCTTTATCAGTTCAAGGTCGAAGATCCCACCGTCTGGAAGCAGGCCTGGGGCGGCGAATACGAATTTGCCAAGGCGAATGGCCGAATCTTTGAGTACGCCTGTCACGAAGGTAACTACGGTCTACAAAATATCCTTGCCGGTGCGAGGGCAGAGGAGGAGGCGGCGAGTGCCGGAGTCAAAGCAGCCGCGGCAAAATAGTGGCGCACTAACGCCTGCCGGGCCACATGCGGCCCAGCAGTCCATCGCGCAACATGAATTGATGCCATAGGGCAACAAGCGCGTGAAGGCCGGCAAGGGCGAACAAGGCGTACGCCAGGTAGCCGTGCAGATCTTCGGTGGGATTAAATACGGCGCGATTCGACTTGATTCCAAAATCGATCTTGAAAATTCCAAAATCAAATACGCGGCCGTGGTAGACAAATGTGATGATGCCGACTACGGGTGTGACAAAAAGCAAGGCATAGAGGCCGAAGTGCATCAGCTGCGAAGCGCGTCGTGAAAAGGGTCCGATGCTTTCCATGAGCGGCGGAGGCGGATGCCGGCTGCGCCACCAGGCACGCGCGAACAGTGTGAACCACAAGGCGAGGCCAAGAAGCGCATGGATGTTTATCCAAAATCGCTGGGTCTGCTTCGGCCAAGAGTCGTGCAGCAGGCCCAAAGTCCCGACGCAGACGACCAGCACGAACATCAGCCAATGAAACGCGATCGCCCCGGATCCATAAGCTTGAGTTTTTGAGCGTTGAGTGGCTTCCATGGCCCGCGACGATACACTAAAAAAGTTGATTAGTGCCGAGCAAGTATCGAGGATGTAGCCTCGCAGACGCATGATCAAGAACAAACGCATGACCCAGAAACGAAGGAGCGCGCAAGTATGAAGATTGCTGGAACAGGGGCTGTAGTTACGGGCGGCGCTTCCGGGATCGGCCGCGCGGTCGCGCAGGCGATCGCCGCGCAGGGCGGCCGAGTCGCCATATTCGATCTCAATGAAGCGGCGGGACTTGCCGTTGCGGGCGAACTTGGCGGCGGCGCGATCTTCGAGAACGTCAACGTGGCGGACGAGAATTCCGTCGCGGCTGCGGTTGCCAAAACCATGGCGTCATTTGGCGCCATTCACGTGTGCGTCAATTGCGCAGGCATCGGCAGCGCACACAAGACCTTTGGCAAGGACGGGCCCTTCCCGCTCGCCGCCTGGAATAGGACGCTCGCCGTCAATTTGACCGGCACCTTCAATGTCGCCCGCCTCTGCGCGGAACAGATGGCCAAGAATCAGCCGCTCGATTCCAACGGCGGGCGCGGCGTGATCATCAACATCGCCTCGGTCGCCGCCTTCGACGGTCAGATCGGTCAAACCGCCTATAGCGCGAGCAAGGCGGGTATTGTCGGCATGACGCTGCCCATGGCCAGGGATTTGTCGAGCATCGGCGTTCGCGTGAACACCATCGCGCCTGGGTTGATTGAAACACCGCTACTCGGATCCCTTCCCGCGGATGTGCTCGACGCACTCGGCAAATCGGTGCTGTATCCAAAAAGACTCGGTAAGCCAAGCGAGATCGCGCATCTCGCCGTTGCGATCATCGAGAACGACTATCTCAACGGCGAGTGCATTCGCGTCGACGGCGGCATTCGAATGCCGCCGCGCTAAGATCACGCGCTCACGTCATCAGTGGCAATGCTCGTCGCGATCGCCGCAATCGTGCCAGGTGTTTTCGTGATAGTAGCGATGATGATCGCGGTCATAGTAGCCCTCGCGATAACCGTCGTGATACCCGGGTTCACGGACCACGCAAGCGGAAGACAGCGCCATCAGCCCCAACACAAATCCGACCTTAACAATGCTTTGTATATTTCTCATGTGTGCTCCAGCGGTTGACGTGAGCATCGTACGCGGCCTCGAGCGACACCACCGTCGGCAGCCTGCCGTCCTTCCTGTAAGCAATGGTCTACATGGCTCAAGATTTGCGCCAAGCCGTCGATAAGCTGCTGATTGCACTTATGAGAGGCGAAAAACATCGATGCCGAGGCTTGCGCACGGCAAATTGGTTGCATCGCTTTGGGCAGCGCAGCTGCTGGCCTTTGCGCCGGGTGCAATCGGCGCGGATATGCGCAACCTGACCGGTTTGCCTGCCTACCCTAATCTCTCCAGCGCCGTGATGGACGGCACGTTCAAGACCGACACGCTGGGGCATTGGTGCATGCGCTTCTGGTCCGATACCTCGGATTCGATCTCAACCGTCGAAGCGTGGTATCGAAAGACATTGGTCGGCTCGAGTGAAATCGATCTGACACACGACAAGAACTACAAGAATTACACCGGCTTGGTGGGCGTCAAGATTGTCCTCGGGATAGACTATGTCGTGGTGTACAAGACTTCCAGCCAGGCGCCCACATCCATCGATCTGTACCGGTGCAGTCCGCCGCCGCGCCCTTGATATTTTGGCCGCAGCGGCGAGCTACCCGGGACGCAAACCCGGGTAGCCGCCGAGACTCAATGGAATGAGTAGACCACTCTTCCGTAAATGAAGCTGCCAAGCGGATCGCCGTAGCTCACGTCATACCCGCCGATGAAATTGTTCGCAGACGCGGCATAGTTTGCGTAGGGCGGATTTTTGTTCAAGATATTCCTGCCGCCGAGCGTGAAGGTGAAGTTCTTCAGTCCAATATATGACGCTTGAGCATCCAGGGTCTCGTAGGCAGAAACGTAGCGCCGCGCGCCGGTGATATTGCCCGCCGAGTCGTGGTAGCGCTTCTGGAAATTCCCGGTCAGCGACACATTGAACAAGTTGCTGCGCTGATACTCGAGCGTACTGCTGCCGCGGAATCGCGAAATCACGCCTCCGACCGAGGTCAAGCCCTTGTCGAGATCGCCTGTCCAGCTGCCGTCCGGATTCTGGCTGACGAAGCGATAGAAGTACGTGCTGTTTGCCAACAGGACGATGCGATCCAGATCGGTGACATCGAAGCGATAGCGTACATCGGAATCGAGACCGCTCACATTCGATTTGAACAGATTGGCATTCGTCTGGCTGATCGAAATGATCTGGTTGGTCACCGGATCTCGAGTGACCAAACTCGCGTATTGGTTCGCAGTCGCGGCATTCTGCAGGATGAAGGAGTAAGGGAGTCCGCCCACCACGATTTGGTTTCTGAGGAAAATCCAGAACGAGTCGAAATCCATGGTCAGGTTCGTGACCGGCTCGATCGAAATCCCAAACGTGGCCGACTTGGATTTCTCCGGCGTCAGATTCGGATTACCGCCCGTGGTCGTGCTGAACTGGAAACTGCAGTTTGGGTTGTTCGCGTTAAAGGTCGGGCACAGGATCGGATCCCGGGTGCCGTTTGAGGTGACGCTGGTGGCCTGCGCCGCATATAGATCGGTCAGCGACGGCGCACGGAAACCCGTTCCCGCGGATGCACGCAGCAGCAACGCATGTATGGGCTGAAAGCGCAACGAGAACTTGGGGTTCACGGTACTGCCCACGCGTTGGTAATTATCGTAACGGACGGCAGCATCGGCCTGAAGTGAACTCAGGAGTTGTGCGTTGAATTCCAGATACGCGGACTCCACGTTTCGCGCGGCCGACTCCGGCAGCTGATTGCCGCCTTGCCCGGTGACATCGCCGGTCGCGATCGCCGTGGCGGGATTGAAGTCGAATGTCTCGTGGCGAAATTCCGCGCCCACGGCGCCGCTGAGCGGGCCGGCGGGGAGGGCCAACAGCTCGCCGGTCGCCTTGCCGCTCACGCTCGTGATTGAGGTCTTGGTCGAGAAATCCTGGCCGGTGAATTCATCCGCTTTGGCCGCCGCGATTGCGGACGGGTCGGCGGTGGGTCCAAACGGATTGATAGTCCCGCCATCCAGCAGCGGCATGATCTTCGAATACAACGCGAACCCGGATTTCAGGTCTTCCTTCACCTTCACTTCGCTGTACAGAACCGCGCCGTCGTAGTCCCACGTGCCCACCGTTCCTTTGTAGCCGGCGACGACGCGGGCCGCGTCGGATGTGTCCTCGGTCAAGCGCGTACCATTGGCAAAGTCACGGTAGATGAGGTTAAGGGGCTGGCCATTGATACCGGCGGCGGTCGCAAAAGCCGTCGGATAGTAGGGGCTCGACGGCGGCAGCAGAAAGGCGGCGGCCGTCGGCGTGATGGCCGGATTGTGATAGTTCGGATATTGCGTCGCGAGCAAATTGGCCAGAAAAGCCACGTACGAATTGCTCGGCAGCAGGGGGTTTTGATAGGACAGCGGCACCGGCTGCACTTGTGTTTGCTGCTCGACGTGCGAATAACTGCCTTCCACGTATGCCTGGCTGGCGTCGGTCACCGCGTAGCGGGCGCTGAAGTTTGCGGTGCCCTTCTTGGTATCCGGTTGGAGCGAATCATACGGTGAGTTGTCGAAGCGGCACTGGGACGGAAAATTGACATCATTGAGCGAGGGCGCACAGTTGCCGGCGAACGGATTTTGCGTTCCCTTGCCAAGCGGAGCTGGGTTGGTCGGGAACACCGCGACATTGGCCGGAAAGGCAAATCCGGACGTGACATCGTTGCCGTAGATGGGGCTATAGCGCGTGGCGAAGGCGCGGTCCGCACCCAAAAGGGTCTTGTCATGCTCGATGTTGATACCTCCCGCGATATTGAAGCGGTCCGTCTTCAGATCGCCAATACCACCGTAAACTGACAAGTTCGCCGAGTTTCCTGCCGAGCCTCCCTTGGTCGGATTGCCATCGTAGGCCTGCACCTCGAGGCCCTTGTAATCCTCCCGCAGGATGAAATTGACGACTCCCGCTATGGCATCGCTGCCGTAAATCGCCGAGGCGCCGTCTTTCAATACTTCGACACGCTCGACCAACGCCAATGGAATGCCGGAGACATCGACCGAGGAACCGGCCGCACCGACCGACCCGCCGCCGTAAACGGCTGATCGCTGGCCGTTGATCAGAATCAAGGTCCGCGCGCTGCCCAAACCGCGCAGCGAAATCGTGGAGAGTCCGCCGGTTTGAAAGCCGGTGGCTTGTGCTGCAGTGGTTGCACCAGAGCTGCTGGCGGCGCTGATCTGACGGAAGAGTTCCTCTACCGTGGTCGCGCCGGTCCTGGCAATGTCGTCGCGCTTCAATATCTGTACGGGCAGCGCGGTTTCACCGTTGATTGTCTTGATTGAGGAACCGGTGACAACGATTTCGGCAAGACCGGTGTCGCCCAATCCCGTCGCGGCACTGGCGGTGCTCTGGTTCTGAACCGCCGCCGTCTGCGCCGTGGTTGAGGTTGCTTGTGCGACCCTGATCTCCTGCGCGGCAGAAGCCGGCGCGCCGACAATCACGGGGCTGTTTATTTTCTGAATATCGTTTCGCACCGCCTTGCGTTCAGATGATCCGGTGATGACCACCGTGCTGCCGTCCACGACGTCGTAGTGGAGCGACGTGTCCTTGAGCAGGATTGCGAGGGCGCTGCCGGCATTGAATCTGCCAACCACCCCGGGGGATTGCTTGCCCTCGGCGAGCTGGCCGGGAACCGTAACTTGAATGTCCGATTGCGCAGAGAATTTCAGCAACGCGGAGGAGAGCTGTTGCGGCGCGATGTCGAACTGCCGCTGCTGTGCCAGATCAATTGCCGCCATGCTCAGGCGGATGCCGGCGCCGACGGACAGCCCGAGGACAACAAGCAGCGCCGCCAGGCCGCGCACCCATAGATCTACGACTCTCTTTGCGTTCATTAGCTTCCCCATACGCGGCTCGATATCCGCTTGTTAGGTCTAAGACGAACGAGAATTTGAATACGGGAATGGATTTTGACGTTTTTCTGAAATAATTTCTCGCCGCGGCATGATCGTCGCCCGCCCTTGAGATTAGCGGCAAAATCATCCACGGTGTGGTCGAATTGATGGTCAAATAAGCCGGTGGATAACTTCGAAGAAACCCTCGGCAAGCCGAAGACGCATTCCCGTTTTCGGCCTCTCGTTCGTCTAAGCTAGACTAAAGGGTATTCGAAAGCTCCTCATGGGGATTGCAGTGAGTATTCCGCCGCCACACGCCGATCAGGTGGCCGAAGCCGATCAGGGGGAATCGCGGGCTACGGTCGTGGAGCGGCTATTCCGCGAGCACAACGAAGCACTGATTCGTTTCCTGCGAGGGCGCGTGGGCTCTCACAATGAGGCACTGGAGGTGGCCCAAGAGGCCTATGTCCGCCTGTTGAGCTTGGATCAGCCCGGCGCGGTCAGTTATCTGCGCGCTTTTCTCTTCAAGACCGCCGCGAACATCGCCATCGATCGGCGCAGGCGGCACCAAAACTTCGACAGAGTTGCCGGGCGCCAGCTTTTCACAGAGTTGACCGAAAACCGCACGCCGGAACGACAGCTCTCAGGCGAGCAAACGATGCGCCACCTTGGCGCTCTCATCGAGGGCATGCCGCCGAAGTGCAGGGAATCCTTCGTCATGAATCAAATCCATGGCCTTGACGCAGCGACCATCGCGACCCGGCTGGGCATCACTGACAGCATGGTACGCAAGTATGTGGTCAGAGCGCTGCTCCACTGCCGCGCGCACATGGATTTTGAACGCAATGGCTGAACAACGCGTGCCATTCTCAAACGACATCGAGCACGACCCCATCCATCTGGCCGCTGCCGATTGGTTCGTCCGATTGCAAAGCACAGAGGTATCGCTCGAGGAAACGCTCGAGTGGCAGTCTTGGCTGCATGAACATCCGGCCAATGCGCAGGCCTTTGCGCGCATCGAAGAAATCTCGCATACCCTACGCGACGTACCGGCGCCCGCTGCCGTGCCGGCGCGCGTCCTTGCCCGCGATCGCTACGATGCATCAATTCCCATCGGGGAGTGGAAGCCGCAACGCGCGCGGCGCTGGCCCAAGGCGGCGCTTGGCATCGCAGCGTCATTTGCGGCCGCCGCCCTCACTGTTGCGCTCTGGAAGTCGCCGGCCAAAATGGTAACCTATGAAACAGCCATTGGGGAAACTGCCAACGTTGCACTGGTGGATGGTTCGATCATCGCATTGGGAGGCGACACGCGAATTGACGTGACGCTGTCGGAAAATCTGCGCGCCATTGAGCTCACCAAGGGCGAGGCGTTATTCAAAGTCGCGAAGGACCCCGCAAGACCGTTCAAGGTGCGTGCGGGCGATGCCACGATTATCGCGGTGGGAACGGAATTCAACGTAGAACGCGACAGCGATCGCGCGGTTGTTTCCGTCACCGAAGGTCGGGTGATCGTCAAACCCGCCGGCGGTCTGCTGCCGGTTTCGCTCCTGCGGGAGTTCAAGCCGAAGCTTCGCAGCGTGCGCGTCAGTGCAGGTCAACAGACGACCGCGGGCAGCGCGGGCATCGAAGAGCCGACCAAGATGGAGGACCCTGCCACAGGATGGCAGATAGGACATCTGGCGTTTCGCCTGCAACCGCTGCGCTACGTGCTCGAGGATGTGAATCGCTACGCGCATAAGCCGATCATGTTGGAAGGCGAGAGCCTGGGCGCTCTGGTGATAACGGGCACCGTCGAGCGGGAGAACATCGGTGGATGGGTCAAGAGCCTGGAACGCGCCTTCGATCTGCAGGCCACTGAAGAGGCCGATCAAATCATCCTGCGCGCGCGCTAGGAGCCTGCCTGAGTATTCAAGCTCTTAGGCGTCGATGACGATTCGCGCGGCGGAATTGGCGGATGCGAACGCAGTCGCTCAACTGCATACCGACAGCTGGCAGACGGCCTACCGCGGAATTCTTCGCGACGACTTCTTGGCAGGCCCGCTGCACGAGAATCGCCGCGCGCTGTGGCATGGCCGGCTCTCAGAGCTCAATCGAGCCGACCAGTTCGTCTTGGTGGACGAACACGAAGGAGAGATCCGGGGCTTCGCTTGCGGATTTCTCGACGCGGACCCGGAATGGGGATGCTTGTTGGACAATCTGCATGTGGTTCCCGAGCTCAAAGGTCAGGGCCTGGGCCGGCAATTGATGAGGGAAGTGGCGGAGCGGGTTCTGCGTTGCAAATCCAATAGGCGCCTGCATCTCTGGGCTTACGAACAAAATCTCGCGGCGCGCCGCTTCTATGAGCGGCTCGGAGGGGTGATCACCCTGCGCTGCGCCAAGCCCGCGCCGGACGGCACCGAAGTGAACGAGGTCCGCTATTGCTGGTCAGAACTCTCCGGCCTTGCGGGACGTCGGCCCGGCTAGTGGGAGCGAATGGCATGGAAACTCAAGTCGTCGGCGAATGCATTTGATAAGGTCTCATCGCTCGTCATCAACAAGGTACAGGGGTGTTATGCGGCTGCGCGGATTCTTCGTTCAATTTTTGAGCTTGGGTGTTCTTTTGCTGGGCGCCGCTGCCAATGCGGCCGATGAAGCGGACACGCGCTTGCTGCGCCAACCCGCCATCTCAAAGGATCATCTGGCCTTCGTTTACGGGGGCGATATCTGGATCAGCGATCGCGATGGAGGGCGCCCGATCAGGATCACCGCCCATCCAGCCTCCGAGTTTGCGCCTCACTTTTCACCCGATGGCCGGTGGATCGCATTTTCAGCCAACTACGACAACAATACCGACGTCTATGTCGTGCCGACCGAAGGCGGTCAGCCGCGACGGCTGACCTGGCATCCCGCCGCCGACCTCGTGACGGGATGGAGCCCGGACGGCAAGCGCGTGTTGTTCACCTCGAATCGCGAGGTCGCCAACAGCCGCAGCGGCCAACTCTACGAAGTGCCGCTCACCGGTGGCTATGAAAAGAAAGTGATGAAGGCGGTCGCTGTCGAGGGCACCTGGTCGAGCGACGGCAAGCGCTTGGCCTATCGTCCCTACATCATGGCCTATGCCGGAGTGAGTGGTTGGCGCCAACATCGCGGCGGGGATACGCCGCCGATCTGGATCATCGATCCTGTCGGCAATCAACTGGAAAAGATCCCTCATGTGAATGCCTCGGACAGCAATCCCATGTGGATTGGCGATGACGTGGCGTTTATCTCCGACCGCAATGACGGCGCGGCCAATCTCTATCTATACGATGCGCATGCCCATTCGGTGCGCCAACTCACGCATGAAACGGACTGGGATGTGCGCAATGCCGGCGCATACGAACATACCATTGTGTACGAGGCCGGCGGTCAACTGAAAACCCTCGATGTAGGCAGCGGCCAGGTGCAGCCGCTCGCCATCCACCTCGAGTTGCAATCCCTTCAGGCGCGACCGCAGTGGAAGGACGCCGCCAAAAACCTGACCTCCGCCCAGTTGTCCCCGACGGGCAAGCGGGTGCTGGTCACGGCCCGCGGCGATGTCTTCAGCGTCCCGGTGAAGGATGGCTCAGTACGCAATTTGACCGCCACCTCCGGGGTGCGTGAGTCCGATGCGCTGTGGAGCAAGGACGGTCAACGCATCGCCTATTTGAGCGAGGAGGGGGGCGTACAGGTCCTGCTGGTACGCGACGCCGTTGGGCTCGAGAAACCCATCCGGCATGCGCTGGGGAAGATGGGCTACTTCAGCTTACTGGGCTGGTCACCGGATGGCCGTCGTGTCGTGTTCCAGGACAATCACCTGCATCTCTATGCCATCGATCTCGCCAGTGATGCGGTCGCTCTTATCGATTCAACGCCTCGGCGGCGCAATTTCCGGGTGGATTTCTCGCCAGATAGCCAGTGGCTCGCCTACACCGTGGTGGGTGAGAACTATTTAACACAGGTGCGGCTGCATAGCTTCGTAGCGGCGAAGAGCGTTGATCTGACCGATTCCTTCGTGCAGACCGATACGCCGGTATTCGGCAGCAACGATCTGCTCTATATCACAGCCTCGATCGACGCGGGTCCCACGCGCGTGTCCCTCGACATGTCAACCCAGGAGCGCCCCCTGCGCATGGCCATCTATGCGGCGGTGCTCTCCGCGGCGGGGCATTCTCCCTTGCCGCCGAAGAGCGGCGACGAGGACACGAAGGCAAGCAAAGACAAGGAAAAGGACAAAGACAAAGATAAGGACAAAGATAAAGACGCGGACAAATCCGACGCGGCGAAATCGAAAAAGCCCACCGAGGACGAGCAGGCCGACAAGCCGATCAAGCCCACCCGAGTGGATCTAGCGGGTCTGTCGCAGCGATT
>Ga0210402_10004033_pt1 | contig 13509 bp, 15 predicted proteins | sample IncBWC7MmetaG_FD_161055 | JGI IMG/M metagenome (GOLD analysis project Ga0210402, IMG submission 161055) | Forest soil microbial communities from Barre Woods Harvard Forest LTER site, Petersham, Massachusetts, United States - Inc-BW-C-7-M | ecosystem: Environmental > Terrestrial > Soil >...
ATGACATTTACCAGCGACAAAAAATTAAAAGAAAAGAATCCGACGAGAATAATCAAAAATAAGGCAAGCGGGAAACTGGTAGCAAGCGCAAAAATAAAAACGGACAAGCCGAACAGGAAAGCGTTTTGAGTAAGAATGGAAAAATTAATTTTTTTACGGTTGGCGGTATTAAGACTTCCAAAAATAGAACCGAAGCCGAGAGCGGAACTCAATAATGCGTAAGTCGTGGCGGTGCCGTGAAAAGTAAACTGCGCCAAGAGCGGCAAGCTTACGCTAAATTCATAAGTAAATGTGCCGATAATCGCCATCATCAGCAGAGTGTGAAATATTACCGGGGAAGACCGCACATAACGAAGACCTTCTTTCAGCTGGCCTTTGAACTCCGTTAAATAAGGAGAGATGTCCAATTTATCAATATCCATCATCGAAAGAGCAATGATGACAACCATATAAGAAAGGGCATTGAAAAAAAATAAAGGCGCCAGCCCGAATGCGGCAATCAAAATCGCGGCGATAGAAGGACCGATTACCCTGGTGAGATTTCCCTGCATAGAATTGAGCGATACAGCGGAGAGAAGATTTTCTTTGTCCACCATCTCGGGTATGAATGTCTGCCTGGCCGGACTGTCAACCGCATTCACCAGGCCGAGACAGAGAGCTAAAACATAAACCATCCAAAGCTGCACAAAATTTGTGGCTACCAAAATTCCAAGAATGAGCGCCAGCACCGCGCAGACCGACTGCGTGATAAAAAGAAGATTGCGTTTGGAAAAACGGTCGGTGATGACCCCGCCGCACGGACCAATAATCAGCACCGGTAAAAACTGCAAGGCTATCACCAGGCCGAGCGCCGTGCCGGAATTGGTTAATTTTAAAACAAGCCACGCCTGTCCTATCGTCTGCATCCAGGTGCCGGTGGTGGATATAATCTGACCGGTAATAAAGAGACGAAAATTTCTTATTTTCAAAGAAGAAAACGTCTGACGAATTTTTGTCTTTTTATGCATGCTTCTTCAGTATAGCAAAAAATATACGGGTATTGTTTCCACCGGCAAATAATCTTAAAGATAATTTAGTTCGGAAGGGTCCCGGAGAATCATATGCGGATTATTTTTTACCAGAACTTCTTCGGTGTTATATCCCCAGGCGACGGCTACGCATTTTATCCGCGCCTTTCTGGCCGCATCAATGTCCCTCACCTCATCCCCGATATACATTACGGACGACAAGTCCCAGCGATTTGCTTTTATCAGGCTTTTAATTTTATTATGTTTTCCGAATAATCTGGAAACGGAATGAATACCGTCAAAATCTTTAATCCGGTTGAGGTCCAGAAAACTTTGTATGTTTTCTTTTGAATTGGAACTTACAACATAAATCTTGTATCCCTTGTTTTTTAGTAATTTGAGCGACTCTGCCATTCCCTCGATTACTTTTAAGTTTGGAATTTCGCTTTTAAATGCGGCTCTCACTCTTCTGGCGATGAAGGGTAATTTTAATAAAGGAATACCGAAATCTCGCACATTATCCCGGGCGCTCTTGTTGCGCAAATCAGTAATATTTTCTTTCGTGATTAGCTTGTAATTATTTTCAATGGCTATTTCGTTGTAAGTTCTCACACCCCAGTCCATTGTGTCGGCTATAGTACCGTCAAAATCAAAAAGCAGTACTTTGGTTTGCATCTCGAAATTATAACAGAAAACATGAGAATTTTTACCCGCTTTTTTAAATTGAAAATAAATAGACCTCGGAAAAGCGAAGCTCTTACGAGGTCTTGCGAACCCTCGCGAGTTCGCTGTCCGATTGGACAAGATTTTTTTTGATGTGGCCTCTCGGCCGGACGGAGTGGCCAGCTCCGTCCGGCATCGGGCTGCTTGATTACCCCGTTTCTTTTAGAGCGCGCGCCAGAACTTCAGGAAACCCGAATGTGTCTCTTGAGCTCCATTCGATGTCTCCAGCTTTGTTCGTTTTACCGAACATCACCTCGCTCCCATGAAGTCTGATCAAAACCTCTCCCGGGTCATAGGTGGGGTCGGCGAGTGGTCCCGATCCGGTGTAAAAATTCAGAATGATTACATCGTTGTTCTGTAGTTGCCAGACTTCACGCTGACCCCCATCACGCCACACTACGATCTCTCCGTAGACTCGGATGTAGTTGATAAGTCTTGTAAGGCTCTCTTCGTCTGTGGCTGGTGGTTTTGACTTCGCGGCAGTGTTTGCTGCTGTTGTCTTGGACAATGCCGCATCCTCAATGGTCGCGTTGATCAGACTGGCAAAGACCAATGAAGCAGAAATGATGATGGCTGCGATGCTGAGTGCAATTGTTACTTGAGCCCAGGGTTTCATAATTTTCTCCTTACGTTTATTTAGTGCGAATTCACCAGGAATCTTCTTCGTCGGTTGCCAACGGCTGGTCATCGTCAGCTTGCTCTTCGCGGGGAACTATCCGGACGATTACCAAGAGATAGCACTCGCTCAGCGGTGCAGGTTCTGTCTCCGTCTTCTCATCCCGCGAATATCCCGTCGCCAGGAAGAAAACAGATATGCCGATGAGAACCCACACGAGGTAATTGTAGCTCTCGGCGTACTGTGAATTGAAGAGCTTGAACAGCCCCAGTAGCGCGACCACGACGATAGTTGCGAAATAGACGAGCAGTGCGAAGCATCCAGACTCGCGAGACACTGAGCCATTGAATGCTTTTTTTAGAACATTCCAAATCAGCTTCCATAAATGACGAAACACGATAAAACTCCTTTCGCTGTCGGTAAAACGCCATAAAAAAGGCGCGAGTTTTGGTAAGTATGTCGACGAAGAAACTAACTCTGTACTGCTTGACTTGCACACCTAAACGCAGGAAACAACGCTTAGGCGTGCAAGTCAAATTATTTCAAAGATCGATAGCTGCTTTCGCATAAACTACCATACTTTTAGAGCTTTGTAAATAGTCTTCCCTGCTTGGTCTTGTTCAAATAAGTGTTCCGACTAAAATATGTTTTAACTGTTCTAACTAATATATTTATTCATTAAAAATGAAACCCAATTCTGCCATTCCGCCGGTTCTATTCCATCATTGACGCTGTTGCGGTCTTCCAGAGCTATCAAGAAATAATTAATGGATTGCTGCGCAATAGTCATCCCGGGATAAGGCGGCTGATCAACCGGTATTCTGTTGACGACTTTTTGCACCAAAAGGCTCAGCCTTACGTCCTCAATGCCGTATTTTGTTTTAAGTATGTTTTGAATATCTGATTGCCCAACAGTGAAAATTTGATAGGCAATTTTATTAATTTTGCCGAATTGACCTATGCTTGGATCAATAAAAAGAAATTTATCTTTAAAATAAATTTCTAGCCAGGCGTGATCCACTACTTTTGTCCCGTCGTCTGCCAGACCGAAACGCTCAATGATTTCGTAAGTATTTTTATTATTATATGAGGCATTTATGATTAAATTATCGTCAAAGAATTTTTTATTTATAATTTTAGCAAGCGCATAACTGGATGGCCCGCAGCCCCAGGAAGGCAGATTTTCCTGCGCTGCCAGGCGTTGCTCGTCAGCCATATAAGAAGATGATATAGAATCCAGGTAGCTTTCTATGTCTTTAATTTTCGCGTCCATGTCGTTAACAACGTATGCGGTTTTAGGCGCAGAATTATCCGGCTTATGTAAAAACAAATATACGTTAAGACCAACAGACACCAAAAGGAAAAGGGTTGCGAGTATTAATAATTTTTTCACTGAATTTTTATTATTTCTATAATTGGATTAACCAATATAGTTTACTAAAAAGAATTTTTGTTGACAAGAGTTTGAATATAGTTTAAAAATTTGTAAAAAATCATTTGCCGCAATTGTAATTTTTCTCCGTAAAGCTCGTCTTTATAAATATGAAATCATTATCTTTTAAGCTGGCGAGAGAAACTCTCTCGCTGCGCCATATCGATATTTATCTTGCTATGTTGCTTAATTTTTCTTTGATTCTGGCGGTAATTGCCGAAAAAAGTGATTTTTTTCGGAATATTTTTATTCCTACGGTTCTCACAATGAACGTCGCCATCCTTGTTACCATTATAATAATGCGTTTTTCATTCAAAGAAGGAACGCTTAAGGAAAACATCTACATAATCCTATCCGTAATTCTGGAAACATTTTTATTGTTTCGCCTTCCTTTCTTTTTATCACCGATACCTGATCTTTTTTTCTTAAGAACACTTATGATGGCGGGAGTGCAATCTTGCGCCACAATTTTCTTCTTTAAAGCATTCAGGGGTGAATTAGAACGATTGTATATATTCCTGGTTCGTACCGGTAATCTTCTTCCTAAAAGAATTTCACCTCACGACCTCGACTCGAAACCTGTATTATTGAAAAAAAACCTGTAATGTTAAAAACAAAAACCGCCTTATGAAGGCGGTTTTTGAAAGCAGTTACCGAAGATATTTAGTCGTCAATCTCAACTCTGCCTTTTGCTGTCATCTTCGCATTATCACTGCCAACTTTAATGTTATTGCCAACATTTATACTGTCATTGTCGGCTTTAACACTGCCATCAGCTTTGACGCTGCTGTCTTCGTCTTTGTCTTCTTTATCTTTGTCGGACTGATGATTAACACTAGCGACGCACAACCCCTGATTTCTGAAGCTTGGGTTTGTGAATTTTGCCCATCCGCCTTCCTTACAGTCATCCTTGCTTTTAGGGCCACCATTCGAAACTGTGTCGGCTTCAAAAGATGCGGCAATAGTGTGGTTAGCAATCACGTTGCTGAACGTGAAAGTAGCAACCGCGCCTACCGAAGAACCATCGACAAGAACATTCTTCACATGAAAACCGCTGTTAGCAGTAATCGTGAAAGCCTGGGAGCTGCCGCTGTTAACTATGACTGAACCGGATGGAGAGATTATACCGTTCACGCCGGCAGATGCGCTGATGCTGAAAGTTATCGGAACAACATTTAATGTAAATGTTGCCGTAACCGCCTTATTGGCGCTCATAGCGAGCACGCATGATCCCGTACCCGTACAATCGCCAGACCAACCGGCAAAACTTGAGCCCGCTGCAGACGTTGCCGTAAGTGTGACAGACGCATTGTTGTCAAAAGATTTTGAACAATCGGCGCCACAGTTGATTCCGGCAGGAGACGAGGTTATTGTACCCGAACCGTTCCCCGCTTTGACAACTGTTAAAGTTCTGAGTGCGACCGCAGCACCGCTTACGGTGGATAAGCTGCCGCTTCTAGAACCGCCCTGGTAATTATCGCTCCATGTTCCGCTTATTTTGCCGTCAGATGCAATCGTGCCTGTGACGTGCAGGACTGTCTGCGGAGTCACCGCGTCGGCAGTAGCTGTATAATTGGCAAGGAAATCAATTGAGTTCCCTGATACAGTCCCCGATGTCAGCGCCCACTTGTACACATTTGCTCCGGAAGGACTTCCGCCGTTACCGGTCAGATTTCCGGAACTATCTTGAGTCAAAGACATATCGTGAGCATAATTGATGCCCAGATATTCCATATTTACGACATAGCTTCCCGTAACATTCCAGGCCGGAGCAATCGCTTGCGCCCGCAACGCAAAGGAAGATACCAGTAAAGCCAGAGCCGTAAATGCGCTTCCAAACGTTAATATTTTTTTCATAATGTTTATTTTGTGAGGATTTTATTTTTAATCCCAAAAGACCGTCCCCTCACCAGAGAGTACTTTCATAGTTGATAATGAATCAACTAATTAGCTATAAATAGAAAATTAAACTGATAATACTTCAACACGAGCATATAATCGCCACATACGCTCCGTAATATGTGACGAATTCAGCAAAGGTGTATTTCTTGTATTTTACCTGGGATAATATGTAAATTTTTGTCAACATTTCAAATGGCTATAATGGAGAGAACTTGCTAAAATCAATATTATGACCAAAAAGAATGCCCGTGGTGTGGTACATAAAATGCCCGCGGACTTCCGAAAGGCTCTTGCCTCAGCTAAGGAGGCGCGAGCCGTCTGGAAGGATATTACCCCGCTCGCGCGCAATGAGTGGATATGCTGGATTACTTCCGGCAAAAAATCGGAAACAAGAAACATTCGCATCGAGAAGGGACTCTCAAAGCTTAAAAGCGGAATGCGCCGGCCCTGTTGCTGGGCCGGCTGCATTCACCGCTTCAAATAATCGAAGTTTCGAAAACGATTAAATCTATAGTCCTTGTTTACTATTTATAGTTTGTTGAATCTCTTCGGGAAAGTCTGACATTTCTTGTATTTGGCGTATCTCAACCAAGCCATCCTTGAAAGGAATTTTTTGGGCCCATTGAACCGCTTCTTCCTTTGAAGTTGTCTTGATGACCCAGAAACCGGCAACCAGTTCTTCCGGATTTTGGAACGGACCGTCAGTTACTACAGTCTTACCATTAGAAAATGAAACCCGAGCGCCTTTTGAACTTGGATGAAGTCCGTCAAGAGAAATTAAAACACCGGCCTTTTCAAGTTCGTTATTATATCTTTCCATAGCAACAAAAAGCTCCTTGTCAGGCAAAACACCGGTTTCAATCTCTTTATTGCTTTTAACCAACATCAGGAATCGCATGGTCTTAGTATATCAATAAAAAACCTCTTCGTAAATAATGATATATAAATTGTAATTCTTATGGAATAATGTTAAAATTCCTCCTATGGGTGAAAACGATTTGGGGCAACCAATGATGCAGGCAAGCCCCGTTAGCAGGCACGAGCTGTTTGATGTTATACGGGATAGCAGGGTTGTTTTGACTTTCGAAGAATTACTGGAAAGAATAAATGCAAACAGGAGGAAAGGAAATAAAATAGAACCCGGTTCGCAGGCAATAGAACTATTCAGAACTTACTTAGGAGAACTTGTGCGGGATAATATTTTAAAGAAAGAAAGTTCAAAATATCAAAAAGTTTCTTGACCTTTTTTAGGAATAATCTGAAATTTAAATTGGGGTGGCTTTATTTTTTCCGGCTCCGAACACGAATATTCGAACCTGCCTAATGGAAAAACCTATGATATAATCATCATTGCAATGCAACCACCCGAGGGATTGCCCAGACAAAAACCAAATATCGTACCCGATACCGGGATTGAATCGACGGAGGGTTTGACGCAACAAGCCCAAGACCGGTTTGTTGCGGCCCGGACTAATATAGAAGTACGTAATGCGCTGGTTCTTGAAAACCAGAATTTGATATATACGGTAATGAGAAGATTTCAAGATATTGGTACTTTGAGCAGAGAAGACCTGTTCCAAGAAGGTATGCTTGCGCTTATGTATGCGGTGGATCATTTTGATGTAACTAAAGGTTTTAAATTCAGTACTTATGCTTTTAATACTATAGAGGGGTATCTAAAAACGGCGATAACAAAAAATAAGCATATTGTTAATGTATCTGCAGAAATTATACATAGAGATTTAACAAGAGCTCGCGAAATAGGTCAGTATGCACGGGATCATGGCATCAAAGAAGCTGATTCAGCTGAGCGTTTGGGATTATCGGGAAAATCAGCACTGCCTGTAGAAATATCATTTAATGAAACACTCTCTTCCGATTCTGAAGAAGAATTAGGGTATTTAATTAAAAACCGGGAAGCGATTAATCCGGAAAATATAGTTTTGGCAAGGGACGAGCTTAATAATATGAATACCGTAATTAAATTGATTAACAATGAATTCGCCTCTGGAGATGAAAGAGAAATTTTCTATGCACGTTATGGGGATAACTTAAATCAACCACAAAAACCTGTGAGTTATAGAGAAATTGCCCATAGATTGGGAGATAGAATTACTCCGCAAAAAGTTCAATCCACGCTGGAACGTTTTTGGAGAAAACTAAGACCAAAATTAAAAAATAAAATATCAGAAGCCTCGCCAAAAAACATCGATGAAAACTGGTTTTTAGTAATGTTGCAAAGAAGACGCAGGTTATTAGAATACCTTCATGTAGAAGAAGAGATTTAAAAAAAATTAGAACCTTTAAATCTAAGAAAGCAAGCACTCTTACTTAACCCAACCTTGGAGGATGTTCGAGAACCTGCTTATGGAATAAAATTGAATATTTCTAATGTTTAAGAATTAATTACTAACCTCCAAAGCTTTAACAGACATAGAGCCAACTACTCCATCTGCAGTTAATCCGGCGTTAGTTTGAAAAGCTTTAACAGCTATTTGGGTTCTTGGACCAAATCTACCGTCAGGAATTAGACCTATCCGCAACTGTAAGCAAGCAACATCATCGCCTGATGATCCAATCATTAATGTATTAGTGATAATACAAGTTGAAGATGGGGCGTAGGTAGGTGAAGTAGTAGCTGAGTAACCAGTTTGTGAATTAGTTGCCGGTGAAGGTGAAGTTGTCGCGGGAGTTCCTAAATTAGATTCAGGTTTAGGTGAAATCAACACAGATGCTCCCGTAGGCAAGGCAACCGGTATTAACTTTCCTGTTGGTGAAGAAACAGGCATGAGGTTTCCAGATGGTGAAGTTGAAGTGGTAGCTGGATAGCCAACTTGTGGATTTATAGCGGGTATGGGTGAAGTAGTTACAGTGTTTCCAATCGGTGAAGAAATGGGCATGAGATTTCCGTTTTGGGAAGAAACTGGCAAAAGTGATCCGTTTGATGCAGGTGTGGGTGAAGAAGATGTGGTTGCAGGGCTTCCTGAAACAGATGCGGAGTTTCCTGAGGTTTGTATGGTTGGTTCAAACCAAGAAATAGGGTTCCACCAAGAGGCAAAAACAACCGAAGGCATTATCAATACTGCAAAAAATAAAATTGAGAAATATTTTTTCATCCATTAATTATATAAAATAATAAAAAAGGTGTCAAGAAAACTATAATTTTATTTTCTCTAAAATTTGCTCCGGGGGTAGGGATCGAACCTACGACCAATCGCTTAACAGGCGACCGCTCTACCGCTGAGCTACCCCGGAATGCTTTAACATATTAGCAGAAATTGGAGAAAAAACAAATAAAATAAGCTTTTCGCGACGCTGTGGGAATTTTCAAAAAATCTTTGCGAAAATTCGTATAAGCGGAGAGAGAACGTAATCAAACCTGGTCGGTTTATAGGTATTTCTGTTGAATAGAAAGGCGTTCTTTTTCCAGCTATCCAATATCTCAGACAATCTTTTTACGATATCTTCATCTTTAAAGAACACGCCAATCTCATTATTTAAATCAAACGAAATAAAATCAAGGTTTTGCGACCCGACTATCCCCTCCTTGGAGTCTATCAGCATAACTTTGGCGTGATTCATAATCGGCTCCAAGTAAAAGTTTACCCCGTATTTCGCAAGCCTGAACATATAAAAATAATTTACCCGGTCAATGAAAAATATATCGGTCTTTTGCGGGACTAGGACATCCACGCGGACTCCCCGCTTTACCGCCCGGCGCAAGGCTTTAATCATAAACCTTTTAGGCGCGAAATATGGAGTCACTAAAATTATATATTCTTTCGCCGCATTAAGATTTTCTTTATAAATTTTTTTCAGAGTAGACTTTCTGCGCGCCGGAAAATGTTCTATCAGCCAAGTCCGGGTCTTGTCTAAAACAATCGGTTTGTTTTTGGAAAGAATACCTTTGTCCTTGCCCTTGGACTCCACATAGGCTTTGGCAAAAGAGCGGATGATATGCTTTACCAGCTTCTTACCCCTGACTTCTACGACCAGGTCGTTCCAAAAACGGAATCTCTGGCTGATATTTACGCCCCCGATAAAAGCGGACTTTTCGTCGACTACAAGGATTTTCCTGTGGTTATGAAATAAATAATAGCTGTGGAAGAGAACCTCTGCTCCGCTTTTCCGTAATTCCGCGACGGCCTCTTTGCCTAAATCCGAACTCCCCAGGGAATCAAGCAGGATATGGATATGCAGGCCCTGCGCCGCTTTTTCTTTTAAGAGGTTGAGGAAATCATACTGCACCATATCATCAGAGAAAATATACATTTCCAGATAAATAGAACGGCGGGCAGATAAAATTGCCTGAAACATACCTTTCCAGGCCCTTTCGGAATTAGTAAAAAATTTATAACGCATTCTGTGGACCGTACAGGACTCGAACCTGCCACCCCCTCATTGCAAATGAGGTGCTCTACCAGATGAGCTAACGGCCCAATTTGAACTATTCTATCCTATTTTGCCAAGAATGCAAACTTGATTTTTCGAGTAAATGCAACAAAGAATGAAATCAGGCGGAAAGACGATGCTTCTTGTCGGGAGAAGCAATTGACTGTCCTTGATTTTTTTGTTGTTCAGCAATTACTTCTTCTTCTAACCTTTTAGCTAATCCCTGTGCCCATAATTTCTCTTGTTGTTCTGGATCATTTTTTACAATTCCTCGAAGTGTATCTTGATCCCACCCATTCTTGATTCTTGTTCTAAAAGCACTACTTTGCAACAACACAACTGCCTTTCTTTTGATTTCTGGGTTAATATCTTGCTTTCGATTCAAAAGCAACAGAGCATCATTGCTAATTCTTGTGTAGATATCCGTCATTCCTTCAAATTCTCTTGTATTCATAATTATTTGTAAAATTACCTTTATAATTCTATTATACCCCAACCTCTGTTATACCATCAATTAGTAATATGCGCTGATGTTCCTCTTGTGTTCATCATAGGTTTTGGTGCAGTGAATTTGGCGGTTTTTGTCGTGCAAATAAAATAGGCAGTCTGTTTTCTGCGGATTATAAGCGGCATAAATTGCGTCTAATCCGGGGTTCGCGATGGGTCCCGGCGGCAAGCCGGGATGCAAGTAGGTATTATAGGATGATTGTATTTTTTTATCTGCGGAGCTAACCTCTTCCCACCAGCCGTCCGTCTCGTTGCCTTTGGCATATTGCAATGTAGCATCTATCTGCAGTTTCATTCCGCTAAAAATACGGTTCCAGATAATGCCCGAGATTAAGCGCATATCGGTCTTGCCGTTGCTTTCACGCTGAATTATGGAAGCGATTTTGAGAGCAGTTTCGTCGCTGATAATTTGTCTGGACTTTGGCTTTGGAATTTTATCAGTTTGTTTTGAAAATTCGTCAAACATCGCGGCGGTAACATCAGCCGGGCTTTCGTTTATATTAATCATATATGTTTCCGGAAAGTAGTGCCCTTCGGTGTTTGTATTATTTACAGCCAGAGGAGCATTCAGGAAATTATTCTTTTCTGTCGGACTCCAGTTAAGCTTCGCGGCCATAATGTCCGCTACTTGCTCCTTGCGCAGACCCTCTTCCACTCTCACAATACGCACGTAAGGATTTGCCAAATTTACGTAAAAGGACAGCTTGGTCAGAAGCGCGGGGTCAAAACCATAGTAAAAAACGGTACTCAACAAACCGAGAATTGCCAGAGCGGGCAATACCAGAATGAATTTGAATTTCGCGCTTCTCATTGGCTAAAAGGCGTGAGAATTTTAGGCTCTTTTTTTCTTACTCTTCTTTTTTTTCTTGGTTTTATCTTTTTTCTTCAATTCTGAATCCAATTCATCGAGAGCTTTCTTGATTTGCTTCAAAACAGCGTCTTTGGCTTTTTTGCGCGTATCGGACGCGTACTTGAACAGATGGTCAACCGCCTTCTTTTTATCCTGCTTGCTAATGCCTTTAGTAACTTCGGATACAAGCTTGTCAACCTTATCCCGGGTCATATCCATTAACCCTAAACCCAAAACCAAAGTATCGCGCACTAATAGATTCTTTTTATTTGATTGAGCCATAAAAATAAATTGTTAATTTGTTGATAATGGACTTATTATAGCACAAATTATTTAGGAGCGTTAGAGGGGTTTACCAAATGTGATACGAATTCCACTCCCTCATTGGCCAGTTGTTGCGCAAATTTTAATACGGTATCCGGCATATCTTTTGGATTGGCCAGCAGCCCTTTTATGGTGACGGGGATATTCTGCAGATTTTCCAGATTAAAAATAGATTTATCGTCTATTACGTAGGATTTTAACGAATTTAAAATATCCATTTCCGGGTCAAATTTTCTCAGCAATCCGTCGTATTCAAGAATTGTTTTGGCCAATACGAACATAGAAAGAGGAATTTCCATTTTAGACTTTTGGGCAATTAAAAGCAGGCGGTAAAAAGCTTCAGCCATGCTCATTTCCATAACTGACCCGGTCTGCCAATCATTCAACAGGATTCGTATTCCCTTTTCTATCTCGCTTATTGGAGGATTGGTTTCAACCTCGTTAATTTCCAAAAGAGCCTGGGAGACTTTTTTTACATCCCGCTCTATAACGCCGGAGAGTGTTTTGAGCAGGGGTTCTTTTAAATGGGAAGGAAAAACTCCAATTACTCCGAAATCAATAAAGGCTATGCAGTTTTTATGAGTTAACAAAATATTTGCCGGATGCGGGTCGGCGTGAAAATACCCATCCTTGAAAATTTGCTGAAAAACTATGTCCAACATTTCCTTGATGAGAATTGTTTTATTGCAATGTATTTCCTTGTATTTAATTACTTCAGTGGTCTCCAGGTCGGGAACGAAATCGATAAGATTGTTCAAGCTGACACCGTCGATATATTCCATAGTTAGTATTAATTTACCGCTAAGAGCGTGCAAGACATCGGGAGCCTTAAAAAAAGAAACTCCGGAAAAATTATTTTTAATTCGCGTTATATTTAAAATTTCCAGCCGATAGTCCAATTCATGCTCTATCCACTTAAAAAATTCATCTACCGAAACACTAAGCATACGCACCAGTTCCCGATTATTTTGGGAAAACGAGAGAATTCTGAGTAACATCAACATTTTTTTTATAAGAGATAAATCTTTGTGGATGATTGCGCGAATGCCCGGTTTTTGTACTTTTACGGCGAGTATTTTACCTTCCAATTTGGCTAAATGCACTTGCGATAACGAGGCAATGGCAAAGGGACGAACTTCAAAACTTTCAAAAATTTCACCGGGGGTTTTGCCCAATTCCTGCTTAAACAACAGATTTATATCATTCTCATTTACGACAGAACCGTGATCAAGGAGCTTGCGCAATTCATCGGCCAGATTGGGATTGATCAGATCCGCGCGCAAAGAGAGCATTTGGCCAAATTTTATAAAAGTTGGACCCAGGTCGCTAAGCAATGCATTTATTTCAGGACCGGCGATTTTGTAAGATCCGCCTTCTTTTTCGGCTTTATGAATTTCCTTAAAAATAAGAAATCCATTCTTCGTTATTTTAAAAAATCGCATAGACGCTCTGAATTATAACAAATACGGGGACAAAACAAAACCCCGCCAAAGGCGGGGTTTTGCGGCACATACATTGTTTACGATAAATGTGAGAACACCTCACACTCACAGGGATAGTATAGCATAATTGTAAAAATAATGCAAGCGAGACGGCCTAATAAGCTAAATACCGGTTCGCAGTTCTTCCGAAAGCAGGAGGCAGGTAAGGGCTATTTTGGCTATTTTCCCACTGTTAAAATAATTTTCTTGAAAAGCTTCAAGGTCAATAATCCCAATTATTTCGTGGTCTTTTCCGAAAATTGGGACACACAATT
>Ga0210402_10004035_pt1 | contig 13505 bp, 16 predicted proteins | sample IncBWC7MmetaG_FD_161055 | JGI IMG/M metagenome (GOLD analysis project Ga0210402, IMG submission 161055) | Forest soil microbial communities from Barre Woods Harvard Forest LTER site, Petersham, Massachusetts, United States - Inc-BW-C-7-M | ecosystem: Environmental > Terrestrial > Soil >...
GCCTCTGACAGGATGGCCTGAACCGTCATGCTGCATTTGATCAAACTCTGCGTCGGCGTGGAAAGCCTGGAAGAGCTTGCCGGCTGGCAGAAAAAACGCTTGGCGGAAAAGAAAAAGAAAGGCCAGAAGCCCGAGCTCATTCACATCACGCGCCAGACCCCCAAGCGGGCCGAAGAATTGCTGGATGGCGGCTCGCTTTATTGGGTGATCAAGGGCCAGATCGCAGTCCGCCAGCGATTGATCGCTCTGCGTCCCATGGTGCGCAACGGCGTGCCGCATTGCGGCCTGGTCTATGACAAGAAACTGGTGCCGGTGATGCGCCGTCCCCGCGCCGCGTTTCAGGGCTGGCGCTATCTCGATCCCAGGGACGCGCCGGTCGATGTCGGCGGGCTGAAGGGCGCCAAGGGATTGCCGGAGGCCTTGCAACAGGAATTGGCGGCGCTGGGTTTGCTTTAGATGGGAAAATTGTCGATCAACCGGATCTTGCCGATCCTGGCCGCCGCCAACAGCCGCACCGGTTTTTCGAGGCCGCTGACCGGCGCCAGACTCTCGGCGTCGCGCAGCGCGACATAATCCACGCTTTCAAATCCGGCCTGCTTGAGGGCGGCGACGCCGGCGGACTGCGCCTGCACGACGTCCGCGCCGCGCTGAAGGGCCGCCACCACGTCCTTCAGCACCAGGTTGAGCTGGCCTGCCACTTTGCGTTCAGCCTGAGACAGATAGGCGTTGCGCGACGACATCGCCAAACCATCGGCTTCGCGCGCGATCGGCACGGCAATAATTTCCACCGGCAGGGCCAGGTCGCGCACCAGCCGTTTCACCACCAGCAATTGCTGATAGTCCTTCTCTCCAAACAGGACGTAATCGGGTGCGGCCGCGATCAGGAGCTTGGCGACGATGGTGGCGACTCCATCGAAGAAGTGCGGCCGAAAATCGCTTTCCAGGCCGGTGGCCGGTCCCTTGACCGAGACGGTGGTGGCAAAGCCGTCCGGGTACATCTCTTGCGCGGGCGGGGCGAAGATCAGCGTGGTTCTGGCCGCGGCCAGCTTTGTGGCATCAGCCTCCAGGCCGCGCGGATAGGAACTGAAATCCTCATGCGGCGCGAATTGGGTGGGATTGACGAAAATGCTGACCGCGACATGGCGCGTGCGCTCCCGGGCGGCCGCGACCAGCGCCAGATGCCCGTCATGCAGCGCCCCCATGGTTGGCACCAGGGCCACGCCGTCCTTGCGCAGCGGTTCGAGGGCGCGGCGCAACTCCGCCACGGTGGCGATCAGGACGGGGGCGGTCATTGTGGAGCATTTCCAGAAAAAGTGTGGTTGCTAGCAGCAGCGTGGCAACGTTTTTCGTCCGGAAATGCGACCATCGTTAACGTGTGACGACAGCGAAACAGGACTGGCCGCGCTGGGTCAACTGGCTGCAAACCTCGCGCGCTTCGCGCTCGGCATAGGGACCAAAGCGGGCGCGGTAAATCACATGCCCATTGGCCGATTGGATGGGCGCCACGATATGAGAGGCCTCGCCGATAATGTCTTTCGCCTTGGCCGCATAATTGTTGAGCTGCGCCCGGGCGAGAGCCTGATCGGCATAGGCGCCCACCTGAATGGTCCAGGTGAGTCCGGCAGGCTGATCCTGGTCACCCTCGCCAGCGGATTTGGGACGTATCGCTGGCACGGCGGCCAAGGCCTTGGGTGCCGCCGGATGGGACGCCGCCACGGCCACTTGCTGGGGTTTGGTCTGGCCAGGGTCCGGCGCGGGCGTGGCGATCGCGGTCTGTAGCGGCTTTGGCATGGGCGCGTCGGGCGCCGGGCCTGGCGCGACGGGAACGGATGAAGCTGGAACCGGCTGGGGCGGTGTCGCGGCGCTGGCGAGTTGCGGCGCCTCGGCCTTGAGCGTCGCGTAGTCTTCGTCCGGCGCGCGATGCGCTTCGGCGGTATCCTCGTCGGCGTCGGCGGCAAGCGGCGTCGGCACTGCCGAGAGCGAGGCGAATTGGGTGTTGTTGTTGCCGGTCACGGGCGCCACGACGAACCCCGGGGGAGGAGGCGCGAACGCAGCCTGCGCCACCGTCATCCACGGCACCTGGCCGCGCGCCACCAAAGTGGGATTGGTGCCGATCGCGGCGAATTCGGTGTCCATCAGATGCATCATTTCCAGATCGCGCCGGACGGCGGTGCGCCCGCCCATCACGATGCCGATAAGGTGCACGCCGTCGCGCACCACCGAGGAGGCAAGGTTGAACCCGCTGGCGCCGACATAGCCGGTCTTGATGCCGTCGGCCCCTGGGTAGCGGCCGACCAGATTGTCATGGGTGGGATAAAAAGTGCCTTTGTAGGTAAAGCCCAGGGTGCCGAAGTAAGGATAATACTGCGGAAAATCATAGGCCAGATGACGGGCGAGAACGCCCAGGTCCATGGCGGTGGTGATCTGGAGGGGATCGGGCAGGCCGGAAGCGTTGTGATAATTGGTCTCCTTCATGCCGAGTTGGCGCGCCTTGTCGTTCATCATCTCGGCGAAATGCGATTCGGTGCCGCCCAGGGCCTCGGCGATCACCACTGCCACGTCATTTGCCGAGCGGATCACGATGGCGCGAATCGCGGTGTCCACGTCAATGGTCTGGCCGTGACGTAGGGAGAGTTTGGTCGGTTTTTGCTGCTGGGCGTGAACCGAGACCGGCATCTGGGTCTGCATGGCGATTTTGCCGTTCTTGAGCGCGTCGAACAGCAAGTAAAGAGTCATCATCTTGGTCAGCGAGGCGGGGTGCCGCTCCAGCAACTCATTGCGGGCGAAAAGAACCTTACCGGTCGAGCCGTCAATGATCAGCGCGGCGTCCTTGCTCGGGTCGGTGGCGCCGGCGGGCATGGGCGTGATCCGGGCGGTAGCGGCCGTCTTGTGGCGCCGGGAAGCCGCCTCGGCCGGATAGGCCAGCGCCGCCAGCGACAGGCCGGCCAAAATCGCCGCCAGGACCACGGTCTTGGCGGGGAATCGGCGTTTCGGTCGGTTTGTTCGTTCCAAACCCGGCGTCCCCAGTGATTCGAAAGTCCCCCGAATGGCCAAAGAACCAAATTGCGGCATCGGGTGCAAGGAATAACGACGAATCCACGTGTATTTGCTTATGTTTAGGTGCAGATGCAAAGACCCCATCGGTTCCCTGAAATTATTTTGTTGCGCCGCAGCAAAAACTCTTGACGGCCCCCTTGGTCATTGGCATATAGGCTATGTTGCAGTGCAACAGGCCAGTGGAAGAGCATCCACGGACCGTCAACGGAATTGATCAGGGAAAGGCACACAGATGAGCAAGGCAAAGACGGCCGCCGAAAAGACCACCGCGTCGGCCGAAACGACATTCCTTAATGGCGCCGAGGCCATGAAGACCGGCTTCGAAAAGGCCGTCAAAAGCTATGACACCGTTCTGGGCTTCGGCAAGGACACAGTGGAAGCCTATATGAAATCCGCAACCGTCGCGGGCAAGGGCATCGAGAGCATCAACAGCGAGCTTTATTCCTATTCCAAGGATGCGATCGAAGAGTCCATCGCCGCCAGCAAGGCGATACTGGGCTCCAAGTCGATCCACGAAGCGTTCGAGCTGCAGACCGATTTCGCCAAGACCGCGTTCGAGGCCTATGTCGGCGAACTCACCAAGTTCTCCGAACTCTTCACCAGCACCACCAAGGACACTTTTGCGCCGCTTCAGGGCCGCGTTCAGGCCTGGGTGGAAGTTGTTCAGTCGGCGCGCGCCGCTTAAGGCGTCCCGTTTGCGAATGTCAAGGCAAGGCCCGGGGCGCTGCTCCGGGCCTTTTCCTTTGGTCCATCGGTAACCTTTTTGTCTTAATCTGCGCTTTAGTAAGACGCAAATCATGGTTTAGACTGGTGGAGCGGCACGGAAGTTTTCAACCCGAAGGCCTTTGTTTATGAAAGACGGGGGCGACAATAACGGCAAGGGCAAGGACGGTACCGGAACCGGTATCGTCACGAAGACGCGCCCCAAGGTCAAAAAGCCGTCGCTTTACAAGGTGCTGCTGCTGAACGACGATTACACGCCGATGGAATTCGTCGTCCATATTCTGGAAAAATTCTTCTCCAAGAGTCGCGAGGACGCGGTCGAGGTGATGCTGCATGTCCATCGCCATGGCGTGGGTATCTGCGGGGTGTTCACCTATGAGGTGGCGGAAACAAAAGTGGCGCAGGTCATTGAATTTGCCCGCCGCCATCAACATCCTCTACAGTGTACGATGGAGAAGGAATAGCGATGCCATCCCTTTCGCGCAGTTTGGAAACGGCCCTGCACCACGCCATCAAACTGGCCAGCGACCGGCATCATGAATACGCGACCCTGGAGCATCTGCTGCTGGCCCTGATGGACGATGCTGATGCGGGGCAGGTGATGAAGGCCTGCAACGTGGACACCGACGCGCTGCGCCGGGCGGTGCAGAAATACGTCGATGAGGAACTCGTCACCCTGGTGATCGAGGATGGCGAGGAGGCCAAGCCCACCACCGGCTTCCAGCGCGTGGTCCAGCGCGCCGTGCTGCATGTGCAGAATTCCGGCCGCGACGAAGTCACCGGCGCCAATGTGCTGGTGGCGCTGTTCACCGAGCGCGAAAGCCATGCCGTCTATTTCCTGCATGAGCAGAACATGAACCGTCTGGATGCAGTGAGCTATATTAGCCACGGCATCGCCAAGCGGCCGGGCATGACCCAGCCCACGCCGGCGCGCGGGACGGATGACGATGAGGAAGCCGAAAAGCCCAACAAGCAGGGCACCGAGGCCCTTGAAGCCTATTGCGTCAACCTGAACGAAAAGGCCAAGTCGGGGCGGGTTGATCCCCTGATCGGCCGTGCCGCCGAGGTGGAGCGCACCATCCAGATTCTCTGCCGCCGGCAAAAGAACAATCCGCTGTTTGTCGGCGATCCCGGCGTGGGCAAGACCGCCATTGCCGAGGGCCTGGCCCGCAAGATCGTCAACAATGACGTGCCAGAGGTTCTGCGCGGCGCCACCATCTATGCGCTGGACATGGGCTCCTTGATCGCGGGCACGCGCTATCGCGGCGATTTCGAGGAGCGTCTGAAAACCGTGGTCAAGGAACTGGAAGGCGTCAAAGGCGCCATCCTGTTCATCGACGAAATCCATACCGTGATCGGCGCCGGCGCCACCTCGGGCGGGGCAATGGATGCCTCCAATCTGCTCAAGCCGGCGCTGGCCGCGGGCATCCTGCGCTGCATCGGCTCGACCACCTACAAGGAATACCGCCAATATTTCGAAAAGGACCGCGCCCTGGTGCGGCGCTTCCAGAAAATCGATGTGGCCGAGCCCACCGTGCCGGATTCGATCAAGATCCTGATGGGCATCAAGTCCTATTTCGAGGATTACCACAAAGTCCGCTACACCGCCGACGCGGTGAAGGCGGCGGTGGAACTGTCGGCCAAATACATCAACGACCGCAAGCTGCCCGACAAGGCGATAGACGTGATCGATGAAGTCGGCGCCTCCCAGATGCTGGTGCCCGAGAACCGCCGCAAGAAAGTCATCGGCGTCAAGGATGTGGAAGACGTGATCGCCAAGATGGCGCGCATTCCCTCCAAATCGGTGTCCAAGAACGACACCGAGGCGCTCAAGAGCCTGGAAGACGATCTCAAACGCGTGGTCTATGGCCAGGACAAGGCGATCTCGGCCCTGGCATCGGCGATCAAGCTGGCCCGCGCCGGCCTGCGCCAGGCGGAAAAGCCCATCGGCTCCTATCTCTTTTCCGGTCCCACCGGCGTCGGCAAGACCGAAGTCGCCAAGCAGCTTGCCGGTATCATGGGCGTGGAATTCCTGCGCTTCGACATGTCGGAATATATGGAGCGCCACACCGTCAGCCGCCTGATCGGCGCGCCGCCCGGCTATGTCGGTTTCGACCAGGGCGGGCTTCTCACCGACGGGGTGGACCAGCATCCCCATTGCGTGCTGTTGCTGGATGAAATCGAAAAGGCCCATGCCGACCTGTTCAACATTCTTCTGCAGGTGATGGATCATGGCAAGCTGACTGATCACAACGGCAAGAAGATCGACTTTCGCAATGTGGTGCTGATCATGACCACCAATGCGGGGGCTTCCGATGCCGCCAAGGACGCCATCGGCTTCGGCCGCGGCAAGCGGGAGGGCGAGGACGAAGAAGCCATCAAGAAACTCTTCACCCCGGAATTCCGCAACCGCCTGGACGCCACCATCAGTTTCGCGCCCTTGAGCCGCGACACCATCGACAAGGTGGTGGAGAAATTCGTCCTGGAGCTGGAAGCCCAGTTGGCCGACCGCGACGTGACCTTCGATCTGACTCCCGAAGCCACCCGCTGGCTGGGGCAGAAAGGCTATGATGATGCCTTTGGCGCAAGGCCGCTGGCCCGCGTCATCCAGGAAAATATCAAAAAGCCCCTGGCGGACGAGATTCTGTTCGGCAAGCTGAAAGATGGCGGCACGGTGCGGGTGCTCTTGGACCGCGAGGCCGACAAGCTGGCCTTTGAGTTCATTCCCGCCGCCGAGGCCAAGCCCCGCGCGCCGCAAAAACCCGGCAAGAAGAAGCCGGCGACCAAGGAAGACGTTTAAGGCCGGATTGAGAGCTTCTGAATCTGGGCGAAGACGCTACGCGCATCCGGAACGGCAAGGAATTGCGGCGTCGGATCGAGTGCAGGATTCCACCCGCCAAATCCACGTCCGTAGAACGGTGACATGGTCTGCTGGAATCGGATTGTACCTGTGCCGTCGTTACTTTCGTACAGGGACAATTCCGGCAGGCGGTCGATGGCCAAAGCAGTGAAACGTGTGGTTGGCACCGTCCGCAAAATCAGGACCCGTTGGTTGGTCACCGCATAGAGCGTGTGCCCGCGCAGCCAGGAATCGACAAAAAAGCGTCCAGCAATCATGTAGAGACCGACCAGGACAAAAGGAACGCCCCAGAGAGAAAAGAATGTCGGGGTATTCGGCGCCTGGGTTACACCCCATTCCCAGAAAATTGCAAAACCGCCCCACATCAAGCTGAAAGGGACAAGAATCAAGTCTTGCCCCGTCAATCGTAGCCCGGAGCGAGGCTGTCCGGTCCAGACGATGCGCTCACCGGGCATCAACCGCCCTTGAAAATCCACGTCGCCCATCTGCTCCCATTCCTACAGCGTCTCTTGGTAATGCTCCATCGCGGGCGGGCCGGCAAAGAACGGCCCCAGAAGCTGGCGCCATTCCACAAAGGCTTCGGATTCCCGAAAGCCTTTCATATGGTCGTCCACGCTGTCCCACCACACCAGCAGAATGAAACTGTCAGGGTTCTCGATCCCTTGCCGTATTTCAAGTTGGCTGAAGCCGCTGGCGCTTTCGATATAGGGGCGGGCCTTGGCGAAGGCGGCTTTGAATTCTTGGGAGGTGCCGGGTTTGATGGGGAAGATGGCGCGTTCCAGAATCATAAGGCGCTCCGTATTCTGGCCGCGATGGGCTCCAGGGTTTTGGCGTCCACCATGTCGCGCGCATGCAGATGCATGTCAACGCCGCCGCGCCGCGGAATGATGTGGAAATGGACATGAAAGACGCTTTGGCCGGCAGGCGCGCCGTTTAACTGGGCCAGCATCACGCCAGGAACCTCCAGCCCCTTGCGCACCGCCTTTGCCACTTTCTGGGTGGTCGCCATCATCGCCGCCGCGCCTCCGGCGGAAAGATCGAAGATATTCTCGGCGGGCTCCTTGGGGATCACCAGCACATGGCCTTCGGCCTGGGGCATCACATCCATGAAGGCGAGCGTGCGTTCGTCCTCAAACACTTTCACCGACGGAATTTCGCCGCGCAGAATCTTGGCGAAAATATTGTTGTTGTCATAGGCCAATTCAGTCTCCTTTCTTGAACGGGCCGCTCCTGGCCAGCTCGCCGATATCTTCCGCCACCGCCGCGCGCTCCCGCGCCAGATATTCGTCCACCGCCCGGGCAAGGCCGGGATGAGCGATATAATGGGCGCTGTAGGTTTCCTCCGGCATATAGCCGCGCAGGAGTTTGTGGGTGCCCTGCGCGCCTGCCTCCACTTTATTCAAGCCCCGGGCGATCGCGAAATCAATCGCCTGGTAATAACAGGTATCGAAATGCAGGAAGGGCAGGTATTCGATCGCGCCCCAGTTGCGGCCGAACAGGATGCCGCCGCCGAACAGGTTGAGCGCACCGGCGATATACCGCCCGCCGCGCCGCGCCATCACCAGCAGGATCTGGTCCGCCATGGTTTCGCCGATGCGGCTGAAGAAATCTCGGGTGAGATAGGGATGGCCCCATTTTCGGTTGCCCGTGTCGGTGTAGAATTCAAAGAAACGGTCCCAATGCGCCTCCGTGATGGCGCTGCCGGTCAGATGCTCGAATTCCACCCCCGCCTCGCGCACCGCCGCGCGCTCCTTGCGCAGGGTCTTGCGCCGCGCCGATGACAGGCGGGAGAGGAAATCCGCAAAATCGCGATAGCCATCATTCTGCCAGTGAAATTGGCGGTCGGCGCGCAGCAGGTAACCGGCGCTGCCCGCCGCGCGCCATTCCTCTTCGGTCAGGAAGGTCAAGTGCAGCGATGAGGCGCCAAGCTGCCTTACGATGTTTTTTCCCGTCTCCAGAAGGGCGCGGACAGCGTCCGGTCCCGCCAGCAGCCGCCGACCCGTCACCGGCGTGAACGGCACGGCACATTGCAGCTTGGGATAATAATCGCCCCCCGCCCGTTCCAGCGCGTCGGCCCAGGCCTGATCGAAGACATATTCGCCCTGGCTGTGGTTTTTCAGATAGAGCGGCATCAGTCCCGCAAGCCTGCCGTCTTTCTCCAGCGTCAGGTGGCAGGCCTGCCAGCCGGTTTCCGCAATCGCCGATCCGGATTCTTCGAGCGCCGCAAAAAACTCGTAGCGGGTGAAAGGATGGGGGCTGACGCTGGCTTGCGGATTGGCGCATGTGTTCCAGGCCGTGCGGCCGATCTGGGCGGCACTGGGAGCGAGCCGCGCGCGGAATTCGCTCATGAAATCTCGAGCTTATGAAATCTCAAATAGGCCTTCCACTTCCACCGCCACGCCGCGCGGCAGCGAGCTGGCGCCCACCGCGGCGCGGGCGTGTTTGCCGGCTTCCCCCATCGCCTCGACCATAAAATCCGAGGCGCCATTGGCGATTTCGGGATGCTGGGTAAAATCCGCTGTGGCGTTGACGAACACACCCAGGCGCAGGCAGCCCTTCACCCGGTCCAGATTGCCGCCGCAGGCGGCCTTCAGCTGCGCGATCAAATTGAGGGCGCAGAGCTGGGCGGCTTTCTTGCCGTCCTCAATCGAAATATCCGCGCCCAGCTTGCCGACGAAGCGGGGCTTGCCGTCGATGATGGGAATCTGGCCGGAAATGACCACCAGATTGCCGCTGATGGTGTAGGGCACATAGCTCGCTACCGGCGCGGGCGGGGAGGGAAGCTCGATTCCCAGTCCGGTCAGGCGTTGTTCTATTTTGGACATGTTTGGAAACTTTCAAACCGGCCCATATAAGACCTTATGCGGGGACAATTATCCAGATGAGCAAAGTCGTCATCGTCCAATTCGACGACCGCTCCGACCAGGCGCTGGGGCCGATGCTGCATCTGGTGGCGCGCAATGCCGCCTATGCCGCCGAACGGGGCTATGCCCATGTCTTTATCCGCAGCCATGACAATGCGGTGCCGGTGTTCTGGCACAAGGTCTCGTTGATTGAGCGCCATCTGGACGAGGGCTTTGAATATGTCGCCTGGCTGGATACCGACGCCGTTGTCCATGATTTCACCCTGTTCATCGAAAGCCTGTTCATAGGGCCTGAGATGATGGTCTTTTCCGGCGACCTGCCGATTTATCCGGTGCCTCTGCCCTTCAATGCGGGGGTTCTTTTTTGCCGGGGTCAAGGCGCGCGCGATTTGATGCGCGAATGGCGGGCGCTCTACCCGTCGCACCTGTGGCACAAACAGGCGGGCCAATGGAATTTCCAGGAGCATGTCTGGGCCGGACCGGCTTATGAACAGGGCAGCTTCGCAGAAAAGCTTTATCCGAAATATGCCGGCACGCCGGCTTTGCGCAGCCTGTCCTGGCGGCAGTTGCAGAGCCCTTATCCGTTGCCGGAATCGCTCACTCTGCATTTCGCCAACATGTTCCGCCCCAATTGCTATCTTTATCTCAACGCCCTCAAGAAGCCTTAACGCGAAGATTTGGCCCGCAACCCACGCCCCTTGGTTACGGCCCCGCCGCCGAATTTTCCGCGGATTTTGTCCATCGCCCGTTCCGCCGCGGCCTGCTTGTCGCTTTGCGGATCGATCAGGCTGCCCGGGTCAGCTTCGGAAGCTGGCGCTAGGTTGGAGATCCCAACCCCCAACAGGCGAAAGCGCGTGCCGTCCGCCTCGCGCTTTAGCGTCGCCCGCGCCACGCGGAAAATCCGGTCGGCCAGTTGGGTGGGCGCTTCCAGTGAAGCGCTGCGGGTGCGCAGGTGGAAATCCGCGGTTTTGAGTTTCAGGACAATGGTGCGTCCCGCCAGACCGTAGGATTTGGCCCGGGCTGAAACCCGTTCCGCCTGCCGCCAAAGAATTTTTTCCAGCTCGTCCAACCGGGACAGATCCTTGTCGAAGGTGGTCTCGGAGGAAATGGTTTTCATTTCCCCGCCGGGATCGACGGGACGGGAGTCCTGGCCCTGGGCCACGCGCGCCAGCCAAAGCCCGGTCGCGCCATAGCGGCTGGCGAGCGCTCGCGGATCGGCCCCGGCCAGCGCGCCGATGGTGCCAAATCCGTCGCGCTCCAGCCGCGCCGCCAGCACCTTGCCCGCGCCGCGAATGACGCCTACCGGCTTGTCGCGCAGGAAGGATACCGCTTCCGCCCGCCCGATCACCGCAAAGCCGCGCGGCTTATCGAGTTCCGAAGCCAGTTTGGCGAGGAACTTGTTATACGAAAGGCCGATGGAAACCGTGATGCCGATTTCCGCTTCGATCCGCGCCGCCAGCTTGGCCATGGTGCGGGCGGGTTCGCGGCCTTGCATTTTTTCGGTCCCGGACAGGTCGAGATAGGCCTCGTCCAGCGACAAGGGCTCGACCAACGGCGTCAGTTTCTGCATGAAACCGCGAATCTGCCGCGCCACCGCGGAATAATGGCTGTGGCGGGGCTTGAGGATCACTGCCTGCGGACACAGTTTCCTGGCCTGGAACATCGGCATGGCCGAGCGCACGCCATATTTGCGGGCGATATAACAAGCGGTGGAGACCACGCCGCGCACTTCCCCACCCACAATCAGCGGCTTGTCGTTCAACGAAGGGTCGTCGCGTTTTTCAATCGCCGCGTAGAAGGCATCGCAATCCAGATGGGCGATGGAAAGGCTTTCCAGTTCGGGATGGGTCAGGATACGGCTGCCGCCACAGTTGGGGCACGGTTCCCCCGCCACGCCGTCCGACAGGCAATCACGGCAGAAGGCAGGCCATTGTTTCACTTTTTGGCTTTCATCTTTTGGCCTTCATCTCGGTGCCAGCCATGCCGCGCCGCGTACCCCGCTCGAATCGCCGTGGCGGTTCTGCACGATCTTCGGCAGCCCCTCGATGGTGAAGGCATGTTTCGCCACCAACAGCGGCAAGTCGCGGTAAAGCCTTTGGATATTCGAGAGGCCGCCGCCCAGCACAATCACATCGGGATCCAATATATTGACCACCGAGGCCAGGGAGCGGGCGAAACGGTCGGTGAAACGCGCCATCGCGGCGCGGGCCTGGCTGTCCTGCGACACGACGATCTGTTCGGCGCTCAAGGCCGTGCCGGCATGGCGCGCATGGTCCGCCGCAAGGCCCGGACCGCTGATCCAGGTTTCGATGCAACCACGTTTGCCGCAATAGCAGGCGGGCGCTTCTTCCCATTCTTCGGGACTCATGCCGGGCAGGGGATTGTGACCCCATTCACCCGAAAGGCCGTGCCCGCCTTCCAACACCCTACCACCAACCGCGACGCCGCCGCCCGTGCCGGTTCCGGCAATGACGCCGAACACGATATCAGCGCCGGCGCCCGCGCCGTCGGTTGCCTCCGACAGCACAAAGCAATTGGCGTCATTGGCAAGGCTCACCGGGCAGCCCAGCGCGGCCTCCAGATCGGCCTGCAGCGGCCTGCCGTTCAGCCAGGTCGAGTTGGCGTTCTTGATCAACCCGCTGACTTTGGAAACGCAGCCGGGGATGGCCATGCCGACGCCGTCCGGTCTTGCCGGACCTGCGCGGGCCACCAACCCAGCCACCGCCACGATGGTGGCGGCGTAATCGTGGCGCGGGGTGGGCACGCGTTCCCGGAAAATCTCGGCCCCTTGCGAGTCCAAAGCGATCCCCTCGATCTTGGTTCCTCCCAGGTCCACGCCGATCCGCATTAGGCCTCCGGCTCGAGGCGGCGGCGGGCTTGGTGCAGAAGCCCAGTGCTGGTTCCAGTGGTTTCGCAGAAACTCATCAGAAGATCCTCATGGGCAAGAAGAAAATCCAGAACTGCGACCGTCAAGCCCGGAGTGCCGGCCGCTGCCCTAAGGTCATCCCCTGAGATCCCGCTGGCCGCCAGGAAGCGCGCAAGCGCATCCGGGCCGGCGGCAAGCCAGGCCAGGGCTTCAAGACCGAGGATTTCCGCCCTTTCCGGGCTCAAAGCGTGGGGCATCGTCAAGACGGCGTTAAGACCTTCTCTTTAATACTGCGCTTCCGGGGAAGTCTGCCATCCCAATGGTTTGGCGATCATGCCCGGGTCGGAGATTGAAGTCATGGATGCGAGAACCAAGACCGTTCTGATCGTGGAGGACAATGAGCTCAATATGAAGCTCTTCCACGACCTGCTCGACGCCCATGGCTACAATATCCTGCAGACCAAGGATGGCATGGAGGCCCTCGACATCGCGCGCGAACACCATCCTGACCTGATCCTGATGGACATCCAGCTGCCCGAGGTGTCTGGCCTGGAAGTCACCAAATGGCTGAAGGAAGACGATGCGCTCAAATCCATTCCCGTGGTCGCGGTCACCGCTTTCGCAATGAAGGGCGATGAGGATGTGATCCGCCAGGGCGGCTGCGAGGCCTATATCTCCAAGCCGATTTCCGTCACGGGTTTTCTGGAAACCGTTCGCCGCTTCATCGGATAGCACATGACGGCCCGCGTTCTTGTCGTCGATGACATTCTGTCCAACGTCAAGTTGCTGGAAGCAAAATTGACGGCGGAGTATTTCGACGTCGTCACCGCCTTCAACGGCCTGGAATGCCTGGCCAAGGTGGCGGAAGCCGCGCCCGATATCGTATTGCTGGATGTGATGATGCCGGGCATGGACGGTTTCGAGGTCTGCCGCCGTATCAAGTCCGATGCCAGGACCGCGCATGTGCCGGTGGTGATGGTCACCGCCCTGGACCAGCCTTCCGACCGCGTCGCGGGCCTGGAAGCGGGCGCCGACGATTTCCTTACCAAGCCGGTCGACGATGCCGCCCTGTTCGCGCGGGTGCGTTCGCTGGTGCGCCTGAAGATGATGACCGACGAATTGCGCATCCGCGAGA
>Ga0210402_10004039_pt1 | contig 13497 bp, 10 predicted proteins | sample IncBWC7MmetaG_FD_161055 | JGI IMG/M metagenome (GOLD analysis project Ga0210402, IMG submission 161055) | Forest soil microbial communities from Barre Woods Harvard Forest LTER site, Petersham, Massachusetts, United States - Inc-BW-C-7-M | ecosystem: Environmental > Terrestrial > Soil >...
CGGGTTGCCATTGCAGGGCGTAGCCAGAAGACGCTGGATGAAGCGGTGAAGTATTTAGGAAACGGCACGCTAGCCGTCCAGACCGACGTCGCTAAACTAACGGACCTGGACAAGCTCTATACAGCGGTTTCGAAGAAGTTGGGGAAGATCGATATTTTGTTTGTAAATGCGGGGGTCGCGAATTTTGCGCCTTTCGCCGACACGACCGAACAGGTGTACGACACGAACTTCGATATCAACGCCAAGGGCGCTTTCTTTACCATCCAGAAAGCGATTCCCTTCTTGAACGATGGCGCGTCCATCATTTTGAACACCAGCGTGGCGGGCCAAAAGGGCTTTGGAACCACCGGCAGCTATGCGGCAACCAAAGCTGCGCTCCGTTCGTTCGCGCGTACCGCGGCTTCCGAACTGGTAGGAAGAAACATTCGAGTCAACACCGTTGCCCCGGGTCCGATCGAAACCCCAATTTTTGGACGGCTTGGATTAGAGAAATCTGCATCCGATGAGATTGCTAAGGGATTTGCTTCTCAAGTACCGATGAAGCGGTTGGGACAGCCGGAAGAAGTTGCGGGGGCTGTGGCGTTCCTGGCGTCGTCGGACTCTTCGTATATTACTGGCGTGGAGATCAATGTGGATGGAGGGATGGGGCAGATCTGAGCGTCTAAGCGGATTCTCGCAATCGACGGGTCTGGATGGGGCGGCTTGTTGAGCGCCCCTTATTTTTTGGAGGTAATGACGTTGACGACTCGGAGGCAGGTTGCGGGTAATCACGCGATTTGGTTGCGGTTGCGACTGATGAGGAAAGGGCATGGACGTCGGCTTCGCCGCCGTCGCTTTCGGTGTGGTGTACCTGGGATGTAGAGCCTTCGAAGCTCGGGTTAAACAGGAGTGTCTGTACTATTGGGCGGAGGATGGGTCTGGGGTTGTGGAGGAGTTTACGTCGAGAAACCAAGCGTGGGCGGTGTCGCCGGGTGCGTAGCAATTTCCGTCGGCGTTGTAGGTTGCGGCGCAGCGGACGGTGTATTCCTTGCGTCGCGGCGACTGCACAAACTGCCAGATTGCTGCGTAGGGAACGCCACCCGCGGATACCGGTGGAGGATTTTGTGGCGCGCCGCATCCGGGGGACGGTGGACATACGTCGTTGTAGACCCAGTAGACGAGTTCGCGGTCGCCAATGTGATGGCGAATATCGTCGGAGGTGAGAATGGTCACACCGTGGCCTTCATCGACAGGGATTGCCGAGCAGTAGACGCCGGGCCGGTACCCGGCGCGGTTGAGTTCATCCGCCCAAGCGCGCAGATAAACGTGAAAGCTGGGCGAGAGCCGGCCGCCGTCTTCGATATCGAGAAAAATGATGGCGTGCGGAGCGAAGGCTTCGGCTTTCGCGGAGGCCGCGGAAATGCGGGCGTCGAGAATTCCCTTCTGTCGGGCGGTGGCGTCCTTTTTGACTTCGTTGCGTTGGCGAGCGCGATAGAGAGCGGCAAACCCGAAGCCTTGTGATTGGAGTAACGCGCGTTTGCCGCGCCAAGTGTTGATTTTTTCGCCGGGCGGCGGGCCGAGCCAGTAGCCCGCGAAGGTAAACGTTTTGCGCAGGATCGGGAGAGCGTCGTCGCCGGGATAGACGTTGCGGTCGAAACCGAGATAGGTGGTGTTGGATGGTGGATTGGCAGTCATATCAGATGTTGGCTGCGAAATGGTAAGGATTGGAATCAGCGCGATGGCGAGAAGAATCACTAAGGTGACGGATATACCGATCGTGCGGCGCATGGTTGACTCTACCGCATCTACGACGGTGGAAAAAGGGAGTGGCGAACCGCACCGAGAAGACCAGCGGTGTTGGCACAGGAGAGAAAAAATAACGCAGAGAGGCTGAGTCCGCTGAGATTCGCAGAGAGAAAGAGATTGGCGAGGGTAAAAAATGAAAGGGACTGTTACAAGGCTCTATGAATCCATATACTGTGCCTCTCCATTGCCGAAGGACCAATTTTCCCAAGAAACTTCGACGAGATTGATGAGCAGATCTTCGGGACGAAGGCCTGGGGATTCCGCGAGGATCTCGGCCATGCGCTTGAAGAGCGCTCGCTTTTGTTGAGGTTTTCGACCGGTGCTCATCGTAATTTGCACGAACACGACACGATCTGAACGCGAAACACCGAGATAGTCGGGGGAATAGATCAGATCGCCGGGCGGATGCTGCGTAATCACTTGAAAACGGTCGCCCGGCGGAATCGCGATCGATTCGATCATCGCGCGATGGACCCCGTCAGCAAGGACCTTGCGGTAGTCTGGCGAGGTGCCCTCTCGAAGAGAAATGCGAACCAGTGGCATGGAATTCTCCTTCGCGGTTCGATGCCACTACACGGGTGCAGTGATTCTTGCCGCCATCTGCTGGGTTTTTTATGACTTAATTCTCCGACGATGAATATGCCGTGATGAACTCTCATCGGCTAAATGCGATTACCACTCCGAACGAACCAGTGAACTTTAGCGCCATGCTCGGGGCTGAGTAACGACCAGCGGCAGGTTCATATAGGCTCTGGAATCCCCTTCGCCTTCGTCCTCACCAAGACCTTCGTCAGCTCGAAGTGCATAAGCATGAATGCACCGCTTCGAGGATCGGCCAAGCATAGCTGTTCGCCACCCTCTGCCTCCGGCAAGATGCATCGAAAGTGTGGGCCGTAGTCTTCGATCAAACCAGCCTCACTCGCTCGACGGCGTGGATGATTCCGGGCGATGGAGTGTAGACTCCGAGTGTTCCTCGCCGGTGCTGACCGTGCCAACCAGAGAGGAGAGTAGTGAGTTGAGCCCATTGCGAAACTGTTCGGTTGAACGGTCAGCTGCACGGGCAAGGTCGTCCTCCAGCTTTCGGATTCGCTCTTGGCACACAACGCGGTTTTCCGCATCCAGGGCAGCAACGGAAGAAATAATCCGTTCGTTTGCTTCGGATACAATTTTGAACTGCGCATCCGCCTGACGTTGCAACTCCTGCAGCCTGTTGGCAGCACTCTCGATCAGCAATCGTACTTCGGCGGCGCGGGCCTCTAGTTGCAAGGAAGCTTCTCGCGTCACAGTCAGCGCACTTTCGGCCAGCTGCGCCAGCTGATGATCCGAAACCAGGGCGACGGCGGCCTCAAATTCCCGGCTGCCACGTTCCACGGAGGCTGTGATTTGGTCGCGCATCCGAGGTTCAAGTTCCTCGGCTGCCCTTTCGACGAATGTCTTCGTCTCGACCAGGTCGCGCCGCGTGTCCGCCCCGAGCTTCTCGAGGCCAACAGCAATTTCTTCTGTCCTATTCCGATACGTATCTTGCTGTTCTTTCCAGCGTTGTTGATCTTCTGCAAGCCGGGAATCGAGACGGCTAACGACTTCGGCGCGTGAGGTGTACACGATCATCTCGATCCGCCGCTCCAGAGATTCCTCCGCCTGCTGCATTCTCGCCCGAGAGACTTCATCAAACTTCCAAAGGGCGTCTTTGAGGGATTCGTCGAGCTGTTTTGCTACCGCCGTTCGCACGGCCTTCTGCAGTATGGGAATAAATTGGGTGGGAAGTACTTGTTCCGCTGAAGTAGGTGTCGTTGCGACCGCTGCCGGCTCTCGCTCCGCAGTCGCCGCGGTGGGCAGTGGGGTCGCCAAGGCGACCAAAGGGCTATTCGTAACGACTTCAACCTTTTCCGCCTCTGCCAAAGAAACCGCCGAGCATTTGAGCAAGCGGATCGTGCTAGTAGACGGGGATCAACTCGCGCGTCTGATGATCAGGCATAATGTAGGATGCCGCATCGAAGATACACTTCATATCAAGAAGATTGATGAAGAGTTTTTCGAATAGCTTCAACCGAAGGCCAAAAGTGCTGCTCTGCCCCGACCATTTCAATCTCATCAAGGTCATTGATGAATCGGAAGGCCAGAGATTCTGCTCCTTATCGAGACAGCCCCGAGTACGGCAATGCGGCCAAAGCTGCGACGATCATCGCAATCCAGGTGAGCATGGGCACGTTAAGCTTCTTTCCGTGCACAGGGCAAACGAATGTGACGCTCGCACGGTCCTTCGAGCAAGTGCAAAGATTTGTCATCGCTGTCAGCACTCGCACAATTTGTGATCCAGTCCGATTGGATCGTCGTGGAATCCTCTTTGCTCCGACCAACGAGGTTCGTTGCGCTGTTCGAGTATCGCTGAGATTACCATCTGCTGTTAGGATAAGCGCACGTTCGGAAAACGGATAATTTACAAACGTTCCGAAACGTTCCTTCGCTCGGCCTGGAATCAACGACTTACGCCCTCTCGGATCGTATGGATTCCCAAACGACCCCTAACGGGCCGGGGAAACGACCCTGTAACGAGCCGGGAGCCCAATAGCGAGGTTGCCAGCCGACCCCGGCTCACTTTGCCCGGAATACCATTGTTCCCGCAACCATCGTCCACAATACTTTCGTTTCACGCATCTGCTCCGGCGAAATCGTCAAGACGTCGCGGTCCAGCAGAACCAAGTCTGCGCGCTTGCCGGGGGCAATAGTTCCGATGGAATCGAGATTCATGGCTCGCGCCGAATTTCGAGTGTAGGCATAGAACATGGCTTCGCGCGGCATTGCTTGCGATAGATCAAGCACTCCTTCCGGTCCTTTGCGCGTTTCTGCCTGATAAATCGCCCAGAATACGTTCGCACTCGAAACCGGCCAGTCGCTGGCTCCCGAAACAATACCGCCATTGTCGAGGATGGATCGCGCAGGGTACTGCCACTTGTAGATATCGGAATCGAGATAGGGCTTCACAATTTCAATTGTGTCCTGACTCGCATCAGCCCATAAAAGCTGCAACGCACTCACCACACCCAATTCCCGAAATCTAGCAAAGTCTTCGGGCCGGACGAACTGTTCATGTGTCAGCGTATGAGGCAATCCCGAATTGCCATTTGCTTCGCGCGCTGCGGCAATCCCATCCAGTGCAGCCTTGACTGCGCCGTCGCCAATCGCGTGGACGTGAATGGTCAAGCCTTGTTTGTCTGCCGCTACACACAACTCGGCAAATTTCTTCGGATCAAACAACAAATCGCCGTTGCGCCCAGTGTTCTTGTATGCCTTGCTAAGATGCGCTGTTTGAGATGGATACTCCACCACTCCATCAGCGAAGACCTTGATTCCGGTGACGTGCAAATTGGGGACGTTCTCGTAAAGCTCGCGCGTCTTTTGAACGCCAGCAAGTTCTGCTGCAGGGTCTTTCGCAAAGACCTGCGGGAATGCGGCCACCTGCGATATCAACTCGCCTCGGTCCGCCAACAATCTGTAGGCCTCCAAGACGCTCTTGCTGGCGAGGGGATCAAGCCATGCCGTGATGCCGAGGCCATAGTTATATTGCAGGGCGGCGCGCCCCGCGGCCAACAATTCATCAGCAGTGTGCTGACGCAGCAGCGGTTCGATCTTCTCAGTGCCGGTGTCAACCAGGAAACCGTTCGGCTGCATGTCTTTGTCCACACCGTAGTAGCCGCGTTCCTACGGGGATAGCCTCTTCACAAAATCAGCCGTGACACCTGCACGTTGCAACAGCGCCCGATTAGCCCAAGCCGTATGTCCATCCATCCCGCGCAGAAGGAGGCTTTGCCTCTGGTAAGCGCCGCTGCTGAACAGGGCATTGAGAGTTTCGCAATGCGACCAGAACTCCAGCGGCAGGCCAAGAATTTCAAGAATGTCGCCACGCATTCCCTTGCCTGTCTTTTTCGCGTCTTCGACGAAAGGCGCAAGATCATCGAGCGAGCGCACTTTCTCGCTGGCGTCAGCAGAAATCAGGCCGATCCCGCCGTCAATCGAGTGACTATGCGAATCGATGAAGCCGGGAAAAAGACTATTGCCCTCGAGATCGACGCGATTAGCGTTCTGGGATACAGACTTCGCCACCTCGGGGAAACTGCCCACCGCAACGATCTGGTCGCCACGAATCGCAACCGCCTCTGCGTAGGGATTCTGTTCATCGCCAGTGAAGATCTTGGCGTGAAAGAAAATCCGCTCGCTGGAGCTGGTCTGCGCCCAAAGTGTGGAACTCGTCCGAACATACAGCGTGAGGAACAGAAGAACGTAATAATAACGCGACAAATTCCTCAACTGACCCACCCTTCCGAAGCGAAAAATTGAGATAGATTCAAGCGGACAAGTACACAATACGCGGTGATTTTGTGCAAGCCGGTCGTTCCGGTACATCGGTGGCGACCATGCGTTGTAAAGTACAAGGCGCAACTTGACCGGTAGCCCAATTAATCGGGACTTAGGATAACTTCCGAGTTGCCGACTAACCGGGCAGAATTGGGATTGCGCTATTGTTGGCGCAACGCGGTCACAGGATTTATCCGGCTCGCGCGACGTGCCGGTACAAAACTAGCGAACAGCGCGGCAATGACCAGGACAGGGATCGTGATAGCGAAAGTCGATACTTCAGCGGGCCGCATTCCCTCCACCAAGCGATTCAAGATACGCCCGGCAGCCAATGCCGCAACTATGCCGACACCAACTCCGACGAAAATCATCACAAGACTTTGTCCGAGTATCAGCCGCACGACGTCTTGAGCGGTCGCCCCAAGTGTCATGCGTACTCCGATTTCGGGCACGCGTTGGCTGGTCAAGTAGGCCAACACACCGTAAATGCCTATGCACGCCAGCAGCAAAGCTAATCCAGCGAATATGCCGAACAAGAGCAGAAGGAAGCGCTGCCGGGCGAGCGAGGCGCTTACGAGCTGTTCCAATGTTCGGACTTCATACAGGGCTTGATCGCCGGCCGCGCCGCGCAGTTCCTGCCGCAGAGGCTGGACAACATCCAACGGGCTGATTTTTGTCCGCACTGCAACAGACATCAATGACGAGAAGAAATGGAGCAGGTGATCAGGCACCTGCGCAAACGGGTAGTACATTTGATCCCGCACGCGTGACTGATCGTCACTTGCAAGGCCCCAGTGTCGCACGTGACCTACGACGCCCACGATCTGGAAGGGGCCGGTCCCCATCGCGGGTATCCAGATCTGTTTCCCAACCACACGTTTACTGCCGAATGCGTGCTGCGCCAGATTCTCGTCAATCACCACCACCGGCTGGCTGCCGATGCGGTCGTCCTCGTTGAAAAATCGCCCCTCTCGCAGCGAAATTCCCATCACTTGCAAATAGTCCGGTGTCACACACGAGGCCAACGCGAACGGCACTTGGTTCGGCGACGGCGGCGTGGCCGCCGTCCAGTAATCGAGAGAGTTCTCCCCTTCACGCATGGGGATGATATCGGCCAGGGCCACCAACTCAACACCTGGCACACGCCGGGCGCGATCGACCACCTCCTTCCACGCAGCCCGGATGTGCTCGGGACTCTCGAGCGAGCTGGGAGAAAGCGCGAAGTGCGCCGCCATTACGTTGTGCACGTTTAAGCCAGGATCCAGCGATGACAGCGCCAGAAGCGTATGCCCAAGCATCCCGGCAGATACCAGCAGCACCACGGCAAGTGCAATTTCAGAGATCACAAACCCACTGTGCAAGCGGCGCGAGCTTCCCGCAATGGTTCGTGCCCCGGCGCGGAGCGACTGCTCCACGCTGCGGACAGGTATGCGCAGCATCGGCGCCAGCCCGAAAAGCAAGCCGCTTAACACCGACGCGCCTATGGTAAAAACCAGAACGCGCCAATCCAGATGCACCTCTTCCGCGCGCGGCAAACTCCCTGGCCAGAACGCCACAAACGGATGCAGAGTCAGCCCCGCGAGTACTATGCCGAGCGCCCCTCCGCCGATTCCAAGCATTGCGCTTTCGGTCAGGCACTGCCGCGCTAGGCGGCCCCGCCTGGCTCCGAGCGCCACTCGCATGGCCATCTCCCGCTCGCGGGAAACCGCGCGCGCCAGCAGCAAACTCGCGATGTTCACGCACGCGATCAGCAGAACCAGCCCTACTGCGCACAGCAGCAGCCATAGTGTTGAGCCCACATCGCCGACCAACTCCTTTTGCAGCGGGTACGCCAGCATGCTCAGCCCCGCGTTTGACGTGGGATATTCCTCCGCGAAGTGCCGCGCCATCAGAGCCAGCTCCGCTTGGCCTTCGGCCAATGTGGCATCGGGCTGCAGTCGCGCGATGACGTGCAAAAAATGCGCCCTGCGGTTCTGCATTCGCGGGTCCGTGGTTTGTTCCAGTGGCGTGAATATGTCCGGCTCTCCGTCCAACTGAAATCCCGCGGGCGCGACCCCAATCACCGTATACGACTTCCCCTCAAGCACGAGTGACTTGCCGATCGCACTTGGTTCACCCCCGAAGTCGCGCTGCCACAGGCCATAGCTAATGATCACCACGGGCGGTGCGCCTGGTCGGTCTTCGTCCGGCCGAAAAGTGCGTCCTTGCACCGGGGAAACTCCCAGTGTCGAGAACAACTCGGCCGAAACCTCTCGGCCAAACACGTACTCCGGCTCTCCCGGCTCGCTGATCGTGCCCCCGCCATAACTCCACGCTGCCAGGGCAAGCGTGCGGCTTTCGCGCTTCGCGTCCCCGAAATCAGGATTCGAGAATCCCCAGAATTCGCCGAACTGTTGTGTGTGTCCGCGCAAAGTGACTAGTCTTTCCGGCTCGGGGTAAGCCAGCGGCCTCAGCAAGACACTGTTGATCACCGTGAACATCACCGCCGTGGCGCCGATGCCGAGAGCCAAGACCAGCAGCGCCACTATGGCGAATCCGGGCCTCTGACGGAAGGTGCGAAGCGCATAGCGGCTGTCCTGCAGCAAATCTTCCAGCCAGCGTGTGCCGCGCGCGTCGCGGCACTTCTCCTTGACCTGTTCGGGACCGCCGAGAGCGAGCCGCGCTTGTCGTCTCGCTTCTTCAGGAGCCTGGCCCTGCGCCACCAACTGCGCGGTGTGCTGCTCGAGATGAAAGCTCAGTTCCTTTTCAAGCTGTGCTTCCATTTGTCTTCGTCGCCACAGTCGCTTCCACCAGCTCATTGCGCACCACCATCGGCCATCCCAAGGATCAGTCCAATTGCATCGATTAGTCGCTGCCAGTCGGCCGTTTCAGTTTCAAGCTGCTTCAACCCCTTTCGCGTCAACCGATAGAACTTCGCCTCGCGCCCGGTCTCGGTCTCTTTCCAATCCGCAGCCAGAAGGCCGCGGTTTTCGAGCCGGTGCAATGCCGGGTAGAGCGACCCTTCCGGCACTTGGACCACACCGCGCGACACCTGTTCGAGCCGTTGCGCGATCGCGTATCCGTGTACCGGGCCAAGCGCAATCACTTTCAACATCAACAGGTCCAGCGTGCCTTGGGGAAGATCGGATTTGACGCGGGCCATACCTACGCCTCGTGCTTCTATACCTTTTGCTTCTATGTGTTAACACAAAGGCGCTTCGAAGCGCAAGATACGCATCCCGGATCCCCTGACGAATAACGGGCAACTCGGAGAGCGCCGGGATAAACCGGCATGTTGTCGGGGGGTTTGCACAGATCGCTCGCGTGTGATCTACTCTTTAATTTTCTAGACTTGGCCCCGTTCCTAAGCAACTAGGGGAATCCCTAGTTTGCGCACACTTCGCACTCAGCGGCGTTCAAATATCCGGTCAACTTCTGGCAGCGGAAACCGGACAAGTGGCCTCATCGTCCGGTTACCCGTGCTAACCAGGCAAGTGGAACTAGCTCATCGGCACGAAAGCCTACTTTTACGGATCACTTCCAGCTGACTCAGGTTTCGTCCGTTTGCTAATTCTTAGGTGTCTCGCGCCCTCTTGCGTCCTGGCATCAACTTGGCCAGCCAATCGTTCCCAAGCGGTGTACAATGCCTGCTGTTTCCGTACGCAAATACGGACTTAGGGCCGAAGTATTTGAGAATCTTGCCTCCTGGGTACAATTCATTCCGAGAGCTAGTGCGATGACGTTTCCCCACACGAAGCCACTCCTATCCGCCAAAGCCGGGCTGCGCAAGTTGATCGAGGGAAACGAGCGATTCATGCGAGGCCAGGCGCATTTTCCCACCGTTTGCAAGGAAACGCTCGCTGACTTGGCAAAAGGGCAGCAGCCTTACGCAACGATCATCGGCTGCAGTGACTCCCGAGTCCCACCGGAATTGATTTTTGATGCCGACTTTGGAGAGCTATTTATCGTTCGCGTCGCTGGGAACGTAATCTCGCCCGAGGTGATGGGTAGTCTGCAATATGCCGGTGCACTTCTCCACACACTCCTTTTCGTCGTACTCGGCCACGAGGGATGTGGCGCAGTGCAAGCCGCACTGGAGTTCAAATATCATCGCGCGAAGCAGCGTTCCCGCATTCAAATTTTGATAGAGAATATTCTGCCCGGCTTGTCCGACTCTGACCGGCGACTTCCGAAGGATGCGCTTTTGGCAGACGCGGTCGAGGCGAACGTGCGTTGGTCCATGCACCAGCTGATGGAGACCCCCGAGAGCAAGAAGGCAATGAAGAAAGGCGCTCAATTAGTCGGCGCAATCTACGAGATCGCCTCGGGACGGGTCCGCTTTTTGTCTTGATGCTTCCCAAACAAATCGACGCGGAACGCCCTACAAGGAGCGTTCAGCAGGCATGTCAACGAAAGCACCTTACTCACGAAGCCGTGTTGATAAGGCACGAGAAATTGAGAGGCGTAAGGTATCTGAAATGTTGTCAGTGCCTGATTAACGCGGTGCATTCGACAGGTCGATGCAACACCATCTGATGTAAGTCTGCTGTGTAAAGGTGGTGTTGGCATGAGGCCAGGACAACGATTTGGGTTTTCTGCGATCGAGAAGACTGAACGTTCGCGAATCGCCATGAAACTCAGCTCCAGCCCGCCTATGCAGTTTGTTATGACAGCAGTACTCGCTGCCACGTTAGGCTTTGCTATTCCCGTTTTGGTTGATCGCCCGAAATACGCCAGAGCAGTTGCAAACTACACGAAAGAGCCGAACAAGGAAAATCAGGCAGCCTTGACGCTGGAGAGGGCTACGAATCGGCACGTCGTGTGGACGACGCGCGCAGAAGCTGCGGCCGTTTTGTTTGTCGTGATGAATGCTGGCTGTTCTTAGCGCCGATGGCTGGGGAAGTCGTCTGGACAAGTTGGCGAATGGGTCCCCGGCGGCCAGAGTATTGCCGTTGCCATCTTGGCCGGCGAATTGGAACACGCCGTTGACTTCAAAATCGAACACCTGGTTGTCTTGATAGGCCGAAAACGAACCGCCGAACTTGAAAGTGTGCCTTCCGCGCGTCCAAGAAAACACGTCAGAGTAGGCAAAGGTGTTGTCCGTGAGTCGCGAGGGGCCTTGAATGCTAAACCCAACTACTGCGTTAGGGAATTCCAATTGGGTCGGGCCGGTAGGATGCGCCGATTTTATATTGATTCCCAACGCGGTGGATGTCGGTTGTTGCGAGGAAGGCACGTCTTGCACCGTGTCGCTGCGCTGGCCGGTCACGCGAAATTCGTTCAAAACGTTGGGTGAGAGGGTGTGAATGTAGGCGAGGTTAAAAAACCGGTTGTAAAAGGCCGAGGTCGAGCCGAAGCCCGGAATGGAGTTCGTCGTGCCAGGAGTGCTCGGCCCAGGATTGAGTTGGGGGTCAAGACTGCGGCCCAAGGTCACCGTAAAGTGATCTTTCTGCGATGCCTCAATCAAACTTTCCGGTCAATTCGTCAGGGTTGTCAGTAAGGGGGTTCTCAAAGGCCTGGGAGCCAGTAGGAGAAGTAGGGATCAAACCTGCTTTAATATAAGCCTGTGCGACAGGATCAATCTTCGTTGGGTCGATGATTCCTTGCGCGGCGAGAGATGGGTTGGACTGAAAGAATGGATTGGCTTGCAGAAAACTGGCAACGCCTGTCTGATTCGGCGAGCCCGAGAAATTGCCCAGAAGCTCGGCGGGGGTGGGTAAAGTGGCCACCTGACCGACCTGAAGCTCGCTTTGCTGCTGCTTCTGGTAAGCGAGAAAAAAAGAAGAGCTTGTCTTTCTTGATGGGTCCGCCCACTGTCCCGCCGTATTGATTCCTATGAAGAACTTGCCGCGGATCTCCCTCGAGGTTACTGAAAAAGTTATTCGCGTCTAAGAGCGTATTGCGGACGAAATCGTACGCGCTGCCATGAAATGCATTTGTCCCCGATTTTGTGACCTCGGTAATGATTCCACCAGCGCTGCGCCCGTATTCAGCGGTAAAGTCGCTGGTCAGAACTTTGAATTCCTGAATCGAATCGGGATTAGGGTTGTACACAACGCCGTTGGTCAAGAGATCGTTATTGAGGCCGCCGTCGAGAACGAATGTGTTGGAATCGCTGCGCCCTCGGCCGACGCTAAATGCCAAAGTCGTCCCCAGGTTGCCTTGCCCATTGCCTGGATTGTCGGCTGGAAAAACCCCCGGTTGCAGCGCCACGAGATCCAGGGCGTTACGGCCGTTCAGAGGCATGTCCTGCACGGCGCGGTCTGAAACGGTCGAACCCAGAGTTGGGTTAATGGTCTCCACTGTGCCGGTGTTGGATTCCACCGTCACTGTATCCGTCGTTGAGCCGACCTCCATTCTAAGATCGATCTTCAGCGTTTGATTGATCTCCAATTTGATATTGGCGGTGGTCACGGATTTAAATCCCCGATGGTCCACTGACACCGTGTAATTGCCGATCGGCAACAAAAGGACTTGATAGAAACCTGCCGAATCTGACGTTGTTCTGCGCGAGATTTGAGTGGCAACATCCGTCACTGTAATATGCGCGCCGGCTATAACGGCTCCACTCTGGTCGTAAACCATCCCGGTAATGCGTCCAGTTGTGTCCTGACTGGATCCAATCGGCTCGAAGAACGGGGCCAACGCCGCCAAGAATGTCAAATACAGAAACCTTTTTGTAAGACGGTTCAAGAAGCCTCCTATTGGCTGCGACCGACTATCGCAACGGAAAATTAAATTGTGAGTACTTCTTTTCTTCCGGTTTGATTAGGTCTTAAAGGACCAAAGCCTCGCAGGATCGCCGCCCCAACTTCACCGCTGCGATACGCTCGTCGCGGGCCTTTTGGCGCTTGAATTCGTGAAGCAGTTCGCGCAGCCGCAGGCGCGCCTTGTGCAACTGCGACTTCGAGACACCTTTCGAACGGCCTAATATTTCGGCAATCTCGTTGTGTTCGTATCCCTCGATATCGTGCAGGACAAACATGGTGCGGTAGCCCACCGGCAACTGGTCGATGCAGCGTTCGAGATTTATTCGGTCAATCGATCCCTCCAGCAACAAATCAGGCGCTCCTACATCGATGGCAGGCGGGTCGGCGTTGTGGTCCGGATCAGGATTCGCCTCGATCGAGACGACGGGTAAAGATTTCCTGCGCAGGTGCATCAGGACGAGATTCACCGTGAGTCTGTGCAGCCAGGTTGAGAAGGCCGAGTCGCCGCGAAAAGTGTGGATTTGTCGCAGCAAAAGTAAGAAGACTTCTTGCGTCAGATCTTCTGCCTCGGTCATGTTCCCCGCTATACGCAGGCATAGCGCATACACTCGTCGGCTATGCAACCGGTAGAGGTGTTCAAACATTAGTTGATCGCCCCTCTGTGCACGCC
>Ga0210402_10004040_pt1 | contig 13496 bp, 14 predicted proteins | sample IncBWC7MmetaG_FD_161055 | JGI IMG/M metagenome (GOLD analysis project Ga0210402, IMG submission 161055) | Forest soil microbial communities from Barre Woods Harvard Forest LTER site, Petersham, Massachusetts, United States - Inc-BW-C-7-M | ecosystem: Environmental > Terrestrial > Soil >...
TGGCCGTTGTTCCACACGTCCGCCGCTGCCCGCACGAAATCGGGACGGGTATTCGCGGCTGCCGCGGCGACTCTCTCGAGCTCGGCATCCGGGGTCGACGGCGCGGCCTGACGACGGCTATCCAGGAAGCCGCTCACGGATTTGAACGACTCGATGACCTCTGCGGGCAGCCGGGCACCTGCCGTCGGGATGGGCGCCACGAGCACCAGGCCCAGCGCGCGCCCGGGGCGCGACGCCGCGGCCAGTTCGATGACGGGTCCCGCCATGCTGTGGCCGACGAGGACGAACGGCTTGCCGATGGCGTCGACGACAGCGCTCAGGTCGGCGGCGAACCGGTCGAAGGTAACTGGCCCGGTTGCCGCGGCGCGGTCCCCGAAACCGGCCTGGTCAAACTGGACGGTCTCGAACCCGGGCGCAGACAGCCCGGCGAGGACCGGGCCCCAGACATGCTGATCATCGAGAAATCCGTGCACGAACACGAGGGCCTTGCTGCCATCGCGGTCACGACGGAACACGATGTCACTGTCCGGGATAGTTGCCGTGGTGGTCATGCCGTCTCCTTGCCTGTGAAGCGGTTGCCGATCCGAATGTCCGACTTAAGCTTACTGCTTTTACTTCTGTCGCAGCTTGCGCCCGGTCCTCTACTCCATCAGCCGGATGGGAGACCCTGCCTGGTATGCGGCGATGTCCTCGACAGCGTCCTGGTAGAAGATCGTGTACAAGTCGCGGGTCACGTATGCGACGTGCCCGGTGAGCAGCGCGTTGGGCAGCGACCGAAGCTGGTGGTCCGCGGGCAGCGGCTCGGTGTCGAAGACGTCGATCGCGGCCGCTCGGATCCGGCCCTCGCTCATGACGCCGACCAGGGCGGCCTCATCGACGACCGGTCCGCGCGAGGTGTTGACGAGGACGGCGGAGGGCTTCATCGACCTTAGTTCCGCTGCGGCAACCAGCCCGCGCGTTCGCTCGCTCACCACCACATGGATCGACAGCACGTCGCTCTCGGTGAACAGTTGCTGCTTCGTCACCGCTCGCGCCCCGTGCTCGGCGGCGGTCTCGGGGGTCAGGTTCTGGCTCCACGCGACGGTGCTCATCCCGAATGCCTGTCCGACCCGCGCCACTCCGGTGCCGACTCGGCCCAGGCCCAGGCAGGCCGAGGGTCTTGCCGTGCAGCCCCTCGCCGACCGTGACCTGCCAGCCGCCGCTGCGCATTGACTCCGCCTCGGCGGGCAGGTTTCTTGCGGCACCGAGGATCAGTGCCCAGGTGTGCTCGATGGTTGGCTGGGACTCGTAACCGGTCCCGCACACCGTGATGCCATGCCTGCGCGCGCCGGCAACGTCGATGGCGGCGTTGGCCGGGCCGGTGCTCACAAGGAGCCGGAGGCCGGTCAGCCGCTCCAGAACCGCGGCGGGGAATCGCGTCCGCTCCCGCATGGCCACGAGCACGTCGAACCCGGCGAGGCTGCGGACCGCGTCGTCGCCATCGGCGAACGCCTTGGTGAAGACGACCACCTCGGCAGCGAGCGAGTCCCAGTCAGCCAGGCTCGACGTTCTGGTAGTCGTCGAGAATCGCGATCTTCATGCGGGCGGCCTCATCCGGATTGCGCGGGTCATGACCTGGCCACCCTGAGGAGGACCTTCCCGCCGCGTTCGAGCTGCCGGATGGCGGCGTGGATGTCTTCGAGGTCGAACACGGCGGCAACCGGGACGAACAGGGCCCCGCTCGCGACCAGGGGCGCGGCCTCACGGATGACGGGCAGCACCTTCGTCGCGTAGTCGTAATAGGCGACGGAGAACCCGCGGACCGTCGCCCGCTTGGCTACCAGCGTCAGCTCGTCGACGGGAATCGGCTGCCCGGTCGCCGCGGCGTAGGCGACGAGCGAGCCGCCGTAGGACAGCAGGTCGAGCAGGCGGCCGGCGCTGGCGCCACCCACCGAGTCGACAGCGAGCGCGACCCGGGCGTCGCCGATCTCCTTCCGGACGTCTTCGGCCGCTGTCGCATCGTCAAGGTGGACGATGTCGGCCCCGGACGCGGTCAGGCCGGCGAACACGGACTCGTCCCGGGCGAGGTTGATGGTCCGGAACCCGCGCGCCTTCGCCAGGGCGATCAGGGAACGCCCGACGCCGGAGTTCGCGGCGTTCTGCACGATCCAGTCGCCGGGCTCCAGGTCGGCGTACTCGCTGAGGATCAGGCCGGCCGTGGGCGGATTGCCGCCCAGCATCGAGAACTGCTCGGCGCTCCCCTCCGGCAGCCGGAACAACCCCTCGGCGGGCAGCAGCAGCCGCTCGCGCCAGGCACCGGCCAACAACGGGACGACCACCAGGTCGCCCACCGCGACCGTGCCGACGCCCTGGCCTGCCTCGACGATCCGGGCGACGCCCTCGTTCCCGAGGACCAGGGGGAGCGGCGGCCGCAGGAGCGTGCCGCCGACGAGCAGCAGGTCGTGCTTGTTCAGCGGCGAGAGCTCGACAGCGACCTTGACCTCGCCGGGACCAGGAGCGGGCGGCTCCGGGACATCGACGACGCGCACGACGTCTTCTGGTCTTCCGAACTGGGTGATCTGGATGGCACGCACGTGGACTCCCTGGGAGAGACGACAACGGATATGTTCGACTGTTCCCCGGAAGCTGGCGGCGGGGTATCCGCAAGGTCACTGCACCTTCCGTCGACGGCTGCGGCTTGGCAGGCGCGAAACCTCGTCAGGGACTAGCGCCGTCCCACCCGGCGGCCCAGGGCGACGACGCCTGCTTCCCGCGCCGACCGACCTCGTTTGCTTAACCGTTTACCAGCGAGAGGCCGAGCGCAGCCGTGCGGCCCGCGCCTGGACCGGCAGTTATCGTGTCCTGTGCTTCCTGGCAGGCGGGTGTGTCACCGGCTCCGGCCCGGCGGCACGGTTCAGCAGCGTCGCCGGCCCGGGCGCCGCGGTGGCTTCCCGGGGTTGGATGCCCCGGTACGCGGGCCGGGTGCCACCGCGCTCACCCTGACACCGCTGGATCCTGCCGCCCAGGCATGTGTCAACGCCGACATCGCCGCCTTGGTCGCGGCAGAGGCGGCCGAACCCGCGAGACCGATCTGACCGACCCTGCCGCTGACGTTGATGATGCTGCCCTCCTCATCCAGACGCAGGGCACCCGCCAGGGCGTCCGGGACTTCCGGCGAGGCCCGCGACCACGGCCCTGCTCCATGCGTGACTGTCCGAGAAACAGCTCCGGCAGACCCGTCCGAGGGTTGGCGAGGTTGCGCATAGCTGTCACTCTGGAAGGCGTCTCGTGGACCGCGGAGTGGAAGGGATGTGCTCCTGCGGTCGGCTGTCACGAGTCTATGAACTAGCTGTAGCGCCTTTAGCTATGTCAGGCTAACGGGGCTGCGGGAGCGCCGTTCCGCCCGTTGGCGGCCCGGTTGGCCGCGTGGTTGCCCGTGATGCTGCCGGGTGCTGCGGGAGTAGCCAGGCGGCCCGCAGGGATGCTTCCATTTCCCGTGTACGAGGACTGTTCGCGTTGGCGGGCTCGGGCGGCGCGGAGGTTGACGAGGTTGCCGCAGTCCGAGGTGTTGTGCCAGACGCGGGACTGGTTCTTCGAGCTGTCGTAGAAGACCACCGAGCAGGGGGGATTCCGGCATGCCTTGAGGCGGGCCCACAGCTCGTGCTCTTGGGCGACCAAGATGTCGCCCAGCACGGTGCCGGCCACCTGGCGCCAGCCCTCGCCCTCGGGGGAGAGGGCGAGCCGCCCGTCCTCGATAGTCACTCCCCAGCGAAGCTTCTCGAGATGGCGTGCCAGGTCCGGGTGGGTCCGGGGCTCCTTCGCCCGGTCGGCTTCGAGCTGGGCCTGGAGGGCTGCGCGCAGCTCGTACAGGGGAGGCAGGTCGTCGGTAGTCAAGCGGGGGCCGGCGGGCCAGTCGAGCGCGCGCAGCCAGCTGTTCGCCGATGCGGGGCCCGCCAGGAGGTCGGCCTCGGGCGGGCGCCCGGTGGAGCGGGTGTTCAGGAACGACTGCACACGCTTCAGCGACGCCGGCGCCGGGGCCGCTGCGTAGCGCTCGGTGGCGGGATCGGACATGAGGATCAGGGTACGCGATCCGACGTTATGACTCAATCATAATGCGTATGGTTATTTCGCTGTGATTCTCGTGCCTCTCGGGGATCCCCCGGGGCAGAACCCCAGCGGCGCGCCTGACCTTCGCGCGCCCGGCTATCCCCCGGAGGTACCGATGAAGGCCATACAGGCGGCTGACCGCGGCGGCTACCGCGCGCTGCGCTTGGTCGACATTCCCCGGCCGCGGGCCCGGGCCGGCCAGGCCCTGGTGCGTGTCACCGCAGCGGGAGTGACTCCGCTTGACCGCACCGTCCTGGTCGGCTTGCACCCGCGTGCGGCGGCGCCTCCGCTCGTGCCCGGCAACGAGGGCGCGGGCGTGGTCATCGAGGATCCGTCCGGGCTTTTCTCCGCCGGCGAGCGGGTGCTGTTCTTCGCCGGCCCCGGTGGCGTTACCCAGGACGGAACCTTCGCCGAGATTGCATCGGTTCCGAGCGGAAACCTCGCGCCGTTGCCCGCCGAGATTCCCGATGAGATCGCCGGCGGCCTGCCGGTGGCCTACCTGAGCGCGTACCTGGCGCTTCGCCAGGCGGGCTTCCGCGCAGGGCAATCGGTTCCGGCGCCGGGCGCCGGCGGGAGCGTCGGGAACGCGGCCCTCAAGGTGGCCCGGGCGCTCGGCGCGTCACAGCTGGTGTCAACGGCCGGAAGCCCGGCGAAGGAGGCCGCTGCCGCCGCCGACGGCGGGCTGCGCGAGGTCGGCATCGTCAGCCTCCAGCGCGAGAGCCTCGCGGACGGGCTTGCCCGGCTCGCTCCCGGCGGCGTCGACGTCGTCATCGACGCGCTCGGCGGGCCCTTCACGGGCCAGGCGGTGGGCGGCCTGGCACGCGGCGGCCGGCTGGTCGTGATGGGCTACTCGGCCGGCATCGAGACGACCATGCGCGTCACTGACCTGGTGTGGAAGCTGGCCCACGTTAGCGGGTTCTCGCTGTTCGCCGCCTCGGCCGGCGAGCAGCCCGGTCGAGGGCGGTGGTTCTTCCCACCTGTCCTCTATCCAGTGCGCTTCTCAGCGAACGCCCGTGGCCCCTCCAGCGCATCCTCACTGCGCGCCAGCTGAGCAGACAGAATCTCCCGCAGCATCTCCGCCTGCGGGATCGTCATCTCCACACCCTCCTTGACCAGGCGCTTGATCTCCTGCATGGCCAGCGGCGCACCCAGCAAGATCTCCTCCGCGATCCCCTGCGCCATCTTCATCACCTCATCCCGGCCGGCGGCGATCTCCTGGATCACGCCGATCTGGTAGGCCCGCTCCGAACTGATCGGCGACCCCGTCAGCGCGATCCGCAGCGCCTCGGCCAGCGGAATCATCCGCGGCAAGTTGATGAGCCCGGGCCAGGCCAGGATGCTGCGTCGCGAGTCCGGCAGCCCGAAGACCGACTTGCGGCTCGCGACCCGGATGTCACAGCAGATGGCCAGCTCGAACCCGCCCGCCAGGCAGTACCCGTCGATCGCCGCGATCACCGGCTTGCGGCACTTGCCCACCGCGTCAAAGGGATTGGAAATAGCCCCGTCCGGCGGACCGATGGTCCGCGGCGCCCCGGTGGCCACCTGCTCGGCCTGCCGCGCCGCCATCTCCTTCAGGTCCCCGCCCGCGGAGAACGCCCGGCCGCCCTCGCCGGTCAGGATCACGACCAGCACGTCGTCATCCCGGCCGACCTCGCGGAACACCGTGCCCAGATCGGCCAGCAGGCCCTGACTCAGCGCGTTCATCGCCTCGGGCCGGTTCAGCGTGACCCACGCCACCCGGTCCTTCACCTCGTACTTGACGAACTTGGTGTCGACTCCAGGCACTCATGCTCCTAATCAGGGGATCGGAAGACTGACAAGCGAGCAACCGGCTCCCGCGGTACGCGCACGAGCTCAAGCGTGCACGGCGGCGTCCGAAGCTGTCGCCACCTGGCTGCGACGCCAAGAAAGCCGGCTGGCGTCGGCGACGGCTGACGCCGATCAGCGGCCGAAGACCTTGTCCAGCAGCTCCCCAAGAGCATCGGTCCACTTGAGCGTCGAGGCCTCGTGGATGCCCTGCCATTGTGACTCCTTGCTTACCGAGACAACCGGCGCGGTCACGACAGGGTGGTTGAGGAGCCACGCCAGAGCGAGGCCGGCGGGCGAGACGCCCTGACCCTCGGCAACGCGGTCGAACTGCCGCAGCTTCGCGACTGTTGCGGGGTCGTCGAGAAAGTGAGCTGACCTTGAGGCGACGCTGGCCCGGCTTCCCGGGGCGGGGCGCTCCCCGTTGCTGTAGCGGCCGGCCAGGAGGCCATTGGCCAGAGGCGAGAAGGGCGTGTACGCGAGTCCTTCGGACTGCACGAGGGGCAGCACGTCTTTGTCGTCACCTCGGGCGAGCAGCGAGTACTGGTTCTGGACCAGCTCCGGGCGCAGGAGCCCCAGGCGGTCGGCGGTTTTAAGAGCGGAGGCGAGAGCTTCCCCGTCGACGTTGGACAGGCCGTAGGCGCGGATTGTCCCGTTTTCGACGGCGCGGCTGAACACGGGCAGCGACTCGGCCCACGGCGTGTTCGGGTCCACCTGGTGGGCGACGTAGAGGTCGACCCGGCCGAGGACGGCGATGCTGTGCTCCAGCTGCCGGGCCACGCGGTCAGGCGAGAGGTCCGGCCCGTCCGGGGTGATCCCGGTTTTCGTCTGGATGAAGATCCCGGCGTCGGGATGAGCCCGGTTCCAGGTGCCGACGACCCGCTCGCTGTTCCCGCCCGTGTACATGTCGGCGGTGTCGAGTATCTTGAACCCTTCCTCGACCGCACGGTCGATGAGGGCCAGGCCCTCGCTGTCGGACAGGCCCAGTCCCGGCCCGGTCGCACCCGCGATGCCGCCGATGCCGCCGGTGCCGAGCAGGAAGCGGCCGATCTGCTCGCGGCGCTCCTGCTGCGCGGCTGCGATCCAAGTCATCTGCTGACCCTCCAGTTCATTAGCCGTGCCAGGCGGTGGACGCCGGCCTGTCATCGTCCCCGCAGGCGGGGGCGCCGGCCGCCCGCCGCGGGCACGGCGGCGGTAAGGCGCAGGCGAACCGCGGCGGGATCAGCTGCCGGGGCGAGGACGGGTCAGGCGAAGGCCGGGTACAGCGCCGCGACACCGCCGGCGAGGCCGGCGCGGACGTTGCCGCTCACTCGCCTGCGCCCGCCACGGCGGGCTGGTTGCTTCCCGGGCCGGGCTGGCCGTGGGTGTTGGCGGCGGTGACCTCTGTGTGGCAGTGCGGGCATGTCAGCACCGGGACGGTGATGTTCCCGCACGTGTCGTGGACGAGCAGGACCGGCGGTCCGCCGGGGGTGGGCGCCCACTGATCGCCCCACGTCAGCAGCGCCGTGCCGACCGGGTAGAGGGCCCGGCCCTTTTCTGTCAGGTGGTACTCGTAGCGGGGCGGGTGCTGGGTGTAGGCGCGGCGTTCGAGGATCCCGTGGTCGGTGAGTTTCTCCAGCCGGGCGGTCAGCACGCTGCGGGCCAGGCCGAGGCTGGCCTGGAAATCGTCGAAGCGGCGGGTGCCGCCGAAGGCATCGCGGAGGATCAGCAGCGTCCACCATTCGCCCACCACGTCCAGGGTCTTGGCGATGGAGCAGTTCCAGTCCGCCAGGCTCGTCAGCTTCATGCTCGTAGCTTAGCAAAAGTCAGTCGCTTGACAAGACTCACTCGGGGTGGGAGGGTCGGCCTAGTCAGTCTTTTCAAACGACTAACCGGAGACGGGCGTGGTGAGGCCCGCGAGACGCAGCCCCGCAGGCCTCATCCCAGAAAGGAAATCTCCATGACCGGACCAATTTCCCGCAATCGCTTGCTCGGGATCGCTTAAGGAGGCGGCCAGCTGGCCGGGGGCAGGCCGGAGCACAGTGATGACCCTGGCCACGGCGCTGGTAGCGGCGCGCGCCGACGCGGAGGGGTCATCTATCCCGACCGTGTCAACCCCGGCGTTGTGTGGACCTCAGCAACTGCCCTCAAGCCGTGACCCCGAACCGACCCGCCAGGCATGGACCGCCAACAACGAGCTAACGAGCGTCGTACCTCTTCAGAACTCCTGCCCCAACGTCAGGACCTAAATGGATTCCCCGCCCGCCCAGTCACTCACCCCCGAAGTGCAGTCGCAGCATTCCCGCCGTTGGCGGGTTCTCGGGGTCGTCGGTGTCGCCCAGTTGATGATCGTTTTGGACGCCACGATCGTGAACATCGCGCTACCTAATGCACAGCACGACCTCGGTTTTGCGAACAGCGATCGGCAATGGATCGTTACGGCGTACGCGCTGGCGTTCGGCAGCCTCCTGCTTCTCGGGGGGCGCCTCGGTGACCTGTTCGGCCGCAAGTGGACCTTCATCGGCGGCCTGATCGGCTTCGCGGTGGCATCCGCGGCAGGCGGCGCAGCACCGGATTTCGCCGTACTGGCAGGCGCGAGAGCTCTTCAAGGGGTTTTTGGTGCCCTGCTCGCTCCCTCGGCGTTGTCGCTACTCGCAACGACATTCACCGACCCGAAAGAGCGCGGGAAGGCGTTCGCCGTGTTTGGGGCCGTCGCCGGTGGCGGGGGCGCGGTCGGACTTCTCCTCGGCGGCGCACTCACGTCATACCTGTCGTGGCGCTGGTGCTTGTATGTCAACCTGTTCTTCGCCGCTTTCGCTGTCGTAGGCGGCCTCCTCCTGCTCTCCAACCCACCCAGACCGGAGCGACCTCGGATCGACGTCCCCAGCGCCATCCTGGCCTCCGCCGGCCTGTTCGCGATCGTCTTCGGCTTCTCCCGAGCCCAGACGGACTCCTGGGGCAGCCCGACCACCCTAGTGTCCCTGGTGCTCGGCGCAGTACTACTCGCCGCTTTCGTACAGGTACAGCGAACAGTTCGTAACCCGCTGCTGCCGCTACGCGTCATCCTCGACAGAAACCGGGCCGGCGCCTATCTGGCCGTCGGCCTCACCTTTGTCTCCGCCTTCGGCCTGTTCCTGTTCCTCACCTTCTACCTGCAGAACGTCCGAGACTTCTCCCCGGTCAAAACTGGGCTCGCCTTCCTGCCCCTGCCGGTCGACCTGGTCATCGCCTCCACCATCGCTAATGTGGTGCTGCTACCCCGGTTCGGTTCACGACGACTCATCGTGTCGGGACTCCTGATGGGCTTCGTCGGTTTCTTGCTCCTAACACGACTGAACGTCCAGTCCAGCTACACGGGCCACGTGTTCCCCGCGCTGGTGATCATCGGGCTGGGCTTCGGCGCCGTCGTGCCCCCCGCATTGAACTCTGCGACCCGAGGAGTGGACTTCAAGGACGCCGGAGTGGCATCAGCCATGGTAAACACCATGCAACAGGTCGGCGGGTCGATCGGCGCGGCGATGCTGTCAGCCTTCGCCGCCAAGGCTACGAGTCGATACCTCGCCAACCACACCCACGGCACGGCAACCGCGACAATCGCCAACCTTGCCGCCACCCACGGTTACACGATCGGCTTCACCATCTCCGCCGGCATTCTCCTCGGAGCAGCAGTGCTCTGCGGCGCCATGATCCGTAAACATCCGACGAAGGCATCGAACTCCGTCGTCGCAACGCCGAGCCCAGCCATCGTGTCGCTCCAATCCGAGTGGGCTCATCCGTCCAGGACCGATCCACCGGCTGCACCTGGGCATCGCCGCGATCGTTATCGCCGCGGAATTCATCCTGATACCGGCGCTGACCATCCCGTGGGAGAACGCCCTCGCGCCGAGCAATTCGAGCCAAACGACTAACAGGTGTGTCGCACGTCAACAGTGAGTGAGGAAATCGCATGCCCATCATGTTCACGATGAAAGCTGCCGTGGCCGCAGCCGCGGTCGCCGTTGTAGCGGCGACGGCTGTCACGGCGTCCGCGGCTACGGAACCGGTCTCGAACCCACGTATCCTGGTCCACTACGACTTGGCCTCAGGCCAGCAGCCGGAGAACGTCGCGTTGGAGCCTGATGGCAACCTGGATGTGACTCTGTCCATAGCAGGCCAGGTCGAAAGGGTCACCCCCACCGGGCAGCGGCAGCTTCTGGCAACTCTGCCCGCCCCCTCCGATGGCGGCGTCAACACCCCTATCCTCGGACACTCCCTGGCGACCGGCCTCGTGCGAACCGCGGACGGAACGCTCTACATCGGCTACGCCGCAGGCCATGACGACCTGACCGGGATCTGGCGGGTGCGGCCCGGCGGAACCCCCACGCGCATCGTCCCGCTGACAGCGGGGAGCTTCCCCAACGGCATGGCCCTGGACGAGCGCACCGGAACTCTCTACATCGCGGATTCGACCCGCGAGACCATCTGGCGTGTGCCCATCACCGGCGGTACGCCAACCGCGTGGCTGTCCGGGCCGGAGCTGAAGCGGTCCACTGGGCTCGGCCCCAACGGGCTCAGGATCCACAACGCAGCCGTGTGGTTGTCAAACTCGGACCAGGGGACCCTGCTCCGCGTGCCAATCGAAGGCAACGGCCGCGCCGGCGCAGTCGAGACGAAGGCGACGGGTCTTCCATTCTTCCCCGACGACTTCGCCTTCATCGGCCACACCGACAAGATCATCGTGGCGCTGAACCTCGCCAACGAAGTCGCCCTGGTCCAGCCGAACGGCTCCCACACCATCGTGCTCACCGGCGCCGACGGCCTGGAAGGCCCCACCGCCATCGCGATCCGACAGGGCAAGCTATACGTGCTCAGCGCCGCCTTCATCCTGAAGGACCCCAACATTCTCGTCGCCGACCTGGCCACCGGACACTGACGACCAAGGCACGCGACACGCGGCCGGCCGGCCGCGTGTCGCGGTCACCCGCCCTGCGCGCCGCGCGCATGCCACCCGCCGAAGCCCTCTCAGCGGTCTGAACCAGCCATTAACCGGCGCAACCGGCAAATCCATGAAAGTGCATCATGTGCCAGCATCAGGCTCCCTGTCCGTCCGCGGACGCAACCGATCGCGCCGCCAGGCAGCGAGTAAGTCTGTTAATCGAACTCACGAGAGGGATCAGTCATGGCCCGCATCCTTATCACCGGCACTTCCACCGGCATCGGCCGTGCCGCCGCCATCGAACTCGCGCGCCGCGGTCACGACGTCGTCGCTACTGCGCGGCGGCCCGAAACGCTCGTCGGCCTTCCCGCGGCCGAACGATTGGCACTTGACGTCACTGACCAGGCGTCGGTCGACGCGGCCATCAGCGCCGCCGGCGACATCGACGTGCTCGTGTCAAACGCCGGTGAGACCATACGCGGCACCGTGGAAGCCACCCCGATCAGCGAGTATCAGCGGCTCTACGACATCAACTTCCTTGGCGCCCTCCGGGTCACCAAGGCTGTTCTGCCTGCCTTCCGCGCCCGTGGCGGCGGGCAGTTCATCTTCGTCTCCAGCGTCCTCGGCCGCCTCGTTATCCCTCTGATCAGCGGATACGCGGCCAGCAAGTTCGCGCTCGAAGCTCTAGCGGAGACACTGGCCATCGAGGCGGCACCATTCGGGGTTCACGTGACGAGCATCCAGCCTGGCCAGGTCGCCACGCCTGGCCCTGGCAAGGCGTCCGTCTGGAACGACGACCACGAGGCCTACGCCCCCATCTGGCAGGCCATCACTCGGAGGGGAACAAATGACCGGATTCAACCGGAAGAAGTCGCCAAGACGATCGCCGAGCTCGTCGAGAACCCCAACCCGCCCCTGAGGCTTGCTGTAGGCCGAGCTGCGATACGCCAGCTTGAGGCGCACCGCGCCGCTCCAGACGATCAGCCATTCAGCTACCTCACCGCGAGCTGATGCCCGGCTCCCTGCGTGGCTCGACCGTGGTGCTGCCGCCACGGAATACGGAATACTTCCCCGGAAACAGAGCGGATCATGACCGAAGCCTTCACCCAGAAGCCGTCCGTGCACCGGCCGCCACATGCTCCGGCCACCGCCGCGGACGTCATGCGGCCAGCGCCGGCAACGATAGAACCGCGCGACCACGTGGCCGCGGCCGCGTACCTGATGAAGCACGCGGGCGTGACGGCTCTGGTGGTCGTGGACGACGACCAGGCCAAGCAGCCCATCGGCATCATCACCGAGGCTGACATCGCTCAGGCCGTGGCGGACGGCAAGGACGTCAACGACCTCCGGATCCGCGCCTTGATAACCACGTATCCGACCGTCATCAACCCGGCGACAAGCATCCGGGACGCGGCCAGATCCATGGTGACCGGGCATTTCCGGCACCTGCCGGTGGTCGGCGAAGCAGGCCTGATCGGGATGGTCGACATCACAGATGTCTGCGCCGCCCTGCCTCGACCCGCCGCAGGATGATCTTCCAGCGAGCCGGCGGCTACGCAACCGCCGGAGCCGCCCGAGACGGCGCATCGTCGTGAGCGGCACTGAGACGCAGCGCGCCCGGCCGACCGCTGCAACGGCTCAACTCCTACCTGCCGGCCCAGCACGTCGCGGACGCCCAGCTGATCATCTACCCGACTCCGGGCACGGCTTCCTGTACCCCAGCCGGTTCGTGGCCCGCGTCGCCCGCTTCCGCGGCATCGACGCCGCCTTCGCCTGAACCTGCCGGCCTCCGGCCAGACCACACCGCCCGGCCGCTGCGGCAGCGGGCAGAAAAAGGAGCCGAACATGAATGACGTGCTGGATTTCGTCCTCGACGCGCACGACGGGCTCAAGCGGCGGCTGTCCGCCCAGCGCCTGCTAAGCGGGTAGAACGTGATGAGCCTCAGCGCATGGGAGCAGCAGGCCCTGGACTCCATTGAGGGCGGGCTCGGCGGTTCTGGCCCCGAGCTGGTCTCGCTGCTGGCCACATTCGCCCGGCTTGCCTCGGGCGAGGAGATGCCGGTTCACGAGGAGATCCGGGTGCTCGGGCGGCACGCCACCCGCCGCCCGCTCCGTAACCGCAGGCCGCGCCGGGACAAGGTGCACCGGACGCGCAGACTGTGCCCGCGCCTGGGCTTGCAGCAGACCATCGTGCCGCTGTGGCTCGCCGTTACCATCGCGGTAGTCGCGGTGGCGCTGGCCCTCAGTCGCGGCAGCGGCAACCGGCCATGCCCGGAAGCGTGGGCTGCAGTGGTATGCACCCAGCAGGCCCCCGCGCACAGCCCGCGCCCTACCGCGCACAACATGGCGGCCGGCCAGGTGCCGCTGACTGACGCGATCATCTGGCTGACGCCGACCCCGCCGGACCGCTCATGACGGACGCGGCGACCCAAACCGGCTGGGACGGGGCCAGGGTCTCCGCCGCGGCGCCCTGCCGGACCCCGGCTTGTGCGAGCTGTTCCGGCGGCCTGGCGCACTGGCAGGCGCGCTCCGCGAGGGTGCAGATCCTCATCCGCGACGGCCGGCACGTCGACGATTCGCTTGCCCCGATCTGGGCGAAACCGAACGACGAGGACCCTCCGCCGCGATCTGCGCGAGGTGACCCGCGAGATCCGCCCAGACTGGGACCTGTCCGCACCCGGCCTCCGCGCGGCCTGGGACGCCGGCGATC
>Ga0210402_10004041_pt1 | contig 13495 bp, 13 predicted proteins | sample IncBWC7MmetaG_FD_161055 | JGI IMG/M metagenome (GOLD analysis project Ga0210402, IMG submission 161055) | Forest soil microbial communities from Barre Woods Harvard Forest LTER site, Petersham, Massachusetts, United States - Inc-BW-C-7-M | ecosystem: Environmental > Terrestrial > Soil >...
CGCCAACACGCGCGGGCCGGCCTCTATGAGGACGACACGAGCCCTTTGCGTGTCGATGTGGCGGAAGTCGGGTGACAGCGTATCGCGGGCCAATTCCGCGATGGTGCCGGCAAGCTCGACACCGGTGGGACCTGCGCCGACGATGACGAAGGTCAGGAGCGCCGCTCGCTGTCGCTGATCGTTTTCACGTTCTGCACGCTCAAAGGCGAGCAGAATGCGGCCGCGAACAGTCGTCGCATCTTCGATCGTCTTCAGTCCGGGCGCGAACGCCTCCCATCCCTCATGGCCGAAATATGCGTGCCGGGCACCGGTGGCTAGAACGAGCGTGTCGTAATGCAGATCATCGCGACCATCGAGCAGGACGCGGCGCGTGCCCACCTCCACGCCGGTCACCGTGGCGAGCAGTGTCGTGACCTCGGGCCGCCCGCGCATCAGGAACCGGATGGGCCAGGCGATCTCCGAGGGTGCGAGGGAGGCCGTAGCAACCTGATACAACAGCGGCTGGAAGATGTGGTGGTTGCGCTGATCGATCACCGTGATGTCCACCGGCGCGCCAGCCAATCCGTTGGCCGCTTCCAGGCCACCAAAGCCGCCGCCTACGATCACGACGTGATGGCGGCCTGCCGACCGCGATGGCGACACATCTCCTTGCGGTGCTGGCTGAACATCGGCTGCCAAATTCATGGTGCCAACGCTTGCGTGTGTCTCGGTCTGAAAGCAAGTGCCTTTGGAACCCGCCGCAGTGCGGCTGCGCCGCCAGAGGGGTGGCTGGGGAAGGCCCGCGCCAAGACAGCAATGGCCGAGCCGGTGAGGACGCCATCGTGCCGATATCCCGCCTGGACGCGGCGATCCTTGGCGCGAAGGAGGATATCGCTGCCTCGGGGCTGACCGCGCCGATCGTCGGCCATGTCGGCGATGGCAATTTTCACACCGTGATTCTGGTGCCGCCGGAGCCGGATGGGCTGCAACGCGCGTGGGAGTTGTACAAGAAGATTGTCGCCCGTGCGCTGGCGTTGGGCGGGTCGTGCAGCGGCGAGCACGGCGTGGGGATCGGCAAGCGCGAGTTCCTGGCGCAGGAGCATGGCGTCGAGGCGCTGGCGGTGATGCGCTCGGTGAAGCAGGCGCTGGATCCGCGGGGGATTTTGAACCCGGGGAAGATGTTTTTGAATTGAGGCGGGGGTCGTAGGGCGACGTTCCACGACGTGGCGGCGGTGATCGTGGCGAAAGCTGCTTGAATTCCGGCTCTGGGTGGGAAGCGGACATGGGTGGCGAACTGCATCCGGCAGCACCTCGCCCCCGTTCCGGTCGCTGTGAAGACCAGCGATAGTGGCAATTGCCGTCAATTCGCCAGTGTAGTGTATGGAAGCTGCTAGATTTCTAGATGCAGGGGCAGGATCGGCATTAGTTGCGGGGCGTGCCTATCCAAACCAATATGGAGGGTGGTTATCAGCGACCGTCGGAAAGGTATATTCTCGTGCCAGCGCAGAGGGAACCGAGCAGGCCAAGCGAGCGAACGATTAAGAGATTGTTCGCGGTGTCGGGCAACCGCTGCGCTTTCCGTCGATGCACCGCGACCCTGATCCAAGGTGAAACCGTGGTAGGTGAAATCTGCCACATCAATGGCGTCAAGCCGGGGAGCCCTCGGTTCGACGATAGACAAACCGCCGCTGAACGGCACGACTTCGCCAACCTCATTCTAATGTGCGGGACGCATCACACAGTCATTGATGACGATGAGGAGGCATACACTGTAGAGCGGCTAGTAAAGCTCAAAGCCGAACACGAGAAAGGGGCGGAGGCATTCCCATTTGAAGATGACTTCGTTCAGCACGCGGCTCAGCTTCTGCTGACACAGAATATCGCGTCTTCGTATCAGTCCGGTGGAATTACCGCACATACGGTCAACGCTGACACGATAAATCTCCATCCGCCATCGATCTCGTCGTCCGGCGGCGCGCCAGACCTATCTATCCACGACCTGTTCTATTACCTGCGACCAAACCTAAGGGCTAATGGTCCGTCAGAGAATCGGGACGAAGTGGGCGGCGAAGTTCTGGACAAGCTGTCCTCTGGACAATTGCAGGCCTGGGGGCGCGAGATTGCCAGAGGTACTACGACAACGTACTACAGCCTTACGCCAATCGCCCGCTCATATTGGCGAGCAGCTCGGTTTACGTTCGTATTTTTGTTGGAGGACCACGAGCGCGATCTACATGCTACGCAACTAGCACCGTCCAACCTGCCTGATTTGGCTGACCTTTGGGTAAACCGCGATAACGCCGTGCAGCTTTGGCCGCATCCTGTGCGCGAAAGCTGGAACGTGCAAGCCTTCACCCTGATAGCCCACTACTTCAATGCCCCGTCGGACCAAGTAACAGTGGGATGTAGGAAGATTACGCTCCACGACGCGCACGTCGAAGCCAAGTGTGATGCGAGCGGGGCGCCGTATCAACAGGTAGTCGCTCCACCCTACATCCTCGTGTCCGGGACTGATCCAGCGTTTATTCGGTCACTGGGCTGGCAGGCACAGGTACTGTCGTTCACCGACCCGGTCAGCAACGTGGCACAAGAGTTTGGCCTGACGGGATCGGTAAATCTTGCCGCTCCGGCCGGGAGAGCCATGTTTCATGTCAACTCGCCGATCGCCGCGACGCAACAACCAATTTCGCTAGAACTACGCGAGCGAGCGACCGAGTTCTTTGTGAACCGGATGAGCCATATCTATGCGGGGATTGATGCTCCGGTCATCCTTCGACAGGGCCCGCGGCTTATCTTACAGGTCCTGCCTGCATCGGCGTTGAACAGTGACCGTACGATCGACCATGCGGCGCCACCATACCTCTCCAGGCACTTCGTGCCCAACGGCTATGAATTGTGCGACGGTCGCCCCCGCCAGGAAGGTTGGGTATGGTATCAGCCACCACAGCCGATAGAAGGTCTCCCTAATCCTGTATCGTGGTGGCATAGCCGCCTCGATTGGAATGGCTTCGTCGAGATCGTGCATACCCTTGATGAGGTTGATGAACACGGTCGGGTGGAGATAATTCGGGGCTGTCCTCTCGAACGGCAGATAGTGAAGACCCTCGACGCGATTTCCGAGGCCTATGAGCGGCTGGCTGTACGACCGCCGGTATTCCTTCGTGTTGAGCTCATGGGCGTCCTGGGCGCCAAGCTAGCGATGTCAACTCCCGGTTCATCCAAAGGGTTCGATCGACCCGCCGTCCAGACGGAAGTGTTGGGACTTTCGCAGATGACGAGGCCTCTCGGTCGGGACCTTCGCCGACTCCTTGACGCTTTGTGGCGCGCAGCCGGTTGGGCAGATGGATCGCCATCCTACGGGCGTGGTGATTGGGATGGATATGACAACCCGTATCCGTATAAATGACAGAGCAGGCTACTTACGATCTGTCCATCCTGCTCCTCGCCTGTGGCGATCAGCATAACCTTCACGGCCCCGCCAATCACGTCGGCGGGACGCTTCTCGCCTCGCTGCCCTCGTGGCATCCTCGGCTCTCTATACTGGTGCTTGGCGGTAAGCATAACAGAAAGGCGTCTAATGCCCAGACTTCAATATCACCGAATCCTTACGCCAGACTTCGACATTGAAGGAATGCCCTGCTCTCGGATCACAATAGCGAACGGGTTGTATGACATTCGGCTTCATTGCGTCGGCGAGGACGACGAAGAAATTGCCTCTCTGGAGTTGCCAAGCGAGCCGAATAGACTGCGGGAACTCGCCAAGGGGCTTATGGACAGCGCCGATGAGCTTGAGGTGTGGCGAAAGGGAGGTGCATAGCTGAGTTTCAAACTGACGCACTACCAACGGAAAATATTCCTTGCCACTCGCCCGCGCTTCATGCCCTTATTCCGTTCATGTCCGCCGCGGCCGAAGCCTCTGATCCACCCACCCAACCGAGCCGCTCGGCGTCCCTCCTCTCCCTCGTCCACAAGCTCATCGACTACGGCCGCGAACTCGCCGCCACGATCCGGCGGCGCGCCTTCACCGACCCCACCTCCGTCATATGCTGCTTCGGCACCGCCGACGTTGCGCTGATCCTCGCGCGCATCTCACGCGGCCTGCACCGCGCCGACGCGCTGGAGGCAAGGCTCATCCGCTGCGCCGACCGTCTGGATGCGGCGCCCCCCGGCTGCTCCGTCCCCGCCCCGGCCGCGCGCACCCCGGCCACCCGCCGCACCCGCTACCGTCGAGACGGACCCGCGCCTCGCTCGCCTGCCCACCCCGGCGCAGATCGCCGCCGAGGTCCGTCGCCGGCCGATCGGCGCCGTCATCGCCGACATCTGTCGTGACCTCGGCATCATGCCGAGCCATCCGCTATGGCGGGAATTGAGCCTTGTCATCATCAGACACGGCGGCAGCCTCGCCCGCCTGGTGAAGGACATCCTTGAGCAGGCGTTTCCGCTCGCGGCCGCCGCGCGGCGCAGATCGCCGGCGCCGCCGCCGCGATTCCCCGCACCCGTCCCCACAGGCCCACCCTGAACCCGTCGCAGTCCGAGCGCCCTCTTACGCCGCCGCCCTTGCGAGTGACACATCGATAGCCCCTCGTCGTCATGGTCGGCGAAGCATGCCCCGGCGAAGGCCGGGGGCCGGCCATCCACGTCTTTCCTTGCTGCGATCAGCAAAGACGTGGATGGCGGGCCGGAGCCTGTCCTCGGGCGGGCCTTTGGCCCGACCCGTGGGCCCACCATGACGGGGGAGGCGAAGCCGGAGCGTCAACCATTTCGGCCGTTGGCATTGCGGCGCGTTCTGGACAACCAGTTGAGCATGCCCAGGGTTTCACAACAGCAAGACGGAACGATCGACGAAACGGCGATGCTCCGCGCCATCCCCAGCCGCCAGGGCCTCAACCCGTCGTGCTCGAGACCGTCAACGAGTTAGAGTCATTCCGCAGACGCAGTATTCGATCGCCATCCGAATTTAACAAGGCGCGGTTACGCATTATCCTTGCGAAGGGACGATGACGCAGGCAGCGGCGTCACGCCGCACTCGGAACAAAGCGGCAAAGCCCGTATGCGACACCAGCACAAGGCACCGCGGCATAAACCCCAGCAGGTCGGGGTCCGCATCGGCTTCCAGCATCAGGACGAAATCGAAATCGCGGAGTGCCGCCGAGCCGCGATCGGGATCAGCCACCAGGGCAGCGTGTGAGGGGATGTCATATGCCTCACGGGCCAGCCTTTCGTAGGCGGGCCGCAAGCGGATCGGCTGTTGCGCCGGATTGGCGAACAGCAGCGGCCAGAATGCGCCGCGCTCAATGAGCAGCAGCGCCGGCAGGTGATAATCGGTGCGCAGTATGTTCGAGAGCATTCGGCTGTGCGGTCCCGTGTCCCAGTACGTTTGCACTTCCTCCCGCGGCACGTTGGTGACGTAAACCAGGGCGCCGGGCGGAACGGCGGCGATGACGGTCCGAAGGTCAGCGAGGTCGCGCCGTTGTTCCACCCAGACGTCCGCCACCACCGCCATCCGAACCGCGAATAGCGCGGCCAAACCGGCGGCGACGACTCGGCGGGCTTGCCGTGGCAGGCATACCGGATCGACGGCGGCAAACAACAGAATGCCGAACATGATGGCAATGCGCGTATCGACAAAACTGGTGCCCATCAGGTTGAACGGGACTGCCATATACAGGATCGCAAGCGCGGCGGCAGCCAGAACGGCGCGCGGCGCGAGCACGAACCAACCGGCCGCGACGCCCAGCGCCACCCCACCATAGACGATCACGGCGCTGATCACGTCGAACGGGAAGAAATAGTTGATGAAGGGGCTGACCATCTGCACGAGCTTGGCTGGCGCATCCATCCAGTCCGCAGTGGCAGGCTCGTTGCGCAGCGGCGTAAGAAGCGACAGAAGCATCGGCCCAAGCAGCACCGGCAGCAGCAGAACGCACCGGACAAGCACGGCCCGTCCGTGCCACATTGCATGCGCCTCGGCGCTGCCGATCAGCACGAGGAAGAACATCAGCCCCATCGGGTGACAAAAGAACAGCACGATCGATGCGATCGACGCTCCCACAATGGTCGCTGCCGGTCGTCGCTCGCGCCAGGTGAGCCACGCGGCGGCGAACAGCATCGCCAGGCCGCTGCTGATCTGCCAATTCAGGAAGCCCAGCAGAAACGTGCTGTTGTAGGCAACGAGACCCGACGCAAGTGGCCAGTACGAGTGTCGCCCGAACAAGGCGCTGTGCAGCGCGAGCACGCCGGCGAGGTTCAGCAGCAAGACACCGCCCAGCAGGCAGCGCCCGGCAACGTGGACAGGCAGCACACGCAGCAGAATCGGCCCGATCACGTCAGATGCCAGATTCGGAATGATCGCCCAATTTGGCGTGAACACGGGGCCCAGCACCGGATCGTCCGGGCCAGCGGCGAGCAGCACGAACCGGGCAAGGTGATTCGGATAGTCGAGGATCGGCGGCACGTCGGCGATCAGCAACGGACCAAGCAAGGCGGCGGACACCAACGCCACCACCGCCCACCATGCACCGCGTGTGCTCACAGTGTCAGATAGGCCGTCGAGCCGGCATCAGACCATGCGCTCGAATGGCAGGCGGAGGTCGTCGACCCGGTGCGGCCGACCACCTCCGGTAGTGTTACCCCTGCAGCTGTTGAACTGGTGCCGGCACAAAACAAAGCGTCGTCCTTTTTTACTGCGTTTGGCATTTGGGAAGGGTATTCCGCTGGCGGTTTGAAATTGAGGGGTCGTTATGATCCGTGCAACGCTCCTCGTTGTTCTACTCACCTGGGCCGGCCTGACGCCGTCGTTGGCAGGCGGGTCGTTCGATGGAGTCTACACTGGCACACGCACGACCAAACCACTGCGGCCGGGCGTAACCGGCTGTGCTCCGGCGGACGGCGTGCCTGCAACGCTCACCATTACCATCAATCGCTCTTCCACCAAGCTTGGACTGGACAGCTACGATATTGAGATCGCCGCCGATGGGACGTTCAATAAGTCCGCGACATTCCGGATCGGTGGACAAGGCGCTACAAATGGGGTCGTCAATATCAGTGGGAAGATAGTCAACGGCGATCTTCAGATGGACAGAGGCAACGAACACTGCGCCGGCCACTCTTCGCTCACAAAGTCATAGCGTCGTCGATCGCGCATCCCCGTCTAGGCCGACCCCAAACGGGGGACGCCATCTGAGCCCGCCTGATGCCGAGACGCCAGGTGTCTGGGGTAATTGGTCAGCCAGAATACCACCGACTGACCCGAACCGCCGCTTGCGACCCAGAGTGGTCCTTCACAGCTACAGTCCAAACGGCGGGGATTACCGACAACGTTGAGCATCTGGCTTGCAATATGACCGGTTGGGCAGTCAAATGGGGAACGTCCGTCGAAAAAGCCGGTTTAAAAAAGGATACAGGGATGGGCACCAATGCTGCATCGGGCGGGGCCGCACCGCCCGAAACGACGCTGCGACGCGTCGTGATCGCCGCCACGATCGGCAACGTCCTGGAGTGGTTCGACTTCGTCATCTACGGCTTCCTCGCGGTGACGCTCGCCGAGGTTTTTTTCCCTACCGGGGATCCGACCGCGTCGCTGCTGGTCACCTTCGGCGCGTTCGGGCTCGCCTATCTGGTGCGCCCGTTGGGGGCTATCTTCGTCGGCTCCTATACTGACAAGCACGGACGCAAGGCTGGGCTGACGTTGTCGATCGCGCTGATGATGCTTGGCACGACGCTGATGGCGTTGACGCCGGGCTACGCGTCGATCGGCATCGCCGCGCCCATCCTGATCACGCTCGCGCGCCTGTTGCAGGGATTTTCGGTCGGCGGCGAGTTCGGCAGTTCGGTCGCATTCCTGATGGAGCATGGATCGCAGCGCCGCGGCTTCGCCGCCAGTTGGCAGTTCTCGGTGGCCGGTCTGATCACGGCGATCGCCTCGCTGTTCGGCGTCGCGCTGAACACGCTGCTGAGCCACGACCAACTATTGAGTTGGGGTTGGCGGCTGCCTTACATCTTCGGCATGCTGGTCGGGCCGGCCGGGCTTTATATCCGTTCGCGCCTGGCCGAAACGCCGGAGTTCCTGGAAGCGGAACAGCCGGAGGGGATGCGGATCCGCGAATTGCTGAGCAAGCATCCGATGGCGGTGGTATTAGCGATCGGCGCCTCGATCATTTCGAACAGTTCGTTCTACATTCTGCTTTACATTCCGACCTACGGACAAAAGACACTGGGCCTTCCAGCTTATACCGGCTTTGTCGCGACGTTGGTAGGTGGCATCGTTCTCGCGGTCGGCGCCCCCTTGTTCGGCCACTGGTCAGACAAGATCGCGCGCCCGCGGATCATGGTGGTCACCGCCTGGTTGTTCGTCCTGACGTCATGGCCGGCCTTCTTCCTGATGGCGTCATGGCCCACCCTTTGGACGTGCATCGTCGCCTGCGCGTGGCTGCAACTTCTCAAGGCTGGCTACAGCGGCGTGCTGCCCTCCCTGTTGGGCGAGCAGTTCCCGGTGGCGACCCGCGCCATCGGCGTATCACTGAGTTTCAGTACGGCGGTGACGATCTTCGGCGGCTTCGCGCCGTTCGTTGCGACCTGGCTGATCGCGCATACCGGCGACCCGTTGTCGCCGAGCTTTTATCTGGTCGCGACCGCCGCCATGAGTGCCGCCGCGTTGGCGATGATACAGTTGCGGTCGGCGCGGGAGGTGCGGGCGAAGCTGGCAACATCGTCGGCGTGATGCCCGCAGCGATCGCGATTGAGGCCGAGAGGGGTGTTTCAATCACGTGATCAAGTTCACGGAGTTCATGACTGCGAAGCCGCGTGGTCCGGCGATTTTCGCATTCATCGCTGCCCGCCGTTGAGGTCCCGCCACATCGACGCTCTATTGGTGGTAAGTGCTCTCCCAACCACGCGGCGTTCGTGTGACTTCGGCCCGGTCAGGCGGCGTCACGCGGGTCGAACCCCTCGTCGATACCATCCGTGTTTCAGGTTTGGAGTACGGGCACGCGCCCGACCGGATGGGCGGCGATGCAGGCGAGGGCCATTCGAGAATGACCGCAATCCACTCTAAGCGGCGGTAGCGGCCTGGTCCGGACGGTTCCGCCGCGACCATCGAAACAAGTCATAGCCTGAGTCGCCGTAGCGCAGGATCCAGTCTGTCGGAGATCGGCTTCAAAGGCGGGGCATAGCTTGGGCCACCAACCAGTCCAACAAAATCAATTCTCGCAGGTGCATCTGGTTGGTCGCGGCTGATAAGGTAACCACGAGACAAGGCCCACTCGGGTGGACGGCGTAAAGGTTCACCAGCGCGAGCGAAGGCGCTATATTGCGCGCCGCCACGGACACGCCAAGACCCGATCCTACTTGGGGACTGGTAGGCCGGGGCGAAGATTTATTGTCACAGGAAGGAGTAACACCAAGTGTCTCGCAACAGTCTCATCATTGGTCTTTCGACGCTTGCGTTCATCGCCGGTCCCGCGTTGGCACAGACCGCCCCCGCCCAGGGCACCGTCCAGCCGCGTCATGTGACGCACCCGGCGCCGGCGCACAAGATGCCCGATATGACCGACGCGCATCCGGACCAGAGTGCGGACCAGCTTAATGCGAAGGAGTTGGCCTCGATCCAGCATGGCTCGCCAGCGCCTACAACCACGCCGACCAAGATGCCGTGAAGCATTGAATCCCTCGGGGCGCAGGTGCCTTTGCGGGACATTGTTCGGCACGCTGCGCCTCCGGCGGGTCAGCCGGGGCTAAAAAAGCAACGATTTCTGCGGGTTTCAGCGGTGCGCTGGCTGGGGGACCTGGATTCGAACCAAGGCTGCCCGGTCCAGAGCCGGGAGTTCTACCGCTAAACTATCCCCCATCCGGGATACGGGAACGCGCAGATAGCACGCGCCGCCCGCTTCCGGCAACCTCAGCCTACCGTGCCCAGCGCCCGCCGCAACGCCGTCGCATGCGGGGCCACGCCCCCACGTCCGAACAGAATGGCGCGCGTTGCCATCGGCCGCCCGTAATACGCACGGTCGTCGTCCGGCTGCGCCCGCAGCACCGAGCCATCCAGGGAGATGCCTGCATAGACGCCGCTCGAGGAACTCCACACCACGATGTCGGGCGGGCTCGCACCGCCGATCGCGCCCTCGACGCCGGAGCCCAGGGTGGCGACCGCAATCCCCGCCTGTGCGCCAAACTTGAACTGGTCACGCAGCAGCGCATCCAGCCCCTTCTGCGTCATCACGAACAGCACCGTCTCGGACTGCTCCAGGCCCGCCTGCAGCCCAAAGGAGGCCGCGCCGATCGCGAAGAACGCCGGGTCGCTCCAGGTGTTGCCGGACCCGTGGACCAGCATCACGCCTGTGCCGCCCTCGCCGCCGACGATGAATCCGCCCTTATACAGCCGCGGCACGATCAGGATGGCCCGCGCCCGGTGCAGCAACTGGCGCGCGTTGCCGAACGCCTTGTCGCGGCCCAGATCCTCGATCGTGATGCGCGCGCGATCAACCACCGCCTGCTGGTCGGACTGGGCACGCGCCGCCAGGGGAACGAACAACACGAACCCCAGGAGCGCCAGACGCCCGAACCGTGCACCTCTATTCATTGCAGACCCCGTTTGATTGTCCTTCGCCAAGGGGCTGCGCCAATCAGGCGGCTTTGTGGCCCCGATCGGGCCGGACCATCACACTCGATTGAAGCTACGGGCGATTGAAGGCTACGAGGCCGCCGACACAACGGCAGTCGCGAACACCGCGTTGATCGTTCGCGCCAGGCCATCCCTCCACCCCGGCAGCCGCAGCGCGAACGTCGCTTCGAGCCGGTCGCAGTTCAGCCGCGAATCGGGCGGCCGTTGCGCCCGCGTGGGCCACTCGGCGGTGGTGATCGGATCGACCGTCGGAACCGGCGCCCCGTACCGGGCGGCCCCCTGGAACGTTGCAACCGCAAAGCCGTGCCAGGTCGTCCAGCCTGTTCCGGCAGCGTGGTAAAGTCCGGCAAAACGATCCTGCCAGCCGTTGGCCGCTATGCGCGCGGCGATCATCAAGATCGCCTCGGCCAGATCGGGCGCACTGGTCGGACAACCCTTCTGGTCGGCCACAACGCGCAGGTGGTCCGTTCGCTGCGCGACGCTTAGCATGGTGCGAACGAAGTTCTTGCCGATCGGCGAGTAGATCCACGATGTTCGCAGCACGATGGCGCGGGAACAGCCGCCCAACACCGCCTGTTCGCCGGCAAGCTTGCTCGCACCGTACACGCCCTGGGGTGCTGTCGGATCGCTTTCCACGTATGGCGCGCCCTTCAACCCGTCGAACACGTAGTCTGTGGAGATGTGGATCAGCGGAATCTCCGCCGCCTCGCACAGGCGAGCCAGCTGCGCCGGCCCGTCGCGATTGGCGCGGAAGGCCGCATCGGCATCGTCCTCCGCCGCATCGACCGCTGTGTAAGCCGCCGCGTTGATCACCAGCCACGGCGCGGTCTCGGCGAACGCCGCCGCGATGCTGGCCGGCCGGTCGAAATCCAGCGCGGGTCGGTCGAACTGCCGGACGGCCAGTCGATGCGAAAGAGCCGCCTCTCCCAGTGCGACGGCAAGTTGCCCGGATACGCCGGTGATCAGGATTTTCCCCGCCATCTCAGACCCGGTGCCATTCGGAGCACTCGGCCAGGCGCGGCAACGCACGGTCCTTGTCGGACAGGACCGCCTCCGCCGGATCGATCGGCCAGGGAACCCCCAGCACTGGATCGTTCCAGATCACCCCGCGTTCGGCCGCGCGGTCCCAGGGCGCGGTCACCTTGTAGATCACCTCCGTGTCGGGCTCGAGCGTGCAGTAGCCGTGCAGGAAGCCGGCCGGAATCCAAAGCTGCTGCCAGTTCTCCGCCGACAGAACGGCGCCGAAGTGCCGCCCATACGTGGACGAGCCCGGCCGTATGTCGACCGCCACATCCCAGATCGCCCCGCGCACCACGCGCACCAATTTGCCCTGAGCACTGGGCGCGATCTGCAGATGCAGGCCGCGAACGACGCCGCGATCGGCCGACATCGCGTGGTTGTCCTGGACGAACGGCCCGGGAATGCCGGCCTCGACAAACCGGCTCTGGTTCCAGGTCTCGGAAAAGAACCCACGTCCGTCGGGGAAGCGTCGCGGCGTGAGCAGCTTCACGCCGGCGATGGCGGTCGTCTCGACGATCATCCATCCTGTCCTTCGGCCAGCTCCATCAACACCCGGCCCAGTTCGGTCTTGCCGAGTTGGCGCGCCTGGGTACGCAGCATGTCATTGTCGATATAGCCCATGCGGAACGCGACCTCCTCGGGGCAGCCGACCAACATGCCGGTGCGTGACTGGATGGTCTGCACGAAGGTCGCGGCCTGCAACAGAGAATCGGGCGTGCCGGCATCGAGCCAGGCACAGCCGCGCGACAGACGTTCAACCGCAAGCAGGCCCGCCTCGAGGTAGATCCGGTTGAGGTCGGTGATCTCCAGTTCGCCGCGGCCGGACGGACGGATTGTTCGCGCCAGATCGCTGACCGTCCGGTCGTAGAAATACAGCCCGGTCACCGCCCAGTTGGATTGCGCCGCCGCGGGCTTCTCCACGATGTCCACCGCGCGGCCGGCAGCATCAAACGACACCACGCCATAGCGCTCGGGATCGCGCACCTGATATGCGAAGACGGTCGCGCCCTGCGGCCTTGCTGTCGCCGCGCGCAGCAGGGCGGAGAGATGATCGGCGTGGATCAGGTTATCGCCCAGCGCCAGCGCGCAGGCCTCGCCCTCGATCCAGTCGCGGCCGATCAGAAAGGCCTGCGCAATCCCCTCGGGGCGCTTCTGCTCGGCGAAGTCGAAGCGAACGCCGAACCGCGCGCCGTCGCCGAGCAGGCGGCGGAACTGCGGTAGGTCCTCCGGAGTGGAGATCACCAGTATGTCGCGGATGCCCGCCAGCATGAGCGTGGACAGCGGATAATAGACCATCGGCTTGTCGTAGACCGGCAGCAATTGCTTGGACGCCACCAGGGTCATCGGATGCAGCCGCGAACCGGAACCTCCGGCGAGCAGTATCCCCTTCATGCTGCGGTCCCCAATCGCTGTCCGGCGTAGCGCGCGGCGCGCAGTGCCTGCCACCAGTCCCGATGCGCCAGGTACCAGTCGATGGTGCGCGCGAGGCCGGCCTCGAAGTCATGCGGAGCGGCCCAGCCGAGTGCCGTCTCGGCGTGCGAAGGATCGATCTCGTAGCGGAAGTCGTGGCCAGGCCGATCCACCACGAACTGGATCAGTCGCTCGCGCGGCCCCAGCGGATCGGGCACGCGAAGGTCCAGGTGTGCGCAGATCGCGCGCACCACGTCCAGGTTGCTGCGGGGTTGGCGGGCGCCGACCGCATAGGTGGCGCCCGGCTGGCCGCGCTCCAGGACACGAAGCAGGGCGGCGGCATGATCCTCGACGAAGATCCAGTCCCGCCGGTTGGAGCCGTCGCCGTAAACCGGCAGGGTCTTGCCTTCGAGCGCATTGAGCGTGACCAGCGGGATCAGCTTCTCCGGGAACTGCCAGGGGCCATAG
>Ga0210402_10004042_pt1 | contig 13491 bp, 12 predicted proteins | sample IncBWC7MmetaG_FD_161055 | JGI IMG/M metagenome (GOLD analysis project Ga0210402, IMG submission 161055) | Forest soil microbial communities from Barre Woods Harvard Forest LTER site, Petersham, Massachusetts, United States - Inc-BW-C-7-M | ecosystem: Environmental > Terrestrial > Soil >...
TACCATCGGCACGGTGTCGGCCAAGTACAGGTAAGCGGCGGTGCTCAACAAGAGCGCAAAGCCGATCGGCAGGCCGCCGAAGATGGTAACGAAAAACAGCACCAGCGCGGCTGTGATGGCGCCGTCGCCCACAAACCAGGCCCGCCAGGCCGGCCGGGTCGCAAACGCGAGCATTAATGCGGCGGCGATGATAGCCGCGACTGTAGCCACCGCAGCGCGCCGCCCCAGCAGCAGGCGCTCGGTTGCATGGAACATAAGCAGCAACATGCTGACGCTCAGCGGAATCACGATCCAGGCGGCGGGCAACTGCAGGATCGGCGTCAGCTCGGTCCAGCGGATCTCGATGAGGGAGATCGAAGCATAACCCGTCACGGCAGCGACCAGCAGCACTGCCAAATCGGATGCGACCAGACAGGCGTCGCGCAGGCTGGGCCTGAGCGCGTTCAGTCCGACGCGCACGAAGGTGTGTTGGCCGTGCGCATACGCAATGGCTCCGCCCACGAACGCGAGCGTTGACAAGGCGAGTTTTGCGACCTCATCGGTCCACAGGAAGGCCGTGTCGAAAAGACTGCGCGAGACCACATTGGCGAAGACAACGCCAAGCTCGCCGATCAGCGCAACGGCGACCACCGCAGTGGCGAGTGCGTTGACGATGGCGGTCACTACGCCTGGACCGCCTTCATCACCTGTTGCACCAGGTCGGCGCCGATCTTGTCGCGGAACTCGTCATAGACGGACGCCATAGCGGCGCGGAAAGCTGTGAAGTTGGCGTCGTCGATCTGCATGCCCTTTTGGGCGCAGAACGCGCGGCCCTCCTCGGATTTTTGCGCTACAGTCGCACGCCAGACCGGCTGGATTTCGGCCGCCGCCTCGCGGATCGCCTTCTGATGGGCGGCTTCGAGCCGATCGAACTTGACCTTGCTCGCCATCAGAGCGCCGGCATTGTAGACGTGATTGGTGAGGCCAGCAAATTTCGTCACTTCGTAGATTTTCGAGGACACGATCGCGAGGAACGGCAGTTCGACGCCGCCGACGGTCTTCTGCGAAATGCCGACGTATACTTCCGACAAGTCCATCACCACCGGGATAGCGCCGCAGGCCCTAAAGCTCGCCGCAAATACCGCGCCGGGCTGGATGCGGATCTTGAGGCCCTTGAGATCGGAGGGCTCGCGGACCGGCTGGCTCGCGGTCTCGGTCTCGCGCCAGCCGTAGTGACCCCATACGAAGCCGTAGATGCCCTTTGCCGGCATGTCGCCAAGAAGCCCCTGGCCGATCGGGCCGTCCAGCAGCATCTCTGCAGTCTTGGCGTCGCGGAACAGGAACGGCAGGTCGAGCACCTGGATGCGCGGGAAGAACGATTCCAGAAAGCCCGTAGTGTGGAACGCCATGTCGACGATGCCGGTTTGCATGCCGGACACGATGTTGACCTCGCTGCCGAGTTGGCCGCCGGAAAACACCTGGATGCGAACCGCGCCGCCGGTCTTTGTGGCAACCAACTCGGAGAATTTTGTCGCCACCGTCTGGGTTGGATGCAGTGGCGTGTCGGGATGGCCGAGCCTGAGTGTAATGGCGCCCTGAGCGAAGGCGCGATCGGAACGCCAGATCGCCGGCATGGCGACACCTGCGCCCAGGCCGGCCGCCGCGGCGAGAAAATTCTTGCGGGTGAGTTTCGACACCATGGACGTTCTCCCGAGCTTTGTTTTTCGTGGAGCGTACGGGATTTTGGGCCGCCGTAGCAATCAATACGTCGCCCGCCCGCCTGAAATGTCGAACACCGCGCCGGTCGTGAAAGCACACTCCTGCGAGGCGCAGAACGCCACTAAATCGGCAATCTCCTCGACCTTTACGAAACGGCCGCGCGGGATTTTCGACAGCATGTAGTCGATATGCTCCTTGGTCATCTGATCGAAAATCGCGGTCTTGGCGACGGCCGGCGTCACGCAATTGACTGCGATGTCGTAACCGGCAAGCTCCTTGCCGAGCGACTTCGTCAGCGCCACTACGCCCGCCTTGGATGCCGAATAAGCGCAGGCGTTGGGGTTGCCTTCCTTGCCGGCGATCGAGGCGATGTTGACGATGCGGCCATAGTTTTGCGCGATCATCATCGGGGCGACTGCTTTGCAGCAGTTGAAAGTGCCGGTGAGGTTCACGGCGATCACCCGCGCCCAGTCCTGCGGGGGATACTCCCATGTCGGCACGTTGGGGCCGGATATGCCGGCATTGTTGACCAGAATGTCGATCCGGCCGCCGTAGACCGCCTTGGCGGCGGCTTCGACCCCGGCGAGGTCGGTCACGTCTACCGGCGCTGCGAAGACCGGGCCAGCGGATTTGAGCTCCGCGGCAGTCGCTTTGGCAAGCGCGATATCACGGTCCCACAGCCATACGGCGGCACCGCCCTTCAGCAGGCGCGTGGCAATCGCCCGGCCGATGCCCTGGGCGCCGCCGGTGACGACGGCGACGCGGTCGCGAAAATCGTAGATCGTTGGCATTCAAACCTCGACCGGCAAATCAGGAAATTTCGATGACATCTTGACATAGACGCAATGCGGGTCGATTGCCACCGCGCAATGGCGGCCGGGAAGCAGGCTGCCCGACTCACACCGAGGCAACCGCCGATGACCAATAAGCCCCGCCTGCGCTCGCAGCTGTGGTTCGACAATCCCGACAATCCCGGCATGACGGCGCTCTATCTGGAACGCTACCTCAACTATGGCCTCACCAAAGACGAGCTGTGCGCCGGCAAGCCCATCATCGGCATTGCCCAGACCGGGTCCGACCTGTCGCCATGCAACCGCCACCATATCGAGCTGGCCAAGCGCGTGCGCGAGGGCATCCGCGATGCCGGTGGCATCGCGTTCGAGTTCCCGGTGCATCCGATTCAGGAGACCGGCAAACGACCGACTGCTGCGCTCGATCGCAATCTTGCCTATCTGGGCCTTGTCGAGGTGCTGTACGGCTATCCGCTCGACGGCGTCGTGCTGTTGACCGGTTGCGACAAGACGACGCCCGCCTGTTTGATGGCGGCCGCGACTGTCAACCTCCCGGCGATCGTCCTGTCCGGCGGCCCGATGCTCAACGGCTGGTGGAAGGGCGTGCGCTCGGGCTCCGGCACCGCGGTGTGGAACGCTCGCCAGGAGCATGCGGCCGGACGTATCGACTACAAGGAATTCATCGATATCGTGGCGTCGTCGGCGCCATCGGTCGGCCATTGCAACACCATGGGCACGGCCTCCACCATGAATGCGCTCGCCGAGGCGCTCGGCATGTCGTTGCCGGGTTGCGCCGCGATACCGGCGCCCTATCGCGAGCGGGGGCAGATCGCCTATCAGACCGGATTGCGTGCCGTGGCGATCGTGCGCGAAGACCTCAAGCCGTCGGACATTCTGACCCGCCAGGCTTTCGAGAACGCCATCGTGGCGTGCTCCGCGATCGGCGGTTCGACCAACGCCCCGATCCACATCAACGCGATCGCGCGGCATGTGGGCGTCAAGCTCGGCATCGTGGATTGGGAAAGGATCGGCCTCGACATTCCGCTGCTGGTCGACATGCAGCCGGCCGGCAAATATCTCGGGGAGGAATACTTTCGCGCCGGCGGTTTGCCGGCCGTGATGCGCGAGTTGATGGGAGCGAAGCGCATTCATGCGGATGCGGTGACCATCAACGGTAGGACCATAGGGGAGAACGTCGCGCAGGCGACGTCTCAGGATGCCGACGTCATACGCCCCTACGGGAAGCCGATGAAACCGGCGGCCGGCTTCAAGGTGCTGAGCGGCAATCTGTTCGACTCCGCCATCATGAAGCTATCGGTCATCTCGGATGAATTCCGCGAACGCTATCTGTCGAACCCTGACGACCCGGATGCCTTCGAGGGGCCCTGCGTGGTGTTCGAGGGGCCGGAGGATTACCACCGGCGCATCGACGATCCGGCGCTCGGCATCGACGAAGACACCTTCCTGGTGATCCGCGGCGTCGGCCCGATCGGCTATCCGGGCTCCGCCGAGGTGGTCAACATGCAGCCGCCGGCAGCGTTGATCAAACGCGGGATCACGTCGCTGCCGTGCATCGGCGACGGCCGCCAATCCGGGACCTCGGGCTCGCCTTCGATCCTCAACGCCTCGCCGGAGGCGGCGGCGAACGGCGGGCTGGCGCTGCTGCACACCGGCGACCGCATCCGCATCGATCTCAACAAGGGCAGCGCGGATATTCTGATCTCGGAGGCGGAACTCATGCAGCGGCGGCTTGTCCTTCAGAACAGCAGCGGCTTCAAGTTCCCCGCGAGCCAGACGCCGTGGCAGGAGATCCAGCGCGCCATGGTGGATCAGCTTGCCGACGGCATGGTGCTTAAGCCCGCGGTGAAGTATCAACGGCTCGCGCAGACAGCCGGCGTACCGCGCGATAATCATTAATGGCGAGGAGTTTGCCATGAGGCGCCGTCGTCTGAAGGAATTGAACGTTGGTACCGGCGGCGGCTCGACAGCAAAGCCGCTCCGGATAGAAAAGCCGTTGTTGGTGATGTTTGAGGAAGATGGGCAAACCATCTGTCACATTCATCCAACCGAGGGCTACGATCACAGGCAGTACGGCCTGCTGATTTGCGATCTCGTGCGCCACATGGCTAGTGCGTTCGACGTTGGCGAAGATGAGGTGTGGAAATGGGTTGAGAGGGAGCGTAACAACCCGACGACCGAGATCATCCGACCGTCTTAATTCCTACGGACATCTCCCCTCTTCGCGGAGCTGCATTTATGACCCAACGCCTCACAGACAAAATCGCATTCGTGACGGCGGCCGGGCAGGGCATCGGGCGCGCCATCTGCGAGGCGTTCGGCGCCGAAGGCGCGCGGGTGATCGCGACCGATCTCGATGCCGAGAAGCTCGCGAGCCTCGCCTGTACGCGGCGGGAAAAGCTCGACGTTCGCTCGACCGCCGCCGTCGAAGCCATGGCACAGGACGTGGTGAAGGCGTTTGGACCGCCGGACATCCTGGTCAACTGCGCGGGCTTCGTGCATCACGGCACGGTGTTCGACTGCAGCGAAGCCGACTGGGATTTTTCCTTCGACCTCAACGTCAAATCGATGCATCGCACTTTGCGCGCCTTCCTGCCCGGAATGGTGGAGAAGCAACGGGGGGCGATCGTCAACATCTCGTCAGCTGTGTCGTCGATCCGGGCGGTGCCGAATCGCTACGTCTACGGCGCCACTAAGGCCGCCATCATCGGGCTCACCAAGGCGGTGGCGGCCGATTTCATCAAACAGGGCATCCGGGCGAACGCCATCTGCCCTGGCACCATCGAGACGCCCTCGCTCGACGGGCGGGTCGAGGAGTTATCGAAGGCGACCGGCAAGACGATCGACAAGGTTCGCCAGGATTTCATCGACCGCCAGCCCATGGGCCGCCTCGGAACCGCCGCGGAAGTCGCCGCACTGGCCCTCTTTCTTGCCTCCGACGAGGCGAGCTACATCACCGGCCAGACCCATCTGGTCGATGGCGGCATGGCGCTGTGAACAGACGGATGCACATTCTCATCACCGGCGCGGCCGGCATGATCGGCCGCAAGCTCACCGCGCGTCTGGTTCGTGACGGCGCATTGAACGGCTGCGCGATTGATCGGATGACGCTCACAGACATCGTGGTGCCGGAGCCGCCGGCCGGGACGACGTTTGCGGTCGCGGCCGAGGCGAGGGACTTGGCGGCGCCGGGCGCTGCCGCGCTCGCTGTAGCGGCGCATCCCGATGTCATCTTCCACCTCGCCGCGATCGTCTCCGGCGAGGCCGAAGTCGATTTCGAAAAGGGCTATCGGGTAAATTTCGCCGGCACCCGCGAACTCCTCGAAGCGATCCGGCTCGCAGGCGATGGCTATCGTCCGAAGCTCGTATTCGCGTCATCGATCGCGGTGTTCGGCGCGCCGTTCCCGGATGCCATCGGGGATGAATTCTTCCTCACCCCGCTGACATCATACGGCACCCAAAAGGCGATCGGCGAGCTTCTGCTCGCCGACTACACGAGACGCGGATTCCTGGATGGCATCGGTATCAGGCTGCCGACCATCGTGGTGCGACCCGGCAAGCCCAACAAGGCGGCGTCGGGATTTTTCTCCTCCATCATCCGCGAGCCGCTCGCCGGGCAGGAGGCGGTGCTGCCGGTGTCCGAGGACGTGCGCCATTGGTTCGCAAGTCCGCGCGCAGCCGTCGGGTTTCTGGTTCATGCGGCTGAGCTAGCGGGCGACCGGCTCGGCGCGCGGGTCAACTTGACCATGCCGGGCCTGTGCTGCTCGGTCGGCGAGGAGATCGCGGCGCTTGCGCGCGTTGCCGGGGCCGATGTCGCGACACGCATCCGCCGCGAGCCGGACGAGACGGTCGCAAACATCGTCGCCGGCTGGCCGCTGAACTTCGAAGTGCGCCGCGCGACGGCGCTTGGCTTTCGGGCCGAGACGTCGTTCGATGAGATCATCCGCGCGCATATCGAGGACGAACTGGGCGGGCGGATTGGAGCGTAGGATGGGTTTCGCTGCGCTCAACCCATCCTACTCCGGCCGGATGTTCGCCGACTTTATCAGCGGCCACCACTTGTCGATCTCGGCTTTCTGGTAGGCACGCAGCGCTTCCGGCGTCTGCTCCGTGTGCGGCGGAATGTCCTGGCCCAGTTCCTCGGTAAGCCGCTTGCGCACTACCGGATCCGCCACCGCCTCGACGACCGCCGCATTGAGCCTTTCGATGATAGCTCTCGAGGTGGCGTGCGGCGCCCATAGCGCCGTCCACACCGCGATGTGGAATCCCGGCAGGCCGGCCTCATCGACTGTCGGCAGGTCGGGCGCTGCAGGGAGCCGCGTTGCGGCCGTGACCGCATAGGGTCTTGTGCTCCCGGCGCGCACCAACGGCAGCGACGTGGCGGCCTGATCGAACATTAATTGGATCTGGCCCGCCATCATGTCCTGCATGGCCGGCGCTGCGCCGCGGTAAGGCACCGGGGGCAACCGGGTGCCGGTGAGGTTCTGGAAATAGACGCCGCTGACCCGATGCGCCATCGAGCCGATGCCCATGGCGGCGCGGTCCGGGTTCGCCTTGAGCCAGTCGATCAGTTCCTTGAGGTTAGTCGCGGGCAAGCCTTTATATGAGACGATCACCAGCGGATTGGTCGATATGAGGGCGACCGGCTCGAAATCCTTCAGGAGGTCATACGGCAGGGCGTAGGCGGCACCGTTGAGCACGTGGGTCGACCATTGGCCGACGCTGAGCATGTAGCCATCCGGCACCGCGCGCGCGACGCGACCAACCCCGATGGTGCCATCCGCCCCGGTGACGTTCTCGATGACGATGCTCTGGCCGAGCGTTGCCGACATGCGCTGTGCCACGACGCGAGCGATGGTGTCGGTCGGCCCGCCGGCGGCGAACGGCACGTTCATGGTGATGGGGCGGGTCGGGTAGGTCTGGGCGGTGGCAGCCGGTCCAAGGGCTGCGAGGACGAGCCCGCTGACGATCAGTCTTTTCATGTCCCGCGTCTCCGCAAGTGGCAGGGTTAAGATGGGGTCTTTTTGTGAAATGATGATGGTGTAAAAGCCGGGCGTTCGGATGCCTTCATGGTGCCCTCCAGATCGGATTTCTTGTTAGGATGACCGCGTGTCGGGCTGCTGCCACGCCGCCGCGAGGGAAAAAATGAACGGAGGACCCTTGCTCGCGCCCACCGCCCCCATGAACGGGCGCACCTCCATGTACAACGGCAACGCGCTCAAGATCGGCCTGTTCGGCGCCAATTGCTCGTCCGGCCGCGCCGTTACGCTGGTGCCGGAGCGCTGGTCCGGGAGTTGGGCCGACAATGTCAGGCTCGCCCGCATGGCGGATGATGCCGGCATCGATTTCCTGCTGCCGATCGCGCGCTGGAAGGGCTATGGCGGCGATACCGACTATCAGGGCGCGACCTTCGAGACCGTCACATGGGCATGCGGGTTGCTCGCCTCGACACGGCGCATCACGGTGTTCGGCACCGTACATGCGCCGCTGTTCAATCCGCTGATCGCCGCCAAAGAGTTCGTCACCGCCGACCACATCGGCGAAGGCCGGTTCGGGCTCAATCTCGTGGTCGGGTGGAACGAGGACGAGTTCGAGATGTTCGGCGTCAAGCAGCGCGATCATGAGAGGCGTTACGAATACGCCCAGGAGTGGCTCGATGCCGTGAAGCTGGCCTGGGGCACGCAGGAGAATTTCGACTTCCAGGGTGAGTACGTCAAGCTCGCGAAGGTCCGTGCCAAGCCGAAGCCCTATGGCGGCACGCGGCCAATGATCATGAACGCCGGCGCCTCGGCGACGGGGCGGGCATTTGCGCTGCGCAACTGCGATGCGTTCTTCACCCAGGCATCGCGGCGATCGGCCGAGGAGACGGCGCAACGCGTCCTCGACGTCAAGGCGGAAGCCGCCAGATACGGGCGCGAGATCGACGTTTATACGGTGGGCGTCGTCACTTGCCGGCCGACCCAGACGGAGGCAGAGGACTATTATCGCCACTGCATCGTCGACAACGCCGACTGGTCGGCGGTCGACCTCATCCTCGCCAAAAAGAACATCAGCCGTGACACGGTCGGCGAAGCGACGTTCAATGAACAGCGGATCAATTACGCGAACGGCATGGGCGGCGTACCGATCGTCGGCGATCCCGACCGTGTTGCCCATCAGCTCGCCGATCTCAGTTATGCGGGCCTGCGCGGGGTCGGCATGTCCTTCGTCAACTATGCTGACGAACTGCCGTTCTTCTGCGATGAGGTTATGCCGCGCCTGGAGCGGCTCGGCGTGCGGGAGCGAGGTAAGGCGGGCTAAATCGAACCCGCCCTAACGTGCGCTGGTGACGAACGGGAGGTTGCTGCTTCCAAAAACAGCGTGGGCTGCCTGAACCGGTGTCCAGACAGCCCATATCGCACTCCGCAACTCACCCCGAATTGAAGGTCAAACCGCTTCCTTGAGCTCCTTGGCGGCCCGGAACGCGACCTTCTTGCTTGCCTTGATCTTGATCGGCTCGCCAGTTGCCGGGTTGCGCCCCATGCGGGCGGCGCGCTTGCGAACCTGAAGGATGCCGAGACCGCCGATGCGAATGCGGTCGCCCTTCTTCAGGTGCTTCACCACAAGGCCGACGAAGTCGCCGAGAATCGTTTCCGACTGCTTCTTCGCCATTTCGTGGCTGCCGGCCAAGGTGGCTGCGAGATGCTTCAAAGTAACGGTCGCCTGTGTTGTGGCTGCCTTTGCCATCAAAACCTCCTTCTTTATGGGCGAACAACGCCTTATCGGGCGAGACGCGGCGACACATAAGCGATTCTCGCGGCGTTTGACTATGCCCCATTTAGCAAAAACCCTGAAAAATGTGATGATTCTGCAAGTGGAGGGGCGGAAACGGCTGATTCACGCGGGCTTGTGAGAAGGCGTGAGGGCCCCGATTGCAAATTTTACCTGCATTCATCGGTTTTTTGGCAACGATCTTGGCGGCTGGTGCGGTGCGATTTGGCTTTCAAACGGACCGTTCCATGCCGCTTGACTTCAATTCAGCCCGGTCGTATCGAACCGAACCCGCGCCGGGCCTTTGCGCACCGGCATTACGGGGGCGTAGCTCAGTTGGTTAGAGCGCTAGCCTGTCACGCTAGAGGTCGCGGGTTCGAGCCCCGTCGCTCCCGCCATAAAATCAGGCACATAGCAATCTCTTGTTTGTCTGAGATCCGAGTCTCTTTTCGAATGCATTCCTCTTTTCTGGCGGCTTTTTGCAATTGGCAGCCAGACCATAATGGGGCTCGTGACAGTCGCAACAGTGCTCCCGAGAAAGTCAAACGATCGCGCCGGGGGCTCAGCCATAAGTCGCATGTGGGCTTCAGCCCCACCCAAAGCAGCGCATGCAGGAAAATCGCGTGGCCTTTTGCGTGTATATAACACGCTGTACTGCCTGTGCTAAACATTGCCAGCTTTGACCCTCCAAATGGCCAAGGTCCACTCAGAATCGCGTCACACTCTGGATGATATTGGTGGGTTGGGTGAGTTCATGGGGAGCGCGCATGATGTCAATATCCAACACGGTCGTAAAAACTCTTTCCGCCATATTCTGCTTGTCGCTTGTCGTGCCGCTGCAGATGGCGCGGGCCCAAGCTCCGGCCAAGCAGGGGGCGCCCGCGAGCTATGAGGACAAAAAACGCCAGGCCAACGACATCGCCGTAACAATCGTGGTGTCCGGGATTACCTGCACCTGCGCGCGGTTTGCCGAGGACATCAAGAACGTGGTGAACGACTTGCGGCCCGACGGCCAGCGGGTGTTGCCGGTGCTCGGGGTTGGCGGATTGCAGAACCTGCAGGACGTCCTCTTCCTCAGGAACATCGATATGGGGGTGGTTGACGAGGATAATTTACGGCTTCTGAAGAAGCGCGATCCGGCGCTGTACGCCAACATCGAGCAGCGCGTTCAGTATATCACCAAGCTCTATAATTCGGAGTTTCAGATCCTCGCACGTAACGAGATCAGGAGTTACGACGATCTGCGCGGTAAGAAGGTGAACTTTAACGTCAAGGACAGCCAGACCGAAGTCACCGCCGACATCGTGTTCAACATGTTGAAAATCGACACGGTTCGGTCGTACTATGACAACGATGTCGCTCTCAAAAAGGTCATCGGCGGCGAAATCGCCGCAATGATCATCCTCACGGGCGCACCGCAGGCGCTCTATGCGAAGGTGAAGAAGGAGGACGGCGTCCACTTCCTGCCGTTCGACGAACGGACCTCGACGAATCCGAACGTCAAGCAGGTTCTCGCCGACTATATCCCGGCCGAGTTGACGAACGAGCAGTATCCGGCGCTGATTCCTCCTGGCACGACCGTGCCGACGTTCGCCAACCGCGCGGTACTGGTGGCCTATGCGTGGCCCGAGAATTCACCGCGTTACGCAAAGCTCGCTAAGTTTGTGCGCGAATTCTTCGGCAGGATCGACCAGTTCAACGACGGTTCCCGTCATCCGAAGTGGAGCGAAATCAATATTGCGGCTGATATGCCGGGTTGGACACGATTCAAGCCGGCGGCCGATTGGCTGGCCGAGCAGCGCGTTGCGGCGACGCGGCAACGCGGTCCGGGTGTAACCCTCTCGGCCGGTAGCAGCGAACTCAAGGTCGCGTTCGACCAGTTCGTCGATCAGTACGCAGCCGCGAAGGGCTTGAGGGTGATCTCCGCGAGCGACCAGGAAATGCTGTTCGCCAAATTCCAGCAATACCTTCAGGCGCAGCCGCAGCAAAGCAGCGCCGCGGTCAGAACGCGCTGAAATACGAATGGTGAAGTAGAGATCGGGCGCACCGCGGCTTGGCCGCGGTGCGTTTTCGTGTGCCGTGTCGGCCACGGTTCTAGCCCAACTTTCCCTGGGAAAGTTGGGCTAGCCGATAGCGGCCGCGACAAGGTAACCCGCAAGGACGAAGTCCTTCCGTTCGCTGGCGCGCGCCTCCGCTAGCGTTGACGCACGCGGCACGGGAAGCCGGTGGCGATCCGCGCCCCTCTATCGAACGCTACGCTGCCCAACTCCCTGCCCACCCGGAATTTTGGGGATCATGACCGGATCAGCGCAATCAGATTTTGACAACGCCAGCTTTCGCCGGGACAACAAACTGCGGCTCGATCGCGAACCGCCTATTTGTTTCGCGCTTTACTCGTCTGGCAAAGGTCTCAACATGACGGATGGAGTTACACCTAACCTCGCTACCGAGCTGGCCCCCACCGGCCGCCTGCGCGCGGCTATCAATTTCGGCAACTCGGTACTGGCCCAGCCGGATCCAGCTGGTGGCGCGCCGCGTGGTGTGTCGGCCGAACTTGCGCGCGAATTGGCGCGACGCCTCGGCGTTGGCATCGACTACGTCACCTTCGATGCGGCCGGCAAGGTGTTCGAAGCGTCGAAAGCGGGCCTGTGGGACATCGCGTTTCTCGCCATCGATCCGGTGCGCGCCGCCGGGATCGATTTCACGGCGCCCTACGTGGTGATCGAGGGCATTTACCTGGTGCCAAAGGATTCGTCCCTGCACGCCGTTGCGGATGTGGATCGCGAGGGGGTGAGGGTCGCCGTGGCGCAAGGCAGCGCCTATGATCTCTATCTCACCCGGGCACTCAAACACGCCGAGCTGGTGCGTCAGCCCAGTGGGCCCGAAGCGCTTGAGATGTTCGTGAGGGATCGCCTTGAGGCAGCCGCCGGCGTGCGCCAACCGATCGTCGCGTTTGCGCAGTCTCATCCCGACACTCGCGTGATTCCGGGGCGCTTCATGGCCATCGAGCAGGCCATGGGTACGGTGAAGGGCCGCGAGGCGGGCGTTGCCTATCTGCGTAGTTTCATCGAAGAGATGAAGGCTTCCGGGGTTGTGGCACACGCGTTGGAGGCCAGCGGTCAAGGCGACGCATCCGTTGCGCCGCCCGCTTAGGCTTTGCCATAAAATAAACGCGTCGAATCTCTACCGCAGTCCGGATTGAGATTTACCCTCGCGCTTGATAACACCATCGGCTGATATGAGGTGTGGTGTCGGCCGCATGGAACGATATCTGGGAGCGGTTCCCACGGGCTTCATGGCTTCATTTGCGCGCTCGCTCGGTGTGGCGGCGTGTATCTTGGTCACTGCCGGCGCAATGGCTGCCGAGCGAGTGCATCAAAACCCGGCAGCCTCAGAGGAGGTTCAACTGCGGTCGGCATGTGCTGCCTGGGCGCAGCAGATTCTAGAAGGCAATTTCATTCGCTCGGCCCTCTATCAAGAACAATTTTCGCGTTACAGTCCTAGGACAAAGCGCTGCTATGTGGAGATGAGGGTACAAACGGTCGACCTGAATAAACAGTCGGATCGCTTTGGACGGTTTCTTTACGATGGCCAGACAAGAGAAATGCTTGCCTTTGCACAAATTCAAAATGGGAAAAAATCCGGCAGGGTATTCGACCTGCACCATCGCACTACGTCGTTCGAAAATGCCGGATGGGACGACGCGACCGAGTATATTTACACCATGATGGTCGATGATCGGCGATGAATCTCTGACTTGAAGCCGCGTGCCGAACGGAGCTGAAATCTCGCTTCCTTCCGGAAGCGAGCGCAGCGCTGATCATTGCGATTGAGGCGAAGCAGACACGGCAGCAATCTCAAGATTGGCGGCGGATGCCCTTCCTTTCGCGCGTGCAAGTTCGGCCCCGGCCTTTGCCAAATAGTGCTGACCCATCATGCGGTAGTTCTCTCGGATATCGATTGCTGTCGTAATTCTTGTCAGTACCAGGAATTCCAGAGCGAGATCGTGATAGTGCTGTGCTCGACTCGCGAAGTCTCTCATTTCTATCACCCACCTTTTCAAATGCGAATCACGAGATTACTATCGTTAATAATCTGTAATGATTCTGGTGGGAATGCGTCGGTCGCGTGATTTGGTTGCGACCGTACTGGTGCACCGTCGCCATCATCCGGTTCGTCTAGACGGCAATCGGAGACGGCAACGAGATCATTCAGATTTATACGGGTTCCGCTG
>Ga0210402_10004043_pt1 | contig 13489 bp, 11 predicted proteins | sample IncBWC7MmetaG_FD_161055 | JGI IMG/M metagenome (GOLD analysis project Ga0210402, IMG submission 161055) | Forest soil microbial communities from Barre Woods Harvard Forest LTER site, Petersham, Massachusetts, United States - Inc-BW-C-7-M | ecosystem: Environmental > Terrestrial > Soil >...
CTCAGGGATCTCGATCAAGGCTGGCTGGCAGGGGGCATCCATACCTCTAGTATGGAGCAAGTACTCCAAAATGAAAAGTACTTTGTTATTACAAGAGCAGAATTTTTCACAGCTTCTCACGGAGCGGCTGTCTCGAAATACGAGACTGTATTTGAAACGGTGTACTTAGTTAACAACCCGCCCGCAAGCGGCCAGTCAAAACGCTTGTCCGATCGAGAAGAAATAATGGAAGTGGCCCAGGCTCTGCTGGACGCACTTGTTGAGGACGCTGGCGCAGGGATTCCGAAGAAGGACGGGGGATTGATGCCGTATCCCAGGTCGACGCGCAGAGGCCCAACCGGGGTGCGAAACCGGATGCCGAAACCGACGGCGAGCACCAGGTAGTCGAAATCCTGCTTGTTCTTCTGGCTGACCCGGAACGACATGTTGCCCAGACTGGAATAGGAGGTGTTGCCCGCGTCGTGAAAGAGCACTCCGCTGATATTGTTTCCGATCAACGGAAAGCCTTGCGGCGCGAGGGCTCGCCAATCCGAATTTGACTCGCGTGATCTCGTCGCTGTAAGCTAAGAATTCTTGGTATGGGACGCAAGGCGCAAAAGAACGATTCGTTGCCCGGTTCACTGGACATGTTGATTCTGCGGACGCTGTCGCTGCGCGACCTCCATGGATACGGCATAGTCCAGTTCATTCAACAATCGTCCGGCAATGAGGTCCTCGTCGAGGAGGGCTCGCTGTACCCCGCTCTCCAGCGGCTGGAGCTAAACGGCTGGATCGACGGTGCCTGGGGCGTGACGTCGAATAATCGGCGGGCGAGGATCTACAAGATCACGGCGGCTGGCCGCAAACAGCTAGCCGTTGAAACCCGGAAGTACGCCAAACTCACGCTGGCGATCGCCCGTGTGATGGGGGAGGAGTGACGGCCATGTTACGACGGCTGAGGTATTGGATAGAAAGCGCCAGGCGCAGCGAGGCGCTGCGTGAGGAAATGGAACTCCACCTTGCGGAAAAAGCCGCGGAACTGCAAGCAGACGGTATGACGGCAGAGCGCGCCCGGGCTGAAGCGCGCCGGCGATTTGGCAACGTCGGACTGAAGCACGAAGAGTCACGGGAGATTTGGATGACACGGTTTTGGTCGGAACTTGGCCAGGATGTCCGCTATGGCTGTCGCACCATGACCGCCAACAAGGCATTCAGCGCCCTGGCGGTCTTGTCGCTGGCGCTCGGCATCGGGGCCAATACGGCGATCTACAGCTTCATGGAGTCGATTCTGTTGCGCTCGCTGCCGGTGGCCGATCCCGAGTCCCTGGTGGTCCTGAATTGGCATAGCCGGCCGCCCCAGGAGGGCAGCAAGGAATGGGTCCACGTCATTCACGGGGTACAAGGCATTCTCTGGCCGGGCGACAAAGGCGCCATGGTCAGCGGGATGTTCCCGTACGGCGCCTTCGGGACGCTTCGCGAGGAGAATCCCGTCTTTTCCGCGCTTTTCGGATACTTCAACGGACACAACAAGACCCTGGCCATCCGGGGGCAGGCCACGAGCGCCAGCACGGAGTACGTCACCGGCGAGTATTTTCGCGGCCTGGCGGTGTCGCCGGCCGCGGGACATCTGATCGACTCCGAAGACGACCGTCCAGGCGCAGCGCCGGTCGCCGTAATCAGTTTCGCTACAAGCCAAAATCGCTTTGGAGGACCGCCGAATGCGATTGGACAGTCGATCCTCGTCGATAACACTCCCTTCACGGTGATCGGCGTCGCGCCGCCAGAATTCTTCGGAGTCGACCCTGCGGCGGCGCCGGACCTCTACCTTCCGTTGCACACGAATGTGCTTCTGGACGGCGCCAGAGCGGCTCGTATGTATGGCGACGGAAACTTCTACTGGATCGAAATGATGGGCCGCCTGCGTCCCGGCGTAAGCATGGCCCAGGCGCAGGCCGCGCTGGCTCCTCGCTTCTATCAATGGGTTGCCGCCACCGCCAAGACCGACGGTGAGCGCGCCAAACTGCCCGCGCTGATGATGAATCCCGGCGCCGCCGGTCTGGGTAGCTTGCGCCGCAAGTATTCCAAACCTCTGTACGTGCTGCTGACGATGGTGGGATTGATCCTGGCGATCGCGTGCGCGAACATCGCCAATCTGCTGCTGGCAAGGGCCGCCGCGCGACGCCGCGAAATGGCTGTCCGGCTCAGCCTGGGAGCGGGACGGTTCCGCGTGGTGCGGCAGTTGCTTACCGAGAGTGTGATGCTGGCGTCGCTCGGCGGAGCATTAGGGGTCTTGTTTGCGATCTGGGGCGTGCGATCGCTGACGTTTCTGCTCTCCAACGGGCAGGAGAACTTTACGCTGCACGCGGAATTGAACTGGCACGTGCTGGGCGTGACGGCGGCGCTCTCCGTGGTTTGCGGCCTGTTGTTTGGCCTCGCGCCGGCGATTCAGTCGACGCGTCCGGACGTCATGCCCACGCTGAAGGATGGCCGCGGGGGCGGACCGCGCCGCCCGGCGCAGCACGTTCTGGTGGTCGCCCAAATCGCGATCTCTTTTCTCATCCTGGTCGCCGCGGGTCTGTTTGTCGAGACACTCAACAACCTGCATTCCATCCAACTGGGATACGCCCGCGAGAACATCCTTCTGTTCTCGTTGAATGCGGGCCAGGCCGGGCATCGCCCCCCGGAGATCGCCACTTTTTACGCGAACCTGCGCAAGCGCTTCGAATCGGTCCCCGGAGTGAGCAGCGCGACTCTTTCGCAATCCTCGATCATCAGCGCCGGCCGTGTCGGGTCGCCGATCCGCGGGACCATGAACATCGGCGCTGTTACCATCGAAGACGCACGCGTCCTGGTCGCCGGACCGCGTTACCTCACGACGATGCAGATTCCGATGCTGGCCGGGCGTGAGATTGACGACCGCGACCAACCGGGCTCCACGCCGGTTGCAGTGATCAGCGAGGGGCTGGCGCGGACTTACTTCGGGCATGACAATCCGGTCGGCCGGCGCATCACGCTCCCGGACGAGAAGCGCGATCTCGAAATCGTCGGCGTGTCGGCTAACCTGCAGTACGGTGATCCGAAAGATGAAGAGGAGAGTCCAATGATCGTGTTCGTAGCGGTCAGCCAGTTTTCTCCGGACCGAATGACCTACGCGCTGCACACTGCGGGTGATCCGCTGAGGTATGTCAAGAGTGTGCGTGAGATCGTGCGGGAGGCGGATTCACGCATACCCGTCACCAACGTGGTCACACAGGCTGCGGAAATCGATCGCACGATCAGCCAGGAAGTCACGTTCGCGAAACTATGCACCGGTTTCGCGGTTCTCGCTCTCCTGACCGCGTGCGTGGGACTCTACGGGACGATGTCCTACAGCGTCGCGCGGCAGACCGGCGAGATTGGAATCCGTATGGCTCTCGGCGCGCAGCGCGGCGCCGTGGTATGGATGGTTCTGCGCCGCGTTCTACTACTGGCGGCGGTGGGACTCGCGATCGGCGTGCCTGCCGCGTTGAGCGCGTCCCAGCTTGTCAAATCGTTTCTGTTCGAGACCCAGCCCAATGATCCGGGAACCCTGGCGCTGGCCGGTGTCGTCCTCCTAAGCGCCGCGATTCTGGCTGGCTATGCGCCGGCAAGGCGAGCATCCCGAATTGACCCGCTGGCGGCGCTGCGGCACGAGTAAGACATGGTCTTGGTAACGCAACGAAGGATGAAGCCGCTCCCACCGCTCCCTAAACGGTCGCGGCTCCGACCGGAGCCGCGCTCGGATCGGAGCCGCGCGCGTTAGCAAGCGGTTTCCCGATACGTCGGTGTACTTCTGAAGTGACCGACGTAGTTAACAACCCGCCCGCAAGCCGCCCGTCAAAACGTTTGTCCGATCGAGAAGAAATACTGGAAGTGGCTCACGCTCTGCTGGACGCACTTGTTGGGGATGCTGGCACAGGGATTCACGCCGGCGGTGATCAAATCCTGCTCCGTGCCCTTGAATCCGAAGAAGGCCGGAGGATTGATGCTGTATCCCAGGTCGACCCGCAGAGGCCCAACCGGGGTGCGATACCGGATGCCGATGCCGACGGCGTGCACCATGTAGTCGAAATCCTGCTCGTTCTTCTGCCTGACACGGAACGACATGCTCCCCAGGCTGGAATAGGTGTTACCCGCGTCGTGAAAGAGCACTCCGCCGATATTATCTCCGATCAGCGGAAAGCGAAGTTCGGTCTGATTGAACAGCAGCGCCGTACCGCCCAGGGGGAAGCCGGTGGTGGCATCGCGCGGCCCTGATTGGTTTTCCGGGAAACCGCGGTGCGAAGTGCCGCCGCCGCCGAAGAAGCGCTCCGCCAGCGGGACGTCGTTCAGGGGGTCGACGATACGCGGGAACGCATAGATGTTGCCGAACTCCGTGCTGCGCGCCAGTACAAACTTCTTGCCGATAGGGTGGTAGGTCGCGTTCCTCACCAGGAGGCGCAGGAGGTTGACCTGCGAACCAAGGAGGTGAGTGGCGATGCCCAGGTCAACCGTGTTGTAGATGCCTTTGTGCGGGTCCACCGGGTCGTCGCGCCGGTCTTGAACAATGTTGAAGGAGGCGATGCCGACACGCACCGGCTGGGCGAGCAAAGGAATCAGGAAGGGTGTGATCTTGAGCGTCGCCGCATCCACGCTGACGCGGCGATACGTATAGCGATAGAAAAAAGTGGTGGCTTTGGAAAGCCGCTGCGAAACCTGAACCGAGCCTTCCGCCCGTTTGAACGAGAAGGTGCGGACATCGCGCGAGTCTTCATACAGGCCGTTGAAGGAGAGGCTCAGGCGGTCCTGCCCGCGGAAGCGCGGCCAGGTGTAAGTCAACAATGCGCGGCGGTCCAGGGTAGACGCACGCGTGCGCAGGCTGAGGCTATGGCCCAACCCCCACAGATTGTTTCGCGCGACATCAAAGGATATGCGCGGCGAGAAGCCGTTCTGGCCGGCGGGCGCATCCAGACAGGTCTGGCAGCCGCCGATGCGCCCCAATTCGGCGCCCACGCCGACCGCCAAAGAATACCGCGCGGCCTCTTCCATGTTGTAGAGGACGTACTTGCGATCGGTTTCGCCGTCCGGGTTTTCAATGGCTGCGTTCACGCGGGCGAAAACGCCAAGGTCGTAGAGCTTCCGCTGGGTATCGGTAATCGCCGTCGGCGAAAGCGGGTCTCCGGGGTTGAGCAGGAGGTTCCGCGACACCAACGCCGGGTTGGTAGTCTGCAGTCCCGTCGGGTTGATCAGCACTTCGCGGACGAATTGCTGTTTGCCTTCGTCGATTTTGAAAAACAAGTCCACGCGGTTGGGCTGGGCGGCCGGTTTGGAACTCCACTCGAACCTGGCTTGCGGAAAACCGTTTTCGAAGTACTGCGCCAGAATGGTGTCGCGATCCACCGCCACGTTGAATTCGCTGAAAGGCTGGCCTTCGGAGGAACTTAGCCTGGAAATCAGGCGCGCCTTGTCCAGCTTCTCCACTCCGTCTACTTGAACTTTGTCGACGAAGCGCTGCGGCCCCTCTTCGATCTGCAGGAAGACGGCGATGTCGCCGACTTTTCCGCGATAGTCGTCTTCCCCCCGCGAGACGACTTTGGTGTCTTGAAACCCGTTGGACGCGTAAAGATTCTTGATGGAATCGATGTCGCGCGCCAGCAGGTTTCCGCTGTAGCGCCCGTGCGGAAACTGCAGAAAGCTGGCCGTCTGCAGGAACATGCGTTCGCGGATCACTTCACTGGTGAAGTATTTGTTTCCGGTGATGGCGATGGCCACCAGCTTGTGACGCGGGCCGGTGTTGATCAGGTAATCGATGGCGGCCTTGTCGTTGACCACGTTTTGCTGTTTGAACGCCACCTCGGCTTCGTAGTAACCCTGTGCCTGCAGGTAGTCGCGCAGGTTGCGCGTGCCTTCCAACAGCAGATCCTGGTCGACGGCCCGCTCCTCGAAAATGGGGATGTAGCGCCGCAGCGTTCTCTGCGACACCTTGGCGCCGATCGCGTTGACCTGGATGCGCGGGCCCGGGTCGATGCGGAACGTAGGCACGGCCCGGTTGGTCTCGGCATCGTACTTCATGGACTCCAGCGCCACCTTGGACTCCAGGCGGTTTTCCCTCTGATACAGCGTGCGGACGCCATCCAGACCCTGCCGGACGCGCAACTGGGTGACCGGCTTCCAGGCGCCCAGGATCCACCGGTCGAAAAACCACTCGCGGAATTTCGTGGCGGAGATAATCCGGTTCTGATTCATCTTCACGTCACCCAGCAGCACAGGTGGGCCGAAACGGGCACGCGGACCACTGTCGATTTCGAACCGGATGTTCACCTGCTGGTGGGAATTGTCGTGATCGAAGATCGGGCGGACCTGGGTTCGGTAGAGACCGTTGCTTTGCAGCAGCCGCTGCTGGCCGGCGATGGCCTCCTGCAATTTGGCATCAGTGTAAGGCTCACCTAGTTCCAGACGCGTAGCATTCTCAAGCTGGCCGGCATTGGGAGGATCGGCAACGCCATGGGTGACGGCAACACCGCCGATGAACCAACTGTTCTTGGTGCGAAACGTCACCATTACGCCATCATCCGAAGGCTGCGCGTCCACCTGGATATCGGCGTACCGGCCGGTGGCGAACAAACGGTCAATGCTATCCCGCACCACCGACATTTTTAGCGGCTGATTGATTTTGAGCGGAAGGAACTGGAACAGCTCCGAGGACTCCAGCGGCTGTTCGGCGGGATCGAAGCGAATGTTGACTACGCGTTTGCCCTCAAAGTTCTGGTGTTGGGCCAGAAGAGCAGCCGGCCCTGCCACCATAACCAGAAGCGCGCAGAGAAGATGGGTGAACCCAAGTCGCACCAACATCATGGTAGCGTAAGGCACGCTGTAGCAAGTTTGTTACCATCGGGCTGAAATGAACGAGGCGGAGCGTGAGCGTTACTCGCGGCAAATCCTGTTTCCCGGCATTGGGGACCGCGGGCAGGAGGCCCTGCTGCGCGCGCACGCGGTCATTGCCGGGTCGGGCGCCCTGGGCAGTTTCCATGCGGCGGCGCTGGCGCGGGCGGGCGTGGGCACCATCACCATCATCGACAGGGATTACGTGGAGCCCAGCAATCTTCACCGGCAGTGGCTGTTCGAAGAATCCGACGCCGCCGCGGCCCTGCCCAAGGCCGCCGCCGCCGAGCGATGCCTGGCGCGCATCAATTCGCGGGTTCGGGCGCGCGGAATTGTGGCCGATTTGACCGCTTCCAATGCGCAGGAATTGCTTGGCGGCGCCGACGTGATCCTGGACGGCACCGACAATTTTGAGACCCGCTACCTGATCAACGATTTCGCCGTGAGCCGCGGCATCCCGTGGATTTACGGAGCCGCCGTGGGCAGTTACGGCCTGACCATGCCGGTGATCCCCGGCCATACTGCATGCTTGCGCTGCGTCTATCCCGACCCGCCGGCGGGCGCGCAGCCGACGTGTGAGACGGCCGGCGTGCTGAACCCGATCGTGTCCGCCGTGGCCTCGCTGCAGGTGGCCGATGCCATGCGGATTCTGGTGGACCCCGCCGGCCTGCGCCCGCGCATCACCACCATAGACGTATGGAGCGGCGCCATCCGGCAGATTGACGCGCCGGCCCGCGACCCGGATTGCCCCACCTGCGGCCGGCGCGAATTTCCGTTCCTGGAGGAATCCCGCCGCCAGCCGGTGAGCCTGTGCGGCCGCAATGCGGTGCAAGTCTCGGAGCGCGAGCGTCCGGTGGACCTGCTGGAATTGAAGGCGCGTCTGGAGCCGTTGGGTGAGGTCCGCGCCAACCAATTCGCCTTGCGCTTTTTCATTCCGCCGTACGAGATGACGGTGTTTGCGGACGGCCGGGCGATTATCAAGGGGACGAGCGATACGGGGGTGGCCAGGAGTTTGTACGCGAGGTATGTGGGGTGAGGCGGCAGCACGTCGGGAGCTGCAAGGCCTCGGCAAGTGCTCCCATTGTGGAGCGCGTTTTGAGAAAACTTGAAACGTTTCCTGAGCAACAAACGTCCAGATTCGAATGCAAGATAGCGTCGGGAGGATGTCATGGAAACCATCGAACTTCTCGGTTCCACGATGGGACTGGGTTTTATCGCGGGTATCAGACTGTACGCCACCGTCTTAGCTCTGGGGCTCGCCATTCAATTCGATTTGCTTCACCTTGGACCCAGCACAGAGCAACTCCGAGTCCTCGCACACCCGGCAGTGATTGTAGCCTCCGGGATAGCTTGTCTGGCTGAGTTCCTGGTAGATAAGATCCCCTGGGTCGATAGCGTATGGGATTCTTTTCATACATTCATTCGGCCAATAGGAGCGGCAGTGCTAGCTGCTACGGTTTTGGGCACCGTTGATCCAGTTCTTAAGCTAACACTGGTCATTCTTTGCGGCAGCGTCGCGTTCGCCAGCCACAGTTCGAAGGCTGCAAGCCGCTTAGTCGTGAATCACAGCCCCGAGCCTTTCACGAATATCGGTATAAGTCTCGCCGAGGATGTTGTCGCTCTCTTTGGAGTCTGGTTGTCGCTCAGGCATCCTTTATTCGCCCTCTCACTTGTTCTGATGTTTCTCGCCGGGTTCGTGTTGGTGGGGCCAAGAGTTTTCCGCTCGATCCGCCTCCAGATAGTCGCTCTTCGGGCATTGCTTATGAGGAAGCGTATCGCTAACGCGAATCGCACCAGCCGACAGCAGGCTATCCAGACCTCGAATTCTCAACTCGCAAGTTTTCTCGGTATTATTGCCATTCATGCATCGGCCATTCCCGAACGACACGCACGCTGTATCTCCAAGTCTTCAAGCGGAGACACTCCTGCTGTCGGGATTCGGGTGGCCGCGACGAAAAGCATTAAAGGCCTTCGCAATTCGATCGGCTATCTCATAATCGAAGGCGACGATCTGGCGTTTGTTGCGCGACGGCGTTTCCGGCACCGCGTTCATCGAATCAAATTACCGGAGGTGGTGGATGCGGAATGGAAGCCAGGCCTGCTGATGAACAGGTTCATCCTTCGCACTTCGACCAGTGATCACGCATTCTACGTATTCAAGGATATCGATATTCACTCCGCAGCCGCAGCACGGCTTAGTACCATAGAGACGCAGCCTCGCCGAATTCCTGTAGACTCCGTTTGACGATGGCGGCGATGTCGCGGCGCGCGGGACCGGTAACGTGAACTGAAAGGCGGGGCTTCTTAACCACGTTTGGCGTCGCTGAAGCGGCCGGAGGTGATGCCAGCCTCGATGAAGCGGTCAAAGTGTTCGGTGAGATTGACGTTGCGGGTTGGCATGAGAAAGCTCCTCCTAAACACCAGCCTAGCAGGACTGGCAAGTATTGCGAATGAGACGCCCGCAACTCCGCAACTTGCCAAACTCGAAGTTTTTCCGTTACGCTGAAGGCGATGGAAGTCCATTTTACCCCTGAGCAGGAAGCGCAACTTGCACAAATCGCCACCAAGGAAGGCACCGACACCGAACGACTGGTGAAGGATGCCGCCTTGCGTCTGCTTGAAGAAGACGCCCACTTTCGTGCGGCCGTGCACGAGGGTATAGCGCAGGCCGACACGGGCGAGTTCATTGAAGAAGAAGAGATGGACGCTCGCCTGAAGCAGATGTTGCGATCGTAAATGCGACTCCGCTGGACGCCATCCGCCGCCGCGGATCTACAGCACATTAGCGACTACCTCAAAGACCACCATCCGCACTACCGGCAGCCCACCATGCGCAAGCTGTATGAGGCTATCCGTTCATTGAAGACCTTGCCGCATCGTGGACGTCCCGGACCTGAGGAAGGGACGCGAGAACTTGTCTTTTCTCCCCTGCCCTATGTCGCCGTGTACCGCGTGAACATAAAGGGGCAAAGCATCGAAGTCTTGCGGATTTATCAGGGCGCTCAGGAACGGCCCTGAAAGGCGGCTACTCCCGATGCTGCCACCATCCGCTCCCACGCCGACTGCCGCTACTCCTCGTGAATCGCGTCGATTGGGTTAAGCCGCGCAGCCACGCGCGCCGGATACAGGCCGGCCAACACCGTCACGCACCAGACCAGCAGAAGGGCGCCCGACAACAGACCCAGCGGTGGATGGAATTGGATGGTCCAGCCGAAACTCTGCTTGTTCACTACAAACACCAGAAGCAGCGAAATCGCGAAACCCAAGACCACTCCCAGCAGCAAGGCCAGGGCGCCCAGGAAGGCGGCTTCGATGAGGATCATGCGGCTCACCTGCACGGCCGATGCGCCCAGATAGCGCAGCAATCCCAACTCGCGGCGGCGGTCCAGCACCAGGGCCAGCAGCGAATTGGCGGCGCCCAGCATGGCCACCATAATGGCCACGGCTTCGAGCGCCCACGTGATGGCGAAGGTGCGGTCGAAGATGGCGATGGCGTTGCGGCGCAGGCTTTCGTTTGGCGCCACGAGCACGCCGTATCGGGCGGTGCCAAGCTGAATGGCCTGTTGAACCCGTGGCGGGCTGGCGCCGCCGGCAAGGTAGACCGCGGCATTGGTGGCCGGCTGGTTGGGCAGGTACTTCAGCAGCGTGGAGTGGTCCACGATCATATAACCCTGGCTGCTTGAGTACTCGTAGTAAACCCCCGCAATCGTCAGGGTGACGTTGCGCTCCCCGATGGGAATGGTGACCACTGCGTCCGCGCGCAGCCGGTGCTTGTTGGCGAAAGGTTCGCTGACAATGGCGCGGTCGCGGCCGGGCAGGCTGCGCAGGATGGCGTCGCGATCCTGGCCGGGGAGGAAGCGCAGGCGGCCATAGCGGCGGACCACTTCCATGTTGCCGGCGCCGAGCGTGGCGCGTTCGCCCCGGTAGCGGAATTCCAGCGCATGAAACACATCCACGGCGGCCACGCCCGGAGTGGCGGCAAGAATCCCCGGGACCTCCGGGGCCATCGCCGGGTGAGCATCCGCCGCCACCGGACCGGACGGCCGGACGTAAAGATCGGCGCGCAATTGAATGTCGAGCCATGCCGCTACCGTTTCGCGGAAACTGCCCACCATGATCCCCACGGAGGCCATCATGGCGATGGCGGTGGCCAGTGCGGAGACCACCACCGCGGTGCGCGGCAATGCGGCGGTCAGGCCGCGCGCCGCCAGCAGGAATTCGACGCGCGCCGCCGGCAGGCCTTCCACGCACCGCCCGGTGAACGAACGGGTGAGCCGGTTGACCGCGATCACGACTGCCGGCGCGGCCATGGCAGTGGCGGCGATCGCGAACATCGCCGCGACGTACCCGCCCAGTGGGTAACCGGCCCATGGCTCCGCCTGCGATGCCGCCAGCGCCACAACCGCCAGAAGGGCCGACCAACCAAGGCCGCGACGCCAGCGCAGCCGGGCGCGGTGTTCGTGGGCGCCGCGGCTCATGGCTTCGGTAGGGGCAACTTCCATCGCCTCGCGAGCCGGCGCCAGTGCAGAAAGCAACGCCACGGCGGCGCCGATGAGGATGCCGAGCCAGGCTTCGGTTCCCGTGAGTTCCACCGGCGTGGGCCGGCTGGTGGTGTAGAGGGCGTTCACCGTATCGGCGATCAACCGAACCGTGCCAGAGGCCAGGACGCGGCCCAGCGCAACTCCCATCACCGCGCCTACGATTCCGAAGATCAGGGCCTCCGTCAGAAACAGCCCGAGAATGCCGGCGCGGGCGGCGCCGAGCGCGCGCAGGACACCGATTTCGGCACGGCGGCGCACCACGCTCACCGAGATGGTGTTGTAGATCAGGAACGCCCCCACCACCAGCGAGATATAGCTCAGCACCCGCAGGTTCCAGCGAAAGGCGCGCAGCATGCGCTGGTTTTCCTGGCTGCGCGCGCCGGGCTTTTGGATCAGGTATGCCGGCGGCAGGGTTCGTGCGATGGCGGCTTCCACCGCCGCGAAATCCTCGGTGGCGGAGACCGTCACGTCGATCCGGTCCAACTTGCCGTACCGCCCCAGAGCCCGCTGGGCGTCGGCAATATCGAGCGCCAGAAACTCGGCAGTGGAGTCGGCGGTCTTGGGGCCCGCGATCTTGGAGACCGGAAACCTTTGGACGCGCCCACCCAACGTAAGCGTCACGGTGGACTGCTCCGTTACATGGATCCGCCGGGCGAGCGCCTGCGAAACTACGATGCCGGATGCGCCGGCCAGGTCCACGCCGTAGAGTGGCACTCCACCGACGCCGGCAATCTCCGCCTGCGCCTCCATCACCGGCGACCAATGCACGTCGAGCGGCAGCGCGGTGAGCGCCGCCATCCAACGCTCATCCACGCCGCCGTTCGCCAGGATCTCCAGATCGGTCCGGCCCGCCAGTGTCTGCATCGACGATTGAAACGAACCCGTCGCCGCGTCTCCCGCCAGGTCAATGGCGACGACTACCGCCACGCCGAGAGCCACTGCGAGAACGGTCAGCACCGTGCGCAGCGGGTCGCGGGCCAGCGGGCGCAGGATGAGGGTTCGGAACAGCTTCATCGCCATCAACGAAAACGCTCGATGGATTGAACGCGTCCATCGCGCAGGCTCACGCGAGTGCCGGCGATGGCGGCGGCTTCGGCGCTGTGGGTGGCCATCAGGACGGTGGCGCCGAATCGGCTGGCGGATTCGTGGATCAGGGCCAGCACCTGGTCGCCGCTGGCGGTATCCAGATTGCCTGTGGGCTCGTCGGCCATGAGCAGATCGGGCCCATTCACCAACGCGCGCGCGATGGCCACGCGCTGCATCTGGCCGCCGGAGAGTTGGTATGGCATGCTGACGGCCTTGTCCTCCAAGCCCACCCAGCGCAGGCGGTCGCGGGCGGTTTCCAGGGAATTGCGGGCGCCTGCAAGCAGCAGGGGCAGCTCTACATTTTCCAGAACCGTGAGGGTGGGGAGCAACTGGAAGAACTGAAAGACGAAGCCAACGCGTTGGCGGCGCAGCGCGGTGAGCTCCGGTTCGGAAAGCGAAGTGGTGGACCGGCCTTCGATGAGCACTTCGCCCGAGGTGGGGAAGTCCATGGCCCCGGCCAGATTGAGAAGCGTGGTTTTCCCGCAGCCGCTGCGGCCCACCAGCGCGGTGACCGTGCCGGCTTCCGCCGCCAGTGAGATATCGTGCAGCACCTCCACCGGCTGTCCGCCATTGGCATAAGTCTTGGAGACTCCGCGCAGTTCCAGCCGGACTTGACTCATCTGTTTCCAGTGTAGCCGCGACCCTCTGGGTCGCGAGGCTGCCCGAAAGACCGCCGGCTTCCGCCCAACCGTTTGAAAGTAAGGGTGAATGGGCAGGCGACTGCAGAGCTTGTCACAAAAGCGCTGCGGCGCGCGTTACTGTTCTGGTATTCAAATCGAAGGAGCCTAACCAGGGAATGAGGCGAGAGATAGTCTACGCGGGTCTTATGGTATTCAAGTCATCGGGCGGGTTCGGCCAGGCACCGGCAGCCCCGCCGGCGTTCGAGGTGGCTTCCGTCAAGCCCAACGTGGCCGCGCGTGCGGGAGGCGAAGGAAGCGAGAGAGAGGACATTGCCAGCTCCCCGGGAAGTCTCACGATGCGGAACGTTAGTCTCGGTGCCGGCA
>Ga0210402_10004044_pt1 | contig 13489 bp, 12 predicted proteins | sample IncBWC7MmetaG_FD_161055 | JGI IMG/M metagenome (GOLD analysis project Ga0210402, IMG submission 161055) | Forest soil microbial communities from Barre Woods Harvard Forest LTER site, Petersham, Massachusetts, United States - Inc-BW-C-7-M | ecosystem: Environmental > Terrestrial > Soil >...
ATCTATGGGCTGCAATGAGTTAGGGGCAAAATCTTGAGAGTGAAGGACTTCTCAGTTCTCAGTTCTCAGTCAAAAGCCCCACTCTAAACGTCGCAAAATGCGCGACGTTTAGAATGGGCCACCCTCCAAGGGCTCCGCCCGGGCCGCGCCTTGCAACCCAAGGAGGAGCAGCCCTTTTTTGCTTGCTGATTTTTCAAAGATCTTTCTCGTTACTCTCTGCTTGGTACTGGCCCCAAATACGAAGCCCCCAGCGGACTTTGGGTCCGTGGAGGCTGACCACACTCGGTAGCTACTTTAGACTCTCAGAAAACGGGTGGGTTGTCGGTGATGGAGATCACGGGATGGCATGATCCCCAGCACCCGATACGATCGGGAACGGCGCCGACCCTCTGCAAAAAAGCGCAAAGGATGGAGCACCCGGCGTGTCGCGTTGGACCATCAATCCGTTTGGCCGTGAAACGCCCGGGGGGTTTTGAGTGCTATGGCCTGGTTTCGACAGCTAATCCGATTTGACGCACTGTTCCAGCGCTTGCCTCGTCTCCAATGCCCATTTGACCAGAGGAAGCTCGTCATCAGTCAGGACGATTGTCATATCACCTTCCGCCCCTTGTGCATAGAAAACATGGTTCATTGGGTGAATCGTTATGACGTTCCCATTCAGGTCTGGCAGTTTCGTCTGCAATTTCTGGAATTTGTCCATCTGGCTCTTTATCGCGGGACAATTCATTTCCGTGAGGTCGTAGCTCCTGAGCTTGATACGTGGTATGAAACTGGTTGCTTCCTGAGTTGCGGGATTGCTGCGGTGAAGCGCCATTACTTGGTCATAAATTGAATTTGGGCTGGCAATCCGAACGTGCGCCGAGAAGAAATTTTGCAGTCCGTAGCCCTGTTTCTCGTTAAATTCATATCCGATTCGAAACCAGTACTCAGGGATACTGGTGACGAAATCCCTATTCGCACGGTATGTCACGTAAAGGCCACCCTTTGCTTGAAGAGGCATTAGCCTGTCGAGAACCGAGCCGAACCCCTTGTTTGCCCAGTCCCAATCGGCTTGCGTTTGCGCCTCAAGAGTCCCACTAGAACACCAGAAGGCGACGAGTGCGAGACTTACGACCGCAGCTAGTCCATATCGCATGCCACGCATTATGCCACTTGAGTGTCGATAAATCGCGATTTCACTCAAAACCCTAATGAGTGATAACGAAGCACCAGCACTCCTTCCGGGTTACTCGCTAATCGGCGGCTCACTTCAAGCCAAACGACCTGCCTCAACTATCATACGAAGATGACCCGTGAGCTGGTTATCCGGAGACCGCAAGCCACTGAATACGGCTCGGTACAAGCTCTGATAGAGACGGTAGCGAATGAAACATTCAAGGACCTTTTTGCTCCGAATCCGGTACCCCTGAAATTCAAAGATGAAGATTGGCCGCTGTCGTGGGTGGCAGTTTCTGATGAACGGATTGTGGGCGTGATCCTGACGAACCGGGAATGGGTAGACGACCTGTGGGTACTACCCGAGCAACGCAGGCGAGGCGTCGGAGGCAAATTGCTGGCGCAGGGCGAGGCTGAAATCGCTACTCGTGGTTACCGGACGTGCCATCTTCGCGTCGTTCGATCGAATACGGTTGCCGTTCAGTTTTATCTCAGGCACGGGTGGCAAATTGCGCGTGAGTTCTCACACGAAAAGTATCACCACCCCATGCTTGAGATGGCAAAACCGATTCCACAGCAGCCCTAGTGAACTGATCAGCAGCGACGCTGAAACAAAGCTCTCGCCCCACTTGGTGAAAAATCCTGTGGGTGTTGAAAAAGTCACCGAGATGAGGGGTGAGATTTAGCGAAAGCATGTTAGAAGGAAAATTACTTCTCATGCTGCGCTGGATTTCAATCTTCGGAGGCCTGCTGATCATGATGGGGTACCACGCCCGCTCAGAAGCGTTGTTCTATTACTTCCGTCTGGAAGATCACGTTCCCGAAAATCATCTGCTGCGACTGATCGATCAACACATCAGCTTTGAGTTTGTGCGGGAGCAGTTGAAAGACAGCTACAGCGAAAACGGACGGCCCTCGATCGATCCCGAGTTGCTGCTGCGCATTCTGCTGGTGGGTTATCTGTACGGCATCACCAGCGAGCGCAAGCTGGTGGAAGAACTGCGTATGCACTTGGCGTGGCGCTGGTTCACGGGTTTGGGATTCGATCAGGAGATCCCGCATCACTCGACGTTCTCCAAGAACCGTCATGGGCGGTTTCAGGAGTCGAAACTGTTTGAGCAACTCTTCGAACAGATCGTGCGCCAGTGTGTGGAAGTGGGACTGGTGCAGGGCAAGCACCTGTCGGTGGATGGCAGCTTCGTCGAGGCCAATGCTGCCAAAGAGAGCCGCATTCCACGCGAACAGTTGGGAGAAGCCGCGCAAGTCAACCAAACCGTGCGCCAGTATCTAGTGGAGCTCGAACAAGAGAATCCGGTAGAGGAACCGGTTCACCAGCAAGACCAGGTGTCGACCACCGATCCCGATTCCACCTACGCGACGAAAGGCGGGACCCCAGCTCGCCTCGGGTACTACGACAACTATCTGGTGGACAACGACAGCTGCGTGATCGTGGGCGTACAGGCAACAGCCGCCCGGATGAGTCAGGAGACAGTCGCCGCGCAAGACATGCTTACACGGTTTGTCCATTGGCAAGGACGAACGCCAGAATCGGTGGCGGCCGACACGACCTACGGGAACGGGGAGTTCCTGCAATGGTTGGCAGATCGGAGCATTACTCCTTATATGCGGACCCGTGACAGCATCCACCGAAAGAACAGCCCGTTCTATGGCCCGGAGCGGTTTACTTACCAGCCGGAACACAATCGCTATATCTGTCCCGCCGGCCAGCCCCTCAACTACGGCGGCCGCAACCTGCGGAATCGGACCTATGCCTACATCGGAACGCGCAAACGTTGTGGTGCGTGTCCACTAAAAGCCACAATGCACCAGCGGAGCGTTTCGTTTTCTTGCCATCCACATGGATGAACCGGCCCGGCAGCGCGCACGGGAGTTGGCGAACACACCAGAGTTCACCCATGCACAGCGACAGAGAAAGAAGGTGGAGGCCTTGTTCGCGGAACTCAAGAATCAGATCGGGCTGCGCCGCTTGCGCCTGCGGCGATTGAAGTTTGTGCGGGAGCAGTTCTTCCTGGCAGCGGCGGCCCAGAACATCAAGCGACTCGTGCGGTTCCTCAGCCAAGCTCCACCCTCCATCCTGCCCGCGACCACTTAGTGGAACGCCCGCCCGAAGAAACCGCCCAACAGCAGCACTCGAAAAATACAAAAAGAATACTTTCCCAACGCACTTTTTCAACACCCACTCCTAATTACACTCAAATCCCCTGGTAAGCCGGCCCGCCTTCGGACAGAACGTGTCTGAACGCCGCGCAACGGGCCACGTCAGACGGTCGCTTAGGATCGATCATCCAACGCGACCATATCAATGAAGGATGGCCCGGGTTTTGGAATTGCCTGACACAACCACAAAGTGGGTGCCCCGTCCCTTCGACTGCGCTCAGAGCAGGCTCTTCGCGCATTTTGCGAATGGCGGGTGCGGGACTGCCGGCAGCTTCGGATTTTGCGCCGGAGGCCACGCCACTCGATTCCGAAACGAAATCTCTCCCCATTGACAAAACCTTAGCATCGTCAGCATCGTACCCGCCCTTGCAAAAACGCAAAGACGGGGCACCCGCAGTTTCGAAACGGGAAAGAAAAAACAAGTCTGAAACGCAAGGCCACCCGTCCGTGAGTGGGCCACCAGCCGCTTGTGCCATTGGTGTCGTAAAGGCAAGAGGGCTGCAACGTGTTGCACATCGGGAATGTAGGTCGTGAGCCTACTTCGAACAATGTATGGACAACGCACTTGAGATGCACCAAATTGTGTCGCGCAGTCCACATCGTCCGCTGATGATTCCTCGTGGAGGTTTAGACCGGGGGGCCTACACACAACCAGCACACAACCAACACTTGGCCCTTTTAGGGGAGAAGGGGGAGTTCCATGCTCAGAAAATATTTGTTCTGCGCAACGCTCTTCGCGTTACTCGCTATGCACCCGATCGCCGCGTCGGCCAACGTTTTAGAGTCAGCTACGGCGACGATGCGTTGCGGTTGCAACCGGTCCACCATCAGCGTAAGCGCAACCGACCTCACCGCGGGACTGACTACGTCATCAACTATACAGTCAAGGTAACGCCAATCTCCGGCCCGGCCATAACTGTCTCTTCTCAAATTCTGTTTACGGCGACGGCTTCGACAGAAACAGTAAGTGCAAAAATCCCTCTTGGCGGCTTGCCCCTCGGGACCTACTCACTAAGCGGCTCCGCGACACTCGCTTCTTCGGGAAGTACCGTACCTATCAGCTTCGCAACCAATCCTCTGGTTTGTTCGACCTCGACAGTCGGCTGCCTCGCTAAAACATCGAATTCCGCCAACTTCAATGGCACGGCCATCAGCGGGGGCAGCTATGTCTGGTTCAATTCCAATTTCACCGCCACGGGGTTCCCACGAAAGGGGCAACGGTAACCCTCACGAATTCGAGGATTTCGTTCACTGCGAATGGCGTTCATTACAACCTGGCGATACCAGATTCCATGATTGTGTTTTCATCCTCGGCCACATGCTCAAAGGTCTCATTCGACGCGGTGAATAAGGAATGGGACGTTACAGTGCCGGTGAGCGGGAGTGACGAAATCTTTCTCAGCGGCCTTGCTTTCCCGGTGCCAGCGGCTGGCCTGCCCGGTGGAATTCAAAACGTGACTTGGTCCGGTACGTTTGATACAGGTACGTCGGGCATCAGCTTCCATTGGAAATGGGGCGCAGCGGTTTATACGTCGTTTAGCACCAACTACAATGCCCTCGACGTTAAGCCGACGCACCAAAACGCTTGCTCCTATAACAACGGGGATCACGCTGGCACTCCAGAGAACGCTGCCTACCAGAGTACTGTGATCGGTGGTGGAACGGGTGGCGGCGGGTCGAACTTCACGGGATCGTGGAGCGGCACTGTGAGTGTTACGCCGGTTTGCTCGCAGTAGGGCAACGGGCGCTAGCAGAAAGTTGACAGGTGGCCCACTCAAGCCCGGCCTTGGCTTGAGTGGGCTATTTTCGGGTACCGCATTCAATTACACTTTTTGCGATTGAGTGGGTGCGGCGGACAGCACCCATTTCTCGCGCAGCACAACCGGTGTTTCCGCTCACGCTGTCCCGTGACCGCCCACCCTGACGTCCCTCATCATTATTTTCGGAGAGTTTAGAGTTGCCACAAATGTGGCTTGCCTCCACGGACTCAGAATCCGCTGGGGGCTTTGTATTTGGCCGTAACTCAACCAACGACCTTTGAAAATCTAGCTGTTGGGAATCGGCCTTGCCCTTGGCCTCACGGCGAAGTGTGGGGCGGGCGGAGCGTCGTCTGGCCTCACGATGACAATGGATCTAAAAGCAGGGACGGGTGGATGTTGCGAGGTTCTGCGGGCAATAAAAAACCCTCCCGCTGGGTTCCGGGAGGGCTTCCAATTGGTTCGCTGGTTAGGCGCGAACTACGTTTGCCGCTTGAAAGCCCTTGGGGCCCTTGAGCAGGTCAAACTCCACGGTCTCGCCCTCGTTCAAGGTGCGATAGCCGTTCTCCTGGATGGCGGAGAAGTGTACGAACACGTCCTCACCGGTAGAGCGTTGGATGAATCCATATCCTTTCGCCCCGTTGAACCACTTCACAGTTCCTTTCTCTCTCACGGAAAAAACTCCTTTCACTAATCACGAAGAATGATTCTCCGTTTCTCGGATCGCGCCTCGATCAACTGAAGCCCCCCTCAGAGAAGCGGTAGAATTTTCGGTTGCGTCTACGACGTGTAGAGGGAAATTACTTCCAAAAAGGAAAAGACTCCTCAGCGCCCGGCAGTAGTGAGCAGCTACCGCGGGAACTCGGGAGTCCGACAATTTGGCGCGTTTCCACCACACCTAACAAACGTCAACCAACTCATTGGTCTCACCACCGGACCAATCCCCGGTGTTGAGCACAAGATAATAAGCAGTATTGAAACGTTTCGCAAGAAGAATTAGGAAACAATCGGAATATGACTGTAGGTCATTTCCCCATAACTTTAACGCAGATTAAGAAATAGCGTGGTAACCGGGCCAAGAACTTCCGTTCGGGCCTGGTGGCAGAAATCCTTGTTCATTCTGGTACGATTTGCTTTTCCCCCCGTGATTCAGCCTCCCAATCCGACGGTGCCCGCCCGCGGCGACCGTACGCCGGTCAAAGCCGCAGTGCGGCGTCAGCCGAGTTCCCGCTCGCTGGTGTTCTCGACCATCAAGTACCTGATGCGGACCGATGTGCACACCTTCGCTTTCTCGGTCGCGGCGAACTCGATCCTTTCGTTTTTCCCTTTCGTCATGCTAATGATGACTCTCATCCGGCGAGTGTTTCATTCGCGCGTCATGTATGACGTCGTCGTGCAGCTGCTTCGCGACTATCTGCCCGCCGGGCAGGAGTTCGTGATCCGCAATCTCAACTCGATGGTCAATTCGCGACAGCGGGTGCAAGCTGTGTCGCTTGTGATTTTGCTGGTTACTTCGTCGGGGGTCTTTCTGCCGCTCGAGGTTGCACTGAACCGCATCTGGCGATTCGAGAACAATCGATCGTACCTGGGGAACCAGGTGGTATCGTTCGGGCTGGCGTTCGCATGCGGAGCTCTGGCGCTGCTCTCGATCGCGATGACAGCGGTTCCTGTTGCCTCGCTGGAATTCATTCTGCATGGGTACGGAACCGGGTTCGTGCGGGTGGTGGGATTTCTGGTGATGAAGGTATTCGCGATTGCGGCGAGCATCGCCATCTTTTTCCTGATCTATTGGGTGCTTCCGAATGGAAAAGTTCCACCTCGCACCGTGTTGCCGGTGGCGATCATCATGGGACTGCTCTCGGAGGCGCTGAAGTACGCGTACATCCTGGCGCTGCCCTGGCTGAATTTTCAGGAAGTGTACGGACCGTTCGCGTTGTCGGTGACGATGATGTTCTGGGCTTTCCTCTCGGGGCTGCTGCTGCTGGCTGGAGCGCACCTCTCGGCGGAGGAGCACCTTCGCAACGCGTTGTAACGCAAGCGACGATTTCTGAAGTCGTTGAGAAACACAAAGGCCGCCCGCGGCTGCGGACGGCTCTTCCATGCCTGGCAAAAATCACAGGAGTGAAGTGGAGGTGGCTTCACTTCTGCACTCTGGCTTCTTACTTCTGAGCTTCGGGCTTCTTCGGCTCGCCGATGGAGAGCAATTCCACTTCGAAGATCAGGGTGGCTCCGGGGCCGATGTCTGCGCCTGCGCCGCGATCGCCATAGGCGAGGTCGGCGGGGATGAAGAGCTGCCACTTCGATCCGACTGGCATCAACTGCAGCGCTTCGGTCCAGCCCTTGATCACGCCGTTCACGGGGAAGCTGGCGGGCTGTCCGCGCTTGTAGGAGCTGTCGAATTCTTTGCCGTCGATCAGGGTGCCGCGATAGTTGACGGTGACCGTGTCGGTCGCGGCCGGCTTCGGGCCGTTGCCTTCGGTCAGGACTTTGTATTGCAGGCCGTCGGGGAGAACTTTGATGCCGTCCTTGGCCTTGTTGGTGGCGAGGAATGTGTCGCCTTCTTTGCGGGCGGAGGATCCGGCTTCGTGGGCCTTGGCTTCCTGCGTGGCCTGGAATTGGGTGCGGAGCTGCTGGAGCGCGGCCTTCATTTCATCTTCTGTCATGGCAGTCTTGCCGCCGGCGAGGGCTTCGCGCATTCCGCGGACGGCGAGGGCGGAATCGATGGAGTCAGCGACGCCTTGCTTTTTCAGGCCGAGGCCGATGCTCATGCCGAGCGCGTAGCTGTTCTTCTGTTTCTGCGTGGTTAGGGGAGCCGTGGCGGTTGCGGGTTTCGCCGCGGTAGCGGGCTTCTTGGCGGCTGGGGCTTTGGGTGTCGACTGCGTGGACGCGGGCTTGGATGGTGGAGTGGAGGCCGGAGCATCCTGCGCGGGAGCGTGTCCGAGCAGCATGGCGGCCAACAGTGGAATCGCCAGAGTGGTGAGCGGTTTATGCATAGAACTGTATTGTCCCATCCGGAGGAGATAACGGCAAACGGCACGATCAATGTGGACCAAATATTACATATCAAAATCTGCAAAATCTTGGATTGGTGGGAAAGTGATGGATTTTGGGTACCCCTCCCTCTCCCGGTCTATTGGAATCATGCAGTTGGCGGAAAATCTCGAAGTAATCTATCGGGCTCAAGCGCTTAGGGCAAAATCTTGAGCCGCAGGGACTTAGGTCTTATCGACCAATTCCTGCTTACACCGCTTTCGCTTTGGCTATGATCTGCGCAGTTGATTGTATGCGCAAGGGCGGCTGTCACATCGGACCGTGATTTCTCTCACGGTCGGCTTTGGAAACCGGTAAAACGTCTCAGCCTCGTCGGCAGACTTCAACATCTGTCGCTACCGGTAGTTGGGTTCCCGCCCTTGCAAAAAAACGCAAGGATGGGGCACCCGACCGCCTTTTTCCAGCTCGCGATGGAGCAGCAGAGAGTTCTCGTAATTATCATTATCAAGTACTAGAAAGCCGGGATTAGATTAACGGTGTCAGTTGATGCTGGCGTGCTTATTTCGGAACTTGTCCAACAATGCGAGCAATCGGTCCACTGTGCTTGGATCGATTTCCGCAAGGTCTTGCTTATTGAGTACACCTCGTGCGCTAGGGACAGTCCACTTCCTATATGCGCCGAGGTACGCAAGGAGAATCTTGGCCGTCTGATCCTGCTGCTGCGTCAGAGTACTAATCAACCGGTCGAGAACCCCTGGGAAGTCTTCTAAGATGATGTGATCCGGGTCGTTAGGCAAGCGAACGCGATCAAGAGTGAGACCACGGAATTCAACGTCGCGAAGCGTCGCGCGACTAAAATCGACGTCGATCATTTCATTGGGAGGAAACGCATCAGTCGGGAACCCTCGCACCGACAGGTCGGAACGCCAGAATCGGACTTCGCGCAATTCTCCCTCGAAGCTGCAATCTTTAAATGTGCTTGTTCCAAAAAGGATGTTCACTAGCTTTGCAAATCTAAAGGAACACTGTTCGAAGGCCGCCGCTACGTAAACGGTGTTGCGCAGATCTGCTTTTGCGAATTCGACATTAATAAACCTGTTTCGTTTGCCAGATAGTGGGCGCTCGATCGTTGCGAGGCCAAGCCCTGACTCTCTCAAGTCCGCGTCGCAAAAAGTGCAATCTCGAATCGTCGATGCCCAGATTCGCAGGTTTCGCAATTCGCACCGATCAAAACAACAGTTCGAGAGTTCCGATTCCTCAAAGCTAAGAGAATCTAGTTTGCTTTGGGAAAAATCAATATCGTGCAACTTGGCCTTTTGAAATAAGGCATTAGGCTCGTATCTTTCCATTTTCCCAAACGGTATATTCCGTCGCTCCAATACCTTAGGTTGGGGCAACACCAAGCCACTAAAATCAATGCGACCGTTCTTCTTGGGCAACGAAAGGTCAGTCAGTGATTCGCCGGTCAATAACCGACGCCATGCCTCTGCTCTTTTTGCATCGCTGGTCATGGTGCCGGAGCGGAGGCTACGAAACAATTGAATCGACTGTAGTATAGCGCTTTGCCTGTACCGAATCCTGGGTTGTACTTGACAGCATGAACTTCAAAATAACCGGGCGGGTGGCCCGCCCTTCACGCCATTCGAAGGGGCGGGTGGCCCACCCTTTGTGCTTTTTGCAAAGGGTGGGTTTTCCCAAATCTGACGAGTTGGGATTTTGACTTGACTCTTTTGGCTGAACTGAGTTTTTCGCTTTTGAGGTGACTGAATGTCACCGGGTCTGAGTTTTGTTATCACTGACAGAGATGGCTCGGAACGCGGGAGCACGAGACCCCAATCAGTGGCCTGAGGCGGTGATGAAGGTTCGGACTGTTGCTTAGCTGCAAGCGCTGTGGGGGAGAGGGCATCGAATCCCACCCTTTGTAAAAGACGCAAAGGATAGGCCACCCAACTCAACGTCTGTCTCGGCTGAAAGGATGGGCCAGCCGCCCTTTCAAGCTAGCAAAAGTTAGGGTGGCCGCTCCTGTTCGTTATCGCCGGGCAGCGATTCTACTAGGTTTACCTGATTGACGAGTGTTTGCGATGTGTTAGCTTCTCGCTGGTTACGATTGGTAAGTCCCTCCCCGACTATCTGCTGCACAGTAGTGTCACGGCTCGCTGGCCCCGAAGAGCTGTTTTCGGATATCCGTGCAATTTGCGACCGCTATAACTGCGAGAAAGGTCGTAGGTTATGGAAACTGCCACTTCGCCATGGGAAAAGTTCCCCTTCGTTCAGAGATTGAGGTTGTTCTCAGACGTCTCTCCGGCTGATTGCCGCACTATCGTTTCTACTGCTCGCGAAAAACGCTTCACGCGACGTGAGACCATTTTCTTCGAAGGCGACCCCGTCCGACAGATCGTGCTCTTACTCTCCGGCTGCGTCAAGACCACGCAGTTGGGTTTCGCCGGCGCTGAAGTCATTCTCCGACTGTGTGGAGTTGGCGATATAGTTAGTGGCTTTTGCCCGCCAGGCGCAAACTGCAGCCATTGTTCAACGGCGCAAGCTATTCGACCTTCCACCGCTCTTGTTTGGCAGGCGGCAACTTTCGATAAGCTTCCAGGTCGCTTCCCAGCATTTCAACGCAATATCGTTCATGCTCTTGAAGAACGACTGCAGGAGCTGGAACAGCGCTTTCGCGAGGTCTCCACTGACAAAGTCGGCTCCCGCCTCAGCAGCGAATTGATCCGTCTCTCGAACCGCTTGGGGCGCGCCAGTGGAAATGCGGAGATAGGCCTCTCCCGTTCGGAACTAGCTCAACTGACCGGTACGACGGAGTTCACCGTGAGCCGCCTGCTCACCCGGTGGCAAACACTAGGAATCGTCAGCTGTCGTCGGGAGGCAGTGCAAGTTCATGACTTCGCGGCCCTGGCGCAGATCGCAGAGCGCGAATGGCGAAAAAGCGGATTCCCGGCAGGGCCACGCACTGAATTGGCTGCATGACCACGCTGCCATGCAGGCGGGGGGCCCACCCTTTCAAGCTAGCATAAGTTAGGGTGGCCCCTCCTTTGCGGTTTTTGCAAAGGGTGGGTTTTCCCAAATCTGACGAGTCTGTTACGAAATTCGTGCCGTCCGCCAAAGCGGACTCGGTTGGTTCCACTTCCGACTACCCGGCACTTCGTGCCGGGCTTTCACATGCCGCCGCTACGCGGCTGGAGATCAGGTTTGTCCCACCGCTCGTGGACAATACCGAGTTTCGTAACAGGCTCTGACGAGTCTGTGTGAGAACTCCTCTTTCGCCCCGTTGGGGCTGGATCATTTTCCACTTGTACCCACGGCTCATGCCGTGGGCTTTATTCTTTCGCCGCTTCGCGGCTAGAAACAGCTGGCCTTGTTCCACCCTGAGTTTGCAAAACAAGTTCTCACTCAGACTCTTACGAGTTGGGATTTTGACTTGACTCTTTTGTCTGAACTGAGTTTTTCGCTTTTGAGGTGACTGAATGTCACCGGGTCTGAGTTTGTTATCACTGACAGAGATGGCTCGGCACGCGGGAGCGCGAGACCCCAACCAGTGGTCTGAGGCGGTGATGAAGGGTCGGACTGTTGCTTAGCTGCAAGCGCTATGGGGGAGAGGGCATCGAATCCCACCTTTGCAAAAGACGCAAAGGATGGGCCACCCGCCCTCTAACATAAGGAGCCAAGAAGGGCGGGTGAAATGCCCCACTCAAGCCAAAACCGGGCTTGAATGGGGCACCGCCGCCGACAGTGTAAAGACGGCGATTTATCGTCAGCAATCCGTCTCGGCACGGTCGATGCCTCCGCGTTTTTGACCTGCGCGTGCCATCCCCGTAGGATCAATCGTGCGCGCCCAAGGACCACCCGGCAGGCGCGATATTACGTGGTTTCTGTCCTCAAGTTTCTTGGACATAAGGAGCAACTAGCGTGTCAGGATCGACTGAATCGCAAGGAGGCTTTCTTTCCCGTCGCGGATTTTTTGGCTGGGCCAGTTCGCTGGTCGCGGCGCTGGGCGCGGCGCCTCTGGTTTCTTCCGCGAAGGCTCTTTCGTCGGCGGCGGCATCGTCAGAGGGTGAGGATTACTATGCGAAGCTCGGGGTCGCGACGATTATCAACGCGGCCGGCACCTATACGACGCTAACGGCTGCCTGCATGCCTCCGGAAGTTTTGGCGGCGGTGCAGAAGGCTGCGCTGCATCCTGTGCGTTTGCACGATCTGCAGCGGAAGGCGGGCGAATACATAGCGCGTCGCCTGCAGTGCGAGGGGGCGGTTGTGACTTCGGGGGCTTCGGGAGCGATTAGCCTGGCGACTGCCGCTTGCCTGCAGTATGCAAACAACATCAACATTTTGGACATGCCGCAGGCGATTGACGGCGTGAAGAATCAGGTCATCGTGCAGCGTGCGCACCGCTATGAGTATGACCGCGCCATGTATCTCTGCGGGGCGCGGGTGACCGAGGTGGTCACGCTCGACGACCATAAGCGCGCGTGCGGCGCGGGCAACGCGGTGATGACGAATTTTTTCAACGCTGCTGAGGACGCGGATGGGATCGCAGCGAGCGCACAGATTGGCCGGGAAGAGTGGCTGCAGGTGGCGCACGAGTACAAGATTCCGTGCCACCTGGATGCGGCTGCGGACATGCCTCCGATCTCGAATCTATGGAAGTACACTGGCATGGGTTTCGACCTTGTGGCTTTTTCCGGGGGCAAGGGAATACGTGGTCCACAAAACGCGGGCCTGCTGCTTGGCCGGAAGATCCTGACGGACCTGGCCCATGCGAACAATAATCCCGGAGACGGAATCGGCCGCGGCATGAAGGTGGCGAAGGAACAGATTGTGGGCATGGTGGCGGCGGTCGACTGGGTTCTCTCGCACACGGAAGAGTCAATGCAAGGCGATTACCAGAAGCGAGTCGATCGTATCGCCGGTGCCGTGAAGGGCATCCCTTCGGTCAGGACGGAGACGGTGGTTCCAAAGATCGCCAACCATGTTCCACATCTGCTCATACGCTTCGACCCGGCAGTCACTGGCGTCACTACTGGTCAGATCGTCGACGCTCTGCGCACGGGGACGCCTTCGATTGAACTGAACCCGAATACCGGCCAAAAGCCCAACCAGGGCATCCCGGCGGATGCAAACACGCTCGTGGTTGGGGTCTGGATGTTACAGCCCGGTGAAGATGCGATCGTGGGCCAGCGCATTCGGGCGGCCCTCACGAAAAAGGCCTGACACTCAGGCCCCGGTCCATTGAAGGAACACGTGTTTTGCAGGATTGTAGTTTGATTTAGCCAAGCCCAATGGGAAGATGGGATTAGAAAAGGTGGAAACTGTGAACGGATTACAACCCAGAGCAGGGGAAACCTCCGCAGGGTTTCCAAGGGGAACGCCGCTCGAACTGCCCCACTCAAGCCAAAATC
>Ga0210402_10004045_pt1 | contig 13480 bp, 9 predicted proteins | sample IncBWC7MmetaG_FD_161055 | JGI IMG/M metagenome (GOLD analysis project Ga0210402, IMG submission 161055) | Forest soil microbial communities from Barre Woods Harvard Forest LTER site, Petersham, Massachusetts, United States - Inc-BW-C-7-M | ecosystem: Environmental > Terrestrial > Soil >...
AGAAGACGCCGAACGAGATCGCGCTCAACATCCTGCTTGCGGGATTGACCATCATCTTCGTGTTCGCGACCGTGACCATTCCGAGCTACGCGGCCTATGCCGGCGGCTCGATCTCGGTCGTCGTTCTGGTGGCATTGTTCGTGACGCTGATTCCGACCACGATCGGCGCGCTGCTCTCGGCGATCGGCATTGCCGGCATGGACCGGTTGGTGCGATTTAATGTGCTGGCGATGTCAGGCCGCGCAGTGGAGGCCGCGGGCGACGTCGATACGCTGCTGCTTGACAAGACCGGCACCATCACCCTCGGCAACCGGCAGGCGACGGCGTTTCGTCCGGTGCGCGGCGTCGGCGAGCAGGAACTCGCGGACGCGGCGCAGCTTGCCTCGCTTGCGGACGAAACCCCCGAAGGCCGTTCGATCGTCGTGCTGGCCAAGGAGAAATACGGCATCCGCGGCCGCGACATGGCCGAGCTCGGCGCGACCTTCATTCCTTTTACCGCGCAGACCCGTATGAGCGGCGTCGACGCCGGAGGCGTCTCCGTGCGCAAGGGCGCGGTCGATGCGATCCTCAACTATGTCGGCGGCGGCGCCGCGCAGGCGCTCGCGAGCGGCAACACCGTTCGCGCCATTCAGCCGTCGCTCAGCTCGGATGTGGCGCGCGAGGTTCGGTCGATCGCGGATGAGATCGCAAAGGCCGGCGGAACGCCGCTGGCGGTCGCCAAGGATGGACGGCTGCTCGGCGTCGTCCAGCTCAAGGATATCGTCAAGGGCGGCATTCGCGAGCGCTTTGCCGAGCTGCGCCGCATGGGCATCCGCACCGTGATGATCACCGGCGACAATCCGATGACGGCGGCGGCGATCGCGGCGGAGGCCGGCGTCGATGATTTCCTGGCGCAGGCGACGCCTGAAGACAAGCTGAAGCTGATCCGCGACGAGCAGGCGAAGGGCAAGCTGGTCGCAATGTGCGGCGACGGCACCAACGACGCACCCGCGCTTGCGCAGGCAGACGTCGGCGTCGCCATGAACACCGGCACGCAGGCGGCCCGCGAGGCCGGCAACATGGTCGATCTCGATTCCAACCCGACCAAGCTGATCGAGGTGGTCGAGATCGGCAAGCAGCTTTTGATGACCCGCGGCGCACTGACGACGTTCTCGATCGCCAATGACGTGGCGAAATACTTCGCCATCATCCCGGCGATGTTCCTCGCCTTCTACCCGCAGCTCAACGTGCTCAACATCATGCATCTGGCGAGCCCGCAGAGCGCGATCCTGTCGGCGATCATCTTCAACGCGCTGATCATCATCGCGCTGATTCCGCTTGCGCTGAAGGGCGTGGCGTATCGGGCGGTCGGCGCGGGCGCGCTGCTGCGCCGCAATCTGATGATCTACGGCGTCGGCGGCATCATCATTCCCTTCATCGGCATCAAGGCCATCGATCTCGTGGTCGCGGCCCTGCATTTGGCTTGAACCCATCCATCGTCATTGCCAGGAGCGAAACCATGAAGCAATCCGGCATCACTTCCGCCTCGTTCTGGAATGCTTCGCAGAGCCTGTCATCCGGCCGCGCTTCGCGCCGACCGGGTGGCCCGCAATGACGGCACACTCGGAGAAACAAACATGTTTCGCGAAATTCGTCCCGCTATCATCCTCCTCGTCGCGCTCACGGTCATTACCGGCCTTGTCTATCCACTCGCGATGACCGCGATTGCCGGCGTGATCTTCCCGGACCAGGCTGAAGGCAGCCTGATCGCACGCGACGGCAAAGTCGTCGGCTCTGCCTTGATCGGGCAGGAATTCAAGGACGACAAATATTTCCACGGCCGGCCTTCGGCGACCACGGCCCCGGACCCGAACGATTCGACCAAGACGGTGCCAGCGCCGTACAATGCGGCCAATTCCGGCGGCTCCAATCTCGGCCCGACAAGCAAGGCGCTGAACGACCGGATCAAGGAAGATGTGGAGAAGCTGAAGGCGGAGAATCCGAATAGCTCCGTTCCGGTCGATCTGGTGACGACCTCCGCCAGCGGCCTTGATCCCGACATCTCGCCGGAGGGCGCGCTGTTCCAGGTGCCGCGGGTGGCGAAGGCGCGCAACATGCCCGAAGAGCGTGTTCGTGAACTGGTCGTTAAGCATACGCAAGGCCGCCTGGCTGGCCTGCTCGGCGAGCCGCGCGTCAACGTTCTGGCGCTCAATCTGGCGCTCGACGCCGCCGGCGCAAAGTAGTGCCGGCTATGCCGACGCCGCAGCGACGACTATAATCGAGGCATGGCCAAGCCGCGCCGCGATCCCGAACAACGTCCCTCGCCAGAGGCGCTGCTGGAGGCTGCCCGGCGCGAGCATAGCGGTGTCGGCCGGCTGAAGATCTTTGTCGGCGCCGCTCCCGGCGTCGGCAAGACCTACGAGATGCTGCAGAGCGCGCATGCCAAATTGAAGGCGGGCGCCGACGTCGTGGTCGGCTTTGTCGAGACCCACGGGCGCCCCGAGACCGAGGTGCTGTTGCGCGGGCTCGAGGTGATCCCCCGAAAGCGGATTCCCTACAAGGATCAGATCCTGGAGGAGATGGACATCGACGCGGTGATCGCGCGCCGGCCGCAGATCGCTCTTGTCGACGAACTCGCCCACACCAACGCCCCCGGTAGCCGCCACCCCAAGCGCTATCTCGACGTCGAGGAATTGCTGTCGCGCGGCATCGACGTCTATACCGCGGTCAACATCCAGCACATCGAAAGCCTCAACGATGTCGTCGCGCAGATCACGCATGTGCGGGTGCGCGAGACCGTGCCGGATTCGGTGTTCGACCGCGCAGATGCGATCGAGCTGATCGACCTGACGCCCGATGACCTGATCCAGCGGCTGAAGGAAGGCAAGGTCTACGTTCCCAAGCAGGCCGAGCGCGCGCTGGAGCATTATTTCTCGCCCGGCAATCTCACGGCGCTGCGCGAGCTAGCGCTGCGGCGGACCGCTGATCGCGTTGACGAGCAGTTGCTCACCCACATGCAGGCAAACGCAATCGCGGGTCCCTGGGCGGCCGGCGAGCGTATTTTGGTTTGCGTCAGCGAAGATCCGCGCGCAGCGGGACTTGTGCGCTACACCAAGCGCGTGGCCGATCGCGTGCACGCGCCATGGACCGCGATCAGCATCGAGACCCGCCGCAGCCTGCAATTGACCGATCAGGAGCGCGACCGTCTGGCAGACACGTTGCGGCTCGCGGAGGCGCTGGGTGCCGAAGCGCTGACCATTCCTGGCGTCGAGCGCCGGATCGCCGACGATATCATCAAGTTCGCGCACGCCAACAACGTCACGCAGATCATCATCGGCAAGTCGACGCGCTCGCGCTGGTTCGAGATCCTGCGCGGTTCCGTGGTGCACGATCTCGTCCGGCGCGCCGGCAATATCAGCGTCAATGTCATTCCGGGCGATGAACTGTTGGGTCCGGCGGCCCAGACCGCCGTGCAGACGGCGGCCCGCGTCGAGCCCTTCAATCCGCGCCCCTATCTGATGGCGCTGCTGATCACCGCGATCGGGCTTGGCGCGGCCACTATCCTCATCAAGCCGTGGTTCGGCATCGAGAATGTCGACCTGGTGTTTCTCACCGCCGTCGTGGTCGTGGCGGTTCGCTACGGCCTGTGGCCCTCTCTGCTTGCCAGCGTCGCCGCCTCGCTCAGCTATAATTTCTTCTTTCTGCCGCCGATCTATACGTTCACCATCACCGATCCGACCAACATCGCGGCGTTCTTCTTTTTCATGCTGATCGCGATCCTGGTCTCCAATGTCGCCGCGCGCGTCCGCACCCAGGCCGACACCGCGATCGGCCGCATCAGGACAACCGAGCAACTTTATGCGTTCAGCCGCAAGCTCGCGGGCACCGCGACGCTCGACGACGTGCTGTGGGCAACGGCCTACCAGATCGCATTGATGCTGAAGGTGCGCGTGGTGCTGCTGTTGCCCGAGAACGGCGTGATCACCGTCAAGGCCGGCTATCCGCCTGAAGACCAGCTCGACAAGGGCGATCTCGCCGCGGCGAACTGGGCCTGGAGCAACGATCGGTCGGCCGGGCGCGGCTCGGACACGCTGCCCGGCGCCAAGCGGCTGTTTCTGCCGATGCGCACCGGACGCGGCTCGATCGGCGTCATCGGCATCGACAATGACCGCACCGGCCCGCTTCTGACGCCGGACCAGCGCCGGTTGCTCGACGCGCTGGTCGATCAGGGCGTGCTCGCGATCGAGCGCGTGCTCCTGGTCGAGGACATGGACCGCGTCAAGCGCACCGTGGAGTCGGAGCGGCTGCGCTCGGCGCTTCTGACCTCGATCTCGCACGATCTGAAGACGCCGCTCGCCTCCGTGCTGGGCGCCGCGTCCACCATGCGCGATCTCGCAGGCAATTTGAGCGACCAGCAGAAACATGATCTGCTTGCGACCGTGATCGATGAATCCGAGCGGCTCAATCGCTTCATCGCCAATCTTCTCGACATGACCAAGCTGGAATCCGGCGCGATCGTGCCGAATACCGCGCTGCACGACATTGGCGAGATTGTCGGCAGCGCGTTGCGTCGCGCCAGCAAGATCCTGACACGGCACAAGGTCTCGCTCGAGCTTGCGGCCGATCTGCCGATGCTGGAGCTCGACGCCGTGCTGTTCGAGCAGGTCCTGTTCAATCTGCTGGACAACGCCGCGAAATATTCGCCGTCGGATACGACGGTCTCGATCAGGAGCTGGCGCGAGCGGGATCAGGTCGCGCTGCAGGTGGCCGACGAAGGCGAGGGCATTCCGCCGGCAGAGCTCGAAAGCGTGTTCGACAAGTTCTACCGGGTGCAGAAGGGCGACCGCGTTCGCCCCGGCACCGGCCTCGGGCTTGCGATCTCGCGCGGGTTTGTCGAGGCGATGAATGGCCGGATTTCGGCGGCGAACAGGACCGACCGGAGCGGCGCCGTGCTCACGATTCGATTGCCGATTCCCGCAGCGGTCAACGCATTGGATACTGCCGCATGAGCGCGCCGCCGATCAAGGTGCTGGTCATCGACGACGAGCCGCCGATCCGCAAATTGCTGCGGATGGGCCTCTCCACGCAAGGCTACGAGATTCTGGAAGCCTCCAACGGCAAGATGGCGCTGGAGCTTCTTTCACAACATCCGGCATTGATCATTCTCGATCTCGGCCTGCCCGACATCCAGGGGCATGAACTCCTACGCATGATCCGCGGCCGCGACGAGGGTGTGCCGATCGTGGTGCTGTCGAGCAGGGGCGACGAGGCCGGCAAGGTCCAGGCGCTCGACCTCGGCGCCGACGACTACCTCACCAAGCCGTTCGGCATGGATGAATTGCTCGCGCGGTTGCGCGCGGCGCTGCGGCATCAATTGCAGGTGCAGGGTGAGCGGCCGGTGTTTCGTTCCGGCGATCTTTCGGTCGATTTGGTGCGCCGCATCGTCAAGCTCGGCGAGAGAGAGGTGAAGCTGTCGCCGAAGGAGTACGATCTCTTGCGTGTCCTGGTGCAGCATGCCGGCAAGGTCCTGACTCACCGCTTCCTGTTGAAGGAGCTGTGGGACGAGCTGACCGATGCGCAATATCTGCGCGTCTATGTGCGCCAGCTCCGGCAGAAGATCGAGGCCGACCCGGAGCGTCCGCACTATGTGCTGACCGAGACCGGCATCGGCTATCGCCTGCGCGCGGCCGATTGATCGCGAAAGCTCATTGTTTTCGTCATGAACAGAAGCATTCGGAACCTTCCGGAACGGCAGTGATTACGTTCGTGTCATAGGAGATCATTTTCATGGCACGCAAGGCACGAAAATATTCCAGGAAGGCCTCAGCCAAAGTCGGCCGCGCGATGAAGAAGCGCAAGGCCGGCACCTTGAAGAGCGGCCGTTCTGGACGCAAGGTCAAAAGCCGCAAGCAGGCGATCGCGATCGGGCTCTCCGAAGCGCGCGCCGCGGGCGCGAAGGTGCCGAAGAGGCGGAAGGCCGCGAAACGGTAGGTTCGCCGCCTTCCATCATTGCGGGCTAGAGTCTCATGTTTTGACGCGTTTTCTTCACGCGAACCGGTACCCACCCCGCATCCAGTGCGGGGCAGGCTTTCGCTCGAAAACGCTCTAACCCGCCTTCCTCTGTCTCGCCGCCGAACGATGTGCTTTCTTCGCGGGACGGCGATGCGATCGCTGCCGGCGCGCGGGTGAGCGCGCAGACGCCTTAGCGCCGCGTCGGCCTTTCAGGCTCTGTTTCAGCGCATCCATCAGATGGATCACATTGCTCGGCCGCTCCTCGGGCTCGGCGGTCTCGATGGTCTTGCCGGCGGCCTTGCGTTTCACGATCTTGCGCAAAGCGTCTTCATATTCGTCCTTGAATTTCGAGGGATCGAAATGGGCGGCCTTGGTATCGAGGATGTGGCTCGCGAGCTCGATCATGTCCTTCGAGATTTTCGGGGTCTTGATGTCATCGAAATAGTCGTCCGCGTCTCTCAGCTCGTAAGGGTAACGCAGCGTCGTGCCGAGCAGGCCCTTGCCGAACGGTTCGATTGCGATGACGTGCTCGCGGTTGGTGAGCACGATGCGCGCGAGCGCCACCCGGTCCTGATTCTTCATCGCGTCGCGAATGACGGCAAAGGCATCGATGCCGGCCTTGCCGTCGGGCGTGATGTAATAGGGGTGGTTCAGGTAGCGCTGATCGATCTCCTCCTTCGGAACGAAGCTGTCGATGTCGATGGTGTGGTTGCTCTCGATTTGGACGGCATCCAACTCCTCTTTGTCGATCTCGACATATTTGCCCTTGGAAAGCTCATAGCCGCGCCCCTTCTGGCCGCCCTCGACGATTTCGCCGGTCTCGGCATCGACCATCTGCTGCTTCAGCCGGTGGCCGGTCTCCTTGTTGATCATGTGGAAGCGGGTCTTTTCGAACGCCGTGGACGCCGGATAGAGCGCCACGGGGCAGGACACGAGCGATAGTCTGAGCGAGCCTTTCCAATAGGCACGGGGCGCCATGGCAATCTCCGGCGTTTTCGGCGGTTTTCGGAACCCCAACGGGCGTTGCGGGTTTTGGTTCCGGGGGCATATGGGCGCGTGATAGGCTGAAGGCCTGTTTCGATAATGGGATTTGACCGTGGCGCTGCGAAAGCTCTCCACCTATCGGAAAAAGCGGAATTTCGAGAAAACCGACGAGCCGTCCGGCGACGTCAAGGTCGCGCCGACGAAACGGCGCCGCTTCGTGATCCAGAAGCATGCCGCGACCCGGCTGCATTACGATTTTCGGCTGGAGTTCAACGGCGTCTTCAAGTCCTGGGCGGTGACGCGCGGCCCGTCGCTCGATCCGCACGACAAGCGGCTCGCTGTCGAGGTCGAGGATCATCCGCTCGACTACGGCGATTTCGAAGGCACCATCCCGAAGGGCGAATATGGTGGCGGCACGGTGCAACTTTGGGATCGTGGCTATTGGGAATCCGACAACCCCGAGCGCGGCTTCGAGAAGGGCGACCTGAAGTTCACCCTCGACGGCGCGAAGCTGCATGGGAGTTGGGTCCTGGTGCGGATGCGCCGCGACCGCGATGGCGGCAAGCGCACCAACTGGCTCCTGATCAAGCACCGCGACGCGTTCGCGCGGGAAGGGGAGGATAACGACATTCTCGACGAGGACCGTTCGGTGGCGTCGGGCCGGACCATGGCGCAGATCGCCGCAGGCAAAGGGCGCGCGCCGAAGCCGTTCATGCTGGCCAAGGGGTCGAGCAACAGCAAGCGAATGAATGCCGACGCGGTCTGGCATTCGAACCGCGGCCATGCCGCCGAGTTGCGCGCGGCGAAAGTGCTGTCCGCGTCGGCCAAGGCGCGGCCGGAGGCCGCCAAGGCCCCGCCAAAGGCTGTCAGGGCCAAAGAGGTCGACGCGATTCCGGCCTTTGTCGCCCCGCAGCTTTGCACGCCGGTCGAGCAGCCGCCGAGCGGCGCCGGCTGGTGCCATGAGATCAAGTTCGACGGCTACCGCATCCAGTTGCGCGTCGTGGATGGCGAGGCCACGTTGAAGACCCGCAAGGGGCTGGATTGGACCGGCAAGTTCAAGGCAATCGCGCAGGCCGCGAGCAAGCTGCCCGATGTCCTGATCGATGGCGAGATCGTCGCGCTCGATCAAAAAGGCAATCCGGACTTCTCGACCCTGCAGGCCGCGATCGCGGACGGCAAGACCGATGATCTGATCTTCTTCGCATTCGACCTGCTGTTTGCGGACGGCATGGACTTGCGGCGTCTGCCGCTCGCCGAACGCAAAGAGCGCCTGAAGGCGCTGCTGCAAGCGCGCGACGATGGAAAAGCGAACGGCAGACACAGACGCATCCGCTATGTCGAGCATTTCGAGGCCGATGGCGCGGCCGTGATGGAGTCGGCGAGTAAACTGTTACTTGAAGGCATCGTCTCGAAGAAACTGAGTGCGTCGTACCACTCCGGCCGCTCCGAAAGCTGGACCAAGGCGAAAAGCCGCGCCGGACATGAAGTCGTGATCGGCGGCTGGAAGACCACCAACGGCAAATTCCGCTCGCTGATGGCTGGCGTCTATCGAGACGATCATCTCGCCTATGTCGGCATTGTCGGCACCGGTTTCGGGCAGGACAAGGTGAGGCGGATCATGCCGGCGCTGAAAGCCAAGGCCTCCGACGAAAGCCCGTTCGCCGGCAAGAACGCGCCGCGCAAGACGCGCGATATGCATTGGCTGAAGCCGGAGCTCGTCGCCGAGATCGAATTCGCGGGCTGGACCGGCGACGGCAACATCCGGCAGGCGGCGTTCAAGGGGCTGCGCGAGGACAAGCCGGCCAGCGAGGTGAGGGCGGAGGAGCCGGCCATGACTGCGGTCACCAAACCTCTGCTGAAAAAGTCGGGGGCCAAATCTGCGGCCAAGTCTAGTGCCAAGTCTGGTGCGAAGTCTGGAGCCAAGTCGGCTGCAAAGTCCGGCCCATCGTCATCCGGCAAGTCCAATGAGGTGATGGGCGTCGCCATCTCCAAGCCGGACAAGGAGCTGTGGCCCGATGCCGGCGATGGCAAGGGCGTCACCAAGCTCGATCTGGCACGCTATTTCGAAGCCATCGGGGATTGGATGATCGGCCATCTGAAGGGCCGGCCATGCTCGATCGTGCGGGCGCCCGATGGCATCAAGGGCGAGCAGTTTTTCCAGCGCCACGGCATGCCCGGCGCGTCGAAGTTGATGGAGCTGGTCAAAGTATCCGGCGACCGCAAGCCCTATCTGCAGATCGATCGTGTCGAGGGGCTGGCCGCGGTCGCGCAGCTCGGCGGGCTTGAGCTGCATCCCTGGAACTGCGCGCCGGATCAATATGACACGCCGGGGCGGCTGGTGTTCGATCTCGATCCGGCGCCGGATGTCGCCTTCGCCGATGTCGTGGATGCGGCCAAGGAGATGCGGCAGCACCTCGCCGATGTCGGCATGGAAAGCTTCTGCAAGACCACCGGCGGCAAGGGTCTGCACGTGGTGGCGCCGCTGTTGCATGGCGCGAAAGACAAGGTGACGTGGAAGGAGGCCAAGGCCTTCGCGCAAGGTGTTTGCCAACTGATGGCGGACGGCAACCCCGAGCGCTATCTGCTCAACATGTCGAAGAAGCTGCGCGAGGGAAAGATCTTTCTCGATTATCTGCGCAACGATCGGATGTCGACCGCGGTCGCCGCGCTGTCGCCGCGCGCCCGCGAAGGCGCCACCGTCTCGATGCCGCTGACGTGGGCGCAGGCGAAAGGCGATCTCGACCCGAAACGCTTCACCGTCCGCACCGTGCCGGCGCTGCTTGCAAAGTCCAAGGCGTGGCAGGGCTATGACGACGCGGCGTCTTCGATCAAGGCCGCGATGAGGAAGCTGGCGAAGAAGTAGCAACCATTAAGTTGCGACGTCATTCCGGTCTGGAGCTTGCGCACCATCCCGGAATGACGATGTGGCTGGAATCGCGGCGATCAGATCCTTCCGAGCAGTACGAGGATCAAGATAATGACGATGATCAGGCCGAGACCGCCGCCGCCGTAATATCCGGTGCCATAGAACGGGCCGCCGCCGACGCCGCTGAAGCCGCCGAGCAGCGCGATGATGAGAATGATCAGGATGATCGTGCCGATAGACATTTAACCTCTCCTCCAGCCACCTCAGAGGGAGGCTGCTTGCTCTTTCATGCGCCGAAGAAACTTGCGGGAACTACGAAAGTTCCCCATTTTGCGTCGCGGAAAACTTTTGTTCCGCGCTATTGAACTGAACGGAATGAGATGCAGTTAGATCGAAAAAGGGATCTTTCCGATGTCTGCACCCCTCATTGTTTCAATTCCGCACAGCCTCGGACGCGAGGAAGCGGCGCGCCGTCTCAAAAACGGACTCTCGCGCGCGGCATCCAGCGTTCCCGTGCTGAAGGTCGATGAAGAGCGCTGGGACGGCTACCACATGTTCTTTCGCGTCCGCGCGCTTGGCCAGGCGGCGTCCGGCCACATCGACGTCGGCGACGATAATGTCCGGCTGGAGGTGATGCTGCCGTGGCTGCTGCAGCGCTTTGCGCAAATGGCGCAGGTCGCGATCCGTGATCGCGGCAAGCTCTTATTGACCAAGCGAAGCTGAACTCAGGCGCGAACGCGTTTTCGAACCGGTACGGTGGTCTCCAATCTCGCCCGCAGCACGGCCACGGGTAGATGCCGGAAAAGCTCGGACAGGTGAAGCTCCTTCCGGGCATCGTCTAAACCATCGATGGACAGGTCGCCCAAGCCGATGGTCGCGTCGAAACCGTCCGCTGACGGCCAGACCCGGCCGCCTTGCGAGAATGGCGCGAACAGCCGCGCGACGGCGACGACCGCGGCATCGCTGCCGCGTCGCCGCGCGAACGCGATGATGTGATCGCGATGCGGCCCGCTCACATCGAGCGGCTGATAATCACCATAAGTGAAGACATCGGCGAGTTCGGCGCGCAGCCTGAGCAGATGCGCCGTCCAGGCAAGCTTCAGGCGGCCGTCCGGCCAGTCGCGCACGAGGCTCTGCCAGTCGGTCGCTTGCATGTCGGATAGCGCGAGAGAACGCGCCGCAAAATCGACCGGCCGCCGATTGTCGGGGTCGACAAGCGACAGGTCCCACAACTCCGTGCCCTGGTAGAAATCCGGCACGCCGGGCAAGGTTGCTTTCAGCGTGAGCTGAGCGAGCGAGTTCAAGGCGCCCAATAACGCCATGCGCTGCGCAAGTCTCGCAAGCGATTCCAGGAATTCCGCCGACGCCGAGGGATCGAGAATCCGTCCGATGAACCTGCGCAGCCCCTCTTCATAGGCTTCGTTCGGATTGAGCCAGCTCGTCTCTTCCTTGCCCTCGCGCGCGGCCTTCAGCGCGTAGGCCTGAATTCGCTCGACAAAGGTCTCGTCGGGCCGGGCGATCGGCCAGGCGCCGAGCAGCGTCTGGTAGAGCATGTATTCCGCCGTCACCGACGGCGCGCGCAGCTTCGCGCTTGTCACGAGGTGTGGCGCGTTGAGAACCTTCCATCGCGCCGCGGCGCTGGTCCATTCGCCGGCGATTTCCGTCAGTGCCATCAGCCGGGCGCGGGCGTCCTCGCCGCGCTTGGTGTCGTGCGTTCCGGTCGCGGTCATGCCGTGCGGCCAGCTGCTCGCGCGCGTCTGCATCTTCGCATGAAAGGCCGCGATCGGCAGGCCCCGCGCGGACGGATCGCCGCCGACCTCGTTGAGGGCGAGCAGGCGATGATAGCGATAGAACGCGGTGTCTTCGAGGGACTTCGCCATCAGCGGGCCGGTGAATTGCTGCACCTTCAGTGCAAAGCGGCGCACGCGTGGCGGGCTGTGCGTCGCGCCCTTGCGCTTGATCAGGTCCATGGTCAGCGCGTCACGGAGAAAATCGAAAATGCCGTCATCGGCCGCGAACCAGTCGGCACGCGCCCGCTCGATGGTCTGCGAGATCAGCGCACTGTTATGCCCGGTCGGACCCGCCGTGGTGAGATAGGTGCGATAGACCGGAAAGTGCAGCGCATAGAGTTCGAGCGCCTGGCGCAGGCTGTCGGCGGAATAGTCGCGGGTGGAATAGTGACCGGAGGCGATGCGCGCGAGCAGGCGCGACAGCACGGTAAACTCGCTGGTCAGCAGAGTCTCCAGCACCCGGCGCTTGGCTTCAAGCAGCACAGGCGCAAGCCGGGGCGGCTGGTTGCTGATCTGCCGCCAGATTTCGTCGAGCGCGTCGAGGCCCTTGGGATCGACCAGGAGATGCGTGATGACGTTCATCCATTCATAGCCGGTGGTGCCGTGGACGCCGGCAAAAGCCTGGAGCTTTTCCTCCTCTCCCAAGATTTTCTCGATCACGACATAGAAAGGCTTGGCGAAGGGCTTGGCCTCGTCGCCCTGCGCGTCCCGGATCAGGCGGCGCAGCCGCACGAAATATTGCGCGGGGTCGCGCAGCCCGTCGATGTGGTCGAGGCGCAGGCCCTGCAATGCGCCATCCGCGATCAGCGTCCTCACCAGCCGGTGAGACGTCTCGAAGGTGCCGGCGTCCTCGACACGGAGACCGGCAAGCGTGTTGACGTCGAAGAACCGGCGGTAGTTGATGTCGCTCGAAGCAAGCCGCCAGTGGCCAAGCTTGTAGTGCTGGCGTTCGAGCAGATGATGCAGCGCGAGCGTCGGCGCGGCGCGGTCCGCGCCTGCGCGATAGGCGGCAAGCCCGCGTGTGATAATCTCCTCTGCGCCGGCGATGCTTTTCAGCTCCGCCTTGAAGCCAGGCGTTTCTTTGCGATCGGGGTGGCGCAAGCCTCTATAGCGCGACGCGAGTTGCAGCATGCGCTGGCCCGCGTCGCTGCTGGTGGCATTGGCGTCCTTCACGACCATCCGTAGCACCTCGCCGTAACGCTCGGGCGCGATCGGCAGCCGATGTTCGAAGTACCAGCAGGAGAAGCTGGCTTCGGCGGCATCGTAACGCAGCTCGATCTCACCGCGCTCCAGCGCCACGCCATAGGATGAACCGAGTATCGGCAGCAGCACGCCACCGCGCTTGCGGTAAGGCAGCTGCTCCCAGTCGATGTCGAAAGAGACGGCGTGCGGCGAAGCCGGTCCCCATTCCAGCACGTCGAGCCACCAGGGATTGTCGGCATAGTGCACGCCGACATGGTTCGGCACGAAATCCAGGATCAAACCGAGGTCATGCTGCCTGAGCGCTGCGCGCAGCTTTTCGAAGCCGGCCTCGCCGCCGAGCTCCGGGTTGAGCTGGGTGTGGTCGACCACGTCATAGCCGTGGGTCGAGCCCTTGCGCGCCTTCATGAAGGGCGAGGCATAGAGATGCGTGATGCCGAGCGTCTTCAGATAGGGAACGACGGAAGCGGCCTTCTCGAAATCGAAATCTTTGGTGAGCTGCAGGCGGTAGGTCGCGATCGGAATGGCCGGAGGCACGGTCAGCCTCCGATGCGCCAGAACACCGACCAGGGCGGAAGGACTGTGCCGGGCTCGCCGCCCCAGATCGGACGGCCCAAACTTTCGCCGGATGGTCGCGCGACGGCGGCGC
>Ga0210402_10004047_pt1 | contig 13476 bp, 10 predicted proteins | sample IncBWC7MmetaG_FD_161055 | JGI IMG/M metagenome (GOLD analysis project Ga0210402, IMG submission 161055) | Forest soil microbial communities from Barre Woods Harvard Forest LTER site, Petersham, Massachusetts, United States - Inc-BW-C-7-M | ecosystem: Environmental > Terrestrial > Soil >...
GCTCGCCTGCATGGCCTACAACCTCAAACGCAGCCTTATACTCGCAACGACATGACCCGCGGCGTCTCCAGAGCGCCACGCCAAGGGCGCATTCCGCAAAAATCCGCAAAATCCTCACCGATGCCCGCCCGCTTCAAAATCTGCGATCCGTGCAAAGGTCTCCACCATGAGGATTTTCTTTCTATACCGCCTTGCGCCGGGGCGTCTCGCCGAGCGCATCAAAGCCCTGCAGCATCAGCTCGTGGCAGCGCTCGACCGCGGCGCGGGTCTCGGCATGGGTGAAGACGAAAAGCCGCCGTGTCTCGATCGCGCCGATCACAAGCGCTGCGACGTAGGCAGGATCAAGGCCGTCTTCGAGCGCCCTCGCGTAGCGCGCGTTGCGCTCCGCATTGGCGCTGTCGGCGTCGATCTTGATCGATCCGCCGAAGCGGTCGGGGCGGTTGCGGCCGTTGTCCAGCATGCGGGTCTTGACCCAGCTCGGGCACAGCACGCTGACGCCGATTGGCGTCTCCTGAAGCTCTGCTGCCAGCACCTCGGACATGCCGACCACGGCAAATTTGGTCGCGCTGTAAGGTCCGGCCGTTGGCGCGCCCGCGACGCCGTTCACGGACGCTGTGTTGACGATGTGGGCCTCTCCGCCATGCGCCTTCATATGCGGCAGGAACAGTTGCAGGCCGTGCACGAGCCCTTTGAGATTGACGCCGATCACCCAGTCCCAATCGGACGAGGCGATCGTCTCGATCGGGCCCGCGCGCGACACGCCCGCATTGTTGCAGAGGACGTGCACCTTGCCGAACTCGCGAAAAGTCCGCATGGCGGCGTCCGCCAGGGATTCGCGGTCGGACACGTCGCAGGCACTGCCGATCGCGACGATACCCTCGCGGCGCAGCGTCTCGACGGCTTTCGCGCAGGTCTCGGCTTCGACATCGGCGATCGCGACCTTCATGCCGCGCTGGCCAAGCGCGCGCGCCATCGCAAAACCGATGCCGCCGGCGCCGCCGGTGATGAACGCAGCCTTGCCAGCGAAATCTTTCATGGTTTCACCGGTATCTCTCGCTCACGCCGTGCGCGGCTGCGGCGCAGCCGTCACGACCTCACGGTTACGCGCGGCCTTCAATGTCAGCAGGAAGGTGCAGGTCGCCGCGATCAGGGCAGGAACACAGGCACACAGGAAAATCTGCTTCGGCGGCAGGCCGAAGGCGAGCAGCGAGCCGCCGATCGCCGGACCTGCGATGCCGCCAAGCCGGCCGACACCGAGCGCCCAGCCGACACCGGTCGAGCGAATGCGTGCCGGATACAATGCCGCCACCATCGCGTTCGCGCCGAGCTGGCTGCCTATCATCGCGGCGCCCGCGCCGAGGATCGGGATTGCGATGAAGGGAACCGGCAGGTTGGCGAAACCGACGCCGAGCACGAAGATCACGCCGGAGGCGAAGCTGCAGGCCAAAACCTTCGGTGCGCCAAAGCGGTCGATCATCGGCCCGAGCAGGAGGCAGGACAGAATGCCGCCGAGCTGGAACATGCTGGCGTAGAACACCGCGACCTCCGGCTTCAGGCCGGAGAGATTGAGCACCGTCGGCATCCAATAGCTGAACAGATACATGTTGAGCAGGTTCGCAAAGAACACCACCCAGACCAGCATCGTGGTCAGCGCGAGCCCGCCGGTGAAGAGCTGCTGCACCGGATTGCCCTTGGCAACGTCGACGAGTTTTGTGGCCGCGGCCTGCGCGCTGACATTGAGCTTGCGCAGGATTTCCTGCGTCCTGGGCGCATCGGCGCGGTGCGCGATCAGGAAGCGCGGCGATTCCGGCAGGAACAACAGCAGGAACGGGATCAGCACCAGCGGCGGGATGCCACCCGACAGGAAGATGCTCTGCCAGCCGAAGATAGGCAGGATTTGCGCGACCAGTTGGCCGCCGAGAAAACCGCCGATCGTGTTGCCGCAGAACATCAGCATCAAGAGCGTGCCGCGCCGGTTGATCGGAGAGTAGTCGGCGGTCAGCGCGACGGTGACGGGCATGGCGCCGCCGATGCCGATGCCGGTCAGGAACCGCATCGCTGTTATCGAAGGCACCGACCAGGCGAACGCCGACAGCACCGAGAACACGCCGATAAAGGCGACGCTGAGAATCAGCAGCGGCTTGCGCCCGAAGCGGTCGCCGAGCGGGCCGGAGGCCAGCGCGCCGACCAGGATGCCGACGCTCGACATCACGAAGGCGATGGTGAATTGCGGCGGCGCCACGCCCCAGGCCTTTGATAGCGAGGGTGCGGCCATGCCGATGGTGCCCAAGTCAAAACCGTCGAAGGCTTGCACCAGCGCGCAGAGCAGGACGACCCGCAATTGCAACGCGCCGAAGGGCTGGTTTTCCAGCGCCTCTTCGACCGGCGACCTCAATTCCCCGCTCATCAATGCCTCCCCAAAATGAAAATCAGAAGGAGGTGCCTTGGGCCGGCACTCTTGGTATTATGTTCGCAGATATTTCGAACGAATCCTAGGCGGCGATTTCTTCACCGAGCGGCACGCGGCGCACCTCATGCGCCTGCAGCGCGGGCAGCACCTCGCGCGCGAAGCGACGGATCTGCTCCATGAACATCTCATGCGGCAGCGCGCCGCGGTTCATGCTGATCTGGACCTGGTTGGCGCCGGCAGCCTCGGCTGCGGAAATGATGCGCTCGGTGACCTCCTTCGCGGTGCCGAGCGGCATGTGCTCGGCTTGGCGCTCGAAGTCGGCCATGGTCATGTTGCGGTAGTCCTCGCGCAGGCCCTGCGCCGCCTTCATGTTCTCCGGCCGCACATAGTCGTTGGACGACTGCGAGACATAGCCGGCGTCGCGCTGCTTCGCGGTTTCCGTGAAGTTGCCGTGGCTGAACAACGTGCGGTTGAAATAGAGGTGATAGGGCGCGAACTCCTTCACCGCTTCGGCCTTGCTGTCCGCGACATAGGCCGACGTCGCGATCGAGAGATGATGCGGCGTGATCTGGTGGCCGTTGCTGGCGAGACATTTGGCGAAATAGCGGATGATGTCTTCCTGCAGGCCGCCGCGGGCGAGGCCGGGCGTGATGACCGCGTTCTTCTTCGCCGCGAACTCGATCGATTCCTTGCTGCCGACGATGGGAATCCAGATTTCCGGGCCCGGCTTCTGCACCGGCCGGGGCCACAGCGCGACATCCTTGTAGGACCAGAATTTCCCCTCATAGGAGAAAATCTCCTCGGTCCAGGCGCGGGTGACGATCTCGTAGGCTTCCTCGAAACGCGCGCGCGAGTCCTTCAGCGGCACATTGTGCACCTGGTATTCCCTGGGAATGCCGCGGGCAAAACCGGAGATCAGCCGGCCGTTCGACAGGCAGTCGATCATGGCGAGTTCTTCGGCGAGCCGCAGCGGCTCGTGCAGCGGCAACAGATTCCCGTAGATCAGGAGTTTCAGCTTCTTGGTTCGCTGCGCCGCGGCGGCCGCCATCAGGTTCGGCGAGTTCATCAGGCCGTAGGGCGAGCAATGATGCTCGTTGAAGCCGACGCCGTCATAGCCGAGCTTGTCCATCTCCTCCCAGGCTTCGAGATGCTCGGCATAGGTGCGCACCGCGACGTCCGATTTGAAATAGCGGTTGGAGAGCGGATAGGGCAGCTCGCTGCCGACCTTGAGATGATCGAGCTGTTCGCCATAGGCGAGCAGGTCAAAGACAAAAACCTTCATGGCATCCTTCCCCGTCAATTCTGTTAGCTGCCCTGAGCGGGCGCCTTTGGAGGAGAGGTTACGGCGGGAGCGGAGGGTGCGCCAAGGCGCGCAAAAAAATTCCACATATGTGGAAATGGAAAGATGTATCTGAAAGATTGAGGATTTCAGCCGCCGCAATCGCTCGGCGCAGGTTTATCGGCGAAGCGATCGGAGATCCACGCGACCGCTGCGTCCGCACTCTTGGCGCCGGCGAAACCATGGCTGACGCCCGGCAGCGTCAGCATCCGCACGCGACTTCCGGCGCGGCACAGCCGCTTCATGTAATCCATGGTCACAGCCGGCCGCACCAGGCCGTCGCTCGTGCCTTGCGCGAGGAAGACCGGCACGCTGCGCGGCAGAAGGCCGGGCGTGTTGCGCACCAGCAGCGAATGCCACGGCTCGATCTCGGCCGGATTCTTTACCGTCAAAAATTGCTGCGCCAGTGGCGCCGCGGTGCGGGCGCGGGCCAGAATATCGAAGGGCGACTCGATGCATTCCTCGGCGAGCCGATCGACGACCGGCATCACGTCCGGTGCCACGACGCTGTCGGCCGCAGCGTTATAGACCCGCGACCACGACCACACCGTCATCGCGGTGAGATTGCGGCCGCCGGTGGTGTTGAGGTCATCGGTCATCAGCGTGGCGAGATCGGTCGCGGGCGCGGCGGCTGCGACGCCGAGCAATTCGAGCTCGGGCGCGTATTCCTTCGAGATCATGCCCGTGAACAAAACGGCCTGGCCGCCCTGCGAGTGGCCCCACACCGCGTAGCGGTGATTGTTCATGCCGGGAAAAGTTCTGGCCGCCCGCACGGAATCGATCACGGCGCGCGCTTCGCTGACGCCGACCAGATAGGGATGCGGCCCCGGCGTGCCGAGGCCGGGATAGTCGGTGGCGGCGATGGCAAATCCCCGCTCGGTCAGCGGCCGGCTGCCGGCGATCTGTTGGAAGATGAAGGTCGCCAGCGACGGCGCGCAGCGCGGCACGATGCCCGTGGTTGGATGCGCCCAGGCCACGATCGGCCAGCCGCCGGCGGGCGCTACACCGGGCGGGATGATGATGACGCCGGAGACGGCGATCGGTTTTCCTTCCGGCGAAGTCGAGCGATAGAGCACGCGATGGGCGATGCCGCCGGGCGGCGAGGCCCCCATCGGCTCGTCACGGATCACCGAGCCGGGTGGAGCGTTTGCGATCTCGGCTTCGGAGGCCTCATAGAAGGCGCCTTGCGCCATGGCCTGCGTGACAGCGCCAAGCAGGACGGCAACGAACGAAATCACTCTTATTATTGTCATTGCTATCCGCTCACGCCGCCGGAAATTCCAGCTCGAACGCCGCGCCCTTGTCCGCGGGCAAAAGTTTGATCGATCCGCCATGACTTGTCATGACGGCTTTGACAATCGCAAGCCCCATGCCCGTGCCGCCCGTATCGCGCCGCGTGGTGAAGAACGCGTCAAAGATCTTTTCGCGGTTGGACGCCGAGATCGGGTCGCCGTCATTGGAGACGGTGAGCCGGATCGTCTCCGCTTCGCCGGCCGCTTCCAGCCGCACGCTCCTGGCGTTGTGGCGCATGGCGTTGTCGGTCAGATGCGACAGCACGATCAGCGCCTTCTCGGCTGACATGCCGATCGAGCGGTCGAGGCAGCCGCTGGCGCTGATCGTTCGGGTCGGAAACCGGCTCTTCAGCCCGCCGACGACAAAGCCGAGCTCGGCCTGCTCGTTTTGCGGTGCGGTCTCGGCGCGCGCCAGCTCGCGCAGCCGCTGCGTCATGGTTTCGAGCCGATCGGCATCGCCCAGGATATTCCGCAAGAAGTTCTTCTGCTCCATCTTCGTCAGCGTGTCTTTCTCGCTCTGCGCGGATTCCAGCAATAGCTCGGTTGCGCCCTTGATCGAAGTCAGCGGCGATTTCAGCTCATGGGTCAAATGCGCCGAGAAGGTCGCGATGTAATCCGAGCGGCGCGACAGCTGCTCGGCCATGTCGAGGAAGCTCCGCGACAGCTGCGCGAATTCGCGCGTGCCGTAATGGCTGAGCGGCTGGAAGGCGTCGCGGTCGCCGCGCGAGATACGCGTCGCGCGGCCGATCAGCTCATACATCGGCTTGGTGATGGTGCGGGAGAACACGAAGCCGATCGCGAGCGTCGCCAGCATCACGGCGATCGCGGCCAGGATGAACTTTGTGCGCTCCTGATAGAAGTGCTGAAAGATGTTGCTCGGCGTGCGCGAGGTATAGATCACACCCGCCACATGGTTATCGACGATCACGGGCAACGCCGAGAATACATGCACGCCGAGGCCGCGGCTGAAGGAATAGATTGGCGGCGGCGGCTTGTCGGGCACGCGGGTGCGCAGCACCGCGCGATATTGCCCGCGCAGCGCGGAGGCGACCTCCTCGATATGCGCGAGCGATTGCCCGATCTCTTCCTTTCCCGCGATCACCACGCCGTTGGGATCGAGAATGCGAAAGCCCGCGAGCGTCACCTTCTGCGTCTCCGCAATCAGGGGCGTGAGCGCGGCGCCGATCTCGACATAGGCTGGATCGGCCGGTGTTTTGGCCGGCCATGCATCGGGCCGCCGGCGGAACAGCTCATGGCCGGCGAGGTCGAGCTTGGGCCGGATCGGCGCGAACTTGTCTTGCGGATCAGGCCGCGCCTCCGGCGGAATTTCCAGGCCGAGCGTAATTCCGCTGCCGCGGCGCGCCTCGACCTCGCGCGCGAAAACGGCCGATAATACCTGGCTCTGCGCAATCAGCTCGGCCTGGGTCTGGCGGATCAGCTGGTTGTCATAGAGGCGGAAGAAGAACAGGCCGACCAGCGGCAGCACCATGACAAAGGCCAGCACCGCGAACACGATCAGCCCGAGCGAGGGCCGCCATTTCTCCCGCGTGGCCTGGCTGATCATGCCTGCTTCTCGCAGCGGCCGAGCTTGAAGCCGACGCCATGAATGGTCTCGATGACGCTGTCGCAATTCACCGCGGCGAGCTTGGCGCGGATGTTGCGGATGTGGCTGTCGATGGTGCGGTCGGAGACCTGGATGTTGAGCTGGTAGGCCGCGCTCATGATCTGCTCGCGGCTGAACACGGCAGTGGGGCGCCCGAGGAAGGCTTTCAGGATGCCGAACTCGATCGCGGTGAGGCGGAGCGGCGTGCCGGCGAAGGCCGCGATATGCTGGGCCGGGTCGATCGAGAGCGCGCCTTGCGCCAGCGCCGCCGGCGTGGGCCGGTCCAGATCGCGCGCGATGACGCGGCGCAGGATCACATTCACCCGTGCGATCAGCTCGCGCGGGCTGAAGGGTTTTGTGACGTAATCGTCGCCGCCGATCTCAAGGCCAAGGATGCGGTCGATTTCGTCATCGCGCGCGGTCAGGAACAGGATCGGCACGTCGGAGGATTTCCGGATCTGCCGGCAGACTTCGAGCCCGTCGAGCTCGGGCATGCCGATGTCGAGGATGACGAGGTCGGGCCGATCGGCGGCAAAGCGGGCGAGCGCCTCCCTGCCGTCGCGCGCCTCGGTCACGGTCATCTCGGCCTTGCGCAGCGCCACGCGGATGACTTCGCGGATATGCAAGTCATCGTCGACGGCGAGGATGCGGTGGGTCACGTGCGTCTCCGGCTCAGCCTGCGCTCGATGGCTTGTCGGGCTGGCTATCCAGCCAGCGTTGTAGCCGCCAGCTCCGGAAACCCCAGCTTCGCCATGATGCCATGTCTGCGGCCTGTACCGATAGCAGCCGGTTGCGGTTGCAGGTCAAACGGGCTTCGAGTCCGGGCAGCGTGGCAGCCCGGTTGAGCGCCGGCAACGCCTGCGGTCCCAATTCGTAGAGATAGTTGGTGTCGAGGTTCACGCCCTTGCCCGATGCCTCCTTGCTGTGGGTGACATTATAGTCCGCGATGATGGCCGGAAGGTTGACCAGTGCGCATACATAGAGTGTCGCGGCGAGGCTGATCAGGTTCATCCGGATCAGCCAGCCGTTCGACTGTTCCAGAATGATACGCGCCACGATCAGCAGCAGCCCGACTGCCACCAGCAGCATCCAGACAAAGGCGGCGACCCGCATCGTCGTCAAGAGATAGGTCTCGACATAGAGATGCAGGCGCTGGATGCAGGAGGCGACCATCATCACATTCTGCGCCACCCAGAGATAGACCAGTGGCCGAATCACCGGCGATTTCCCGGCCGGTCCGCCCGGCCGCATCGCGGCGAGGACAAAACCCGCCGCCAGCAGCGCCGTGACGATCAGGGGATAGGCGCCGCGATGGGCGTAGCTGGCGTAGGTGACGTCCATCGGAAGTTTGGCGTTGCCCCAGAGATAGGCCGCATCGAGCACGGTCTGGATTGCAAACATCAGGTTGAACAGGATCAGCGAGCGCAGGATCGCATCCGCGCCGAAAAGATCGAGGGTGTCGGTGCGCGGTTCGGCATGTTCGGTGACAGGCTCGACCGCAGCCGCTTCGCGCTGCTTTCGGCGGCGCCAACGCACGTGGATGAACGGCCAGACCATCGACAGCACGAAAGCCCAGAACAAGGTGCGCGCGAGGTTGATGTGGGAGGTGGAATCTGCGGGATTGAGCTCCTTGAGCCATTTCTCGATCAGCGGATTGGCGGAGGCGAACAGCAGCAGGACGATGAGACTGAAGGCAACCGGCACGAACCATTTTGCGAAGCCGGCGGTGAGGTCGTTCATGCTGAACAGGCGGATGACGTCGGCGATCAAACGAAATGGTCCGATCAGATAGAGATCGCGGAACGCGCCGAGACGGCCGAGGAACAGTTGCTTCAGGTCAGGATTGGTCAGGATCGAAATGCCGTAAGCGAGCGCGGCGACGATGAAGAGGAAGGTGAGCCCGTTGAGTTCTTCGACGGCGGGGACAAGCCCGACGAAGAGAACGAGCGCCGCCGTTGCCGTGCGCCGCCAGTTCAATCCAACGAGATTGCCGAGCCATGAGCCTGCGAACAGCGCGATGGCGAACAGCGTCATCGAGATTCCGATGCGCTCATCATAGAACAGCCAGTCGGCCAATGCCGTGAGGCCGAGCGTGATCGCGAGCTTGACCGGGAGGAGGTTGCGCGTGTCGGCATGAACATCGGGAAGCGGCGAAGCGAAGCTCGTCATGTCTGAATATCCTCGCGTGGATGTTGGCAGGCGCGAGGATGACGGGCGATCGTGCAATTCCCTGTCCCGGGCTCTGCAGGGTTTCAGGAGTCTTATGCAGAATTTGTGCAGGCGTTGTTTGATGCTGGAATCGCGTGAGCGACGTTGATAGTTGGCTTGACCGCAACATCGGCCTTGCGGTGCCCCCATGCGACCAGCCAAACGCTTCGGATTGTGTCTCGTCTGGCTGATCGGGCTTGCTTTCACCTGCGCCGCCATCTGCAAGAACGGTCCTTTTCTGGTATCGTTGCGCGGCACGGGAAACTTCATCATTGTCGCGAGCAGCCTTGCCGTGATCGCGTATCTGACCCGACGTGGATACTGGAAGCGCGCCGGTTTTGCCGGACGCTGGCTTGTGCTGTTGTGGCTGCTGCCGCCGCTGTCGATGCTGTCGGCGAAGGCGTCGTTCGAGAGCACGAAGCAGGGCGTGCTGCAGACCGAAACCAGGCTGGCGCAACGTCTCGGCCGGCATTTCATCGTCGGCTATTCCTCCTTCGACGAGGTTGCGCGGCTTGCGGAGAAGGGCCTGATATCCGGCGTCTATGTCGGCAAGGGCAACGTCGCGCGGCGCAAGCCGCCTGCGATCAAGGCGGAGATAGCGGCGCTGCAGGAGCGTCGCCGCCGCGCCGGCCTGCCGCCGCTGATTGTTGCCGCCGACCAGGAAGGCGGCGTGGTCTCGCATCTCTCGCCGCCGCTGACACAGCAATCGTCGCTGGGGAGCCTTGCGGAACTGTCGCCCGAAAAGCGCGTGAAGAAGGCGGAAGAGTTCGGCAAGACCCACGGCCGCGAGCTGGCCTCGCTCGGCATCACGCTCGACTTTGCGCCGGTGCTCGACCTCAAGCCGAAGGGCAGGCGCAACCGATTCGATCTCAACACCATGACCAGCGAGCGCGCGATTTCCGAGGATCCGGCCGTGGTCACGGACGTCGCCTCGGCCTATGTGCGTGGGCTGGAGGCCTCAGGCGTCAAGGCGACGCTCAAGCATTTTCCCGGGCTCGGGCGCGTGCGCCGCGACACCCACATCGTTTCCGCCGATCTCGACACGCCGATCGAGGAATTGGAAGCCTCCGACTGGCGTCCGTTCAGGGATGTGCTGGCAGGCTCAAAGGCCGAGTTGATGATCGGCCATGTCAGTCTCACGGCGGTCGATCCGGCGCGGCCGGCCTCGCATTCCAAGGCGGTCATTGACGGCATCATCCGCAAGAAGTGGAACTATCACGGCGTCATCATCACCGACGATCTCGTGATGGGCGCGGTCTATGGCAGGAATATCTGCACTGCGGTGGTCGAGGCGCTCAATGCAGGCGTCGATCTCCTGCTGGTCGCCTTCGACAGCGATCAGTTCTACCGCATCTTCGCCTGTGCCTCGGAAGCGGCGGCAGCGAACAAGCTCGATACCGAGATGCTGCGCGACAGTGATGCGCGGCTGGAGAAGAATTTCCCGAAGCCGGCTATTTCGACGCCCGCTGCCGCCCGGCCAACTGCCGAATGAGCCGCGAAACGGCAGTCCCCTTGACGCATCGCGCGGACAATTCGCCGCAAACTTGATCGTTTGTGCCGTCTGGCGCTCCGCATCTTGTGAGTGGACACCGGGCGAAGGCCGGCAGGACTATGATCCTCGCGAGATGCCGGCTGGCCGCTGCGAGGGTACCGTTCCGATGGTTCACCGCTTCAACACCAACGCTGCAATCGCTGACGAGGACAGGGACGACCTGCCCTTCGTGCTGGTCGACGATGTCAAGCCGCCGCCGCGGATTGCGCTGGCGCGTGAGCGAATGCTGATGAGCCGCCTCTATATCGGCCTGATCCGCAGCATCAATGACGATTACGGCGCGGGGTTTGCGGCCAACAGCGACAGCTGCACGGTGCGCACCATCGGTATCTATGTGTTCCTGCGCACCGTGATGTGCTCGCCGGTCCGCGCCAGCACCATTGCGCAGACGCTGAAGCTGCCGCGCACCACCGTGATCCGGCGCCTGCAGGACATGGTGAAGCAGGGCTATGTCGAGCGCGTCGGGAACGCCTATCGCGTCACCGACAAGGTGAACATCCCGGAGCTGCAGGACAAGCTGCAACGCCGGATCGACCTCATCCTGGAAACCGCGTGGGAATTGTCGAAGCTCAACATCGCGGCTTAGGAAGCTCTGTTCCTTCTCCCCTTGCCGGGGCGGCAACGAGTATCGCGCATTTTGCGTGCATCGAGAGCCATTAAGCCAACCCCACGGCATCGACCGCGATGGTTGTCGCAGCAAGCGGCCGGACCGTTCACGCGAGCGCGCAAGAACGTGCTTTTAAGGTTCAACCTTGGGCGGTTGAACGACTTCACGTAGTTCAACCGAGTTCTGTTACGGGCGAGATTGCAGATGAGGAGTTTGCGCTTTGAATCTGAAACGCCACGGCTTTTTCGCGCTGAAGATTCGTTCGAACCCGCTCGTATCAAGAATGTGATTGAACTCTCAGTTCTTCATCGTGGAAGCGGTGCCTGAAATGCTCAAGAATATGAACTAACGAGCAATGCTTCGATCGAACTGAAATGCGAGATCGCGTCTTCGCTATCTCGCATTTCATATAGCTGGCGACGCCTAATTTTTTGTGTCGCGCTCACTCACCGCTCGCGGGAGAGGTCCGAGGAGGGGGACTCTCCACTAGTCCCGATGCCGAGGGAGCCTTCACCCCGCAAGCGTGTTCAGAGCGGGGAGAGGGAGCAGACCGAGCCTATGGCTCAAATCAATCCAGAGTCTCGCCACGCCTACGGCGCCTCGTAGGAACAATCCGCGCCGCTGCCGTCGTTCTGCTTGATGGCGTTAGGATCGAGCGTGCATTTGAGCTTGGCGACGGCTTCATGGATCGTTCCGGCCGCGCCGTCCGATGGCACGCCGGCGAAGACTTCGGTGGCATAGAGCTCGTTGGCTTCGCGCCCGGTGAAGGACGGCTTCTTGCTGCCGAAGGTGAGCTCGCAGGAGCGCGCGGTGATGTCGACATTGCTGATGCGGCAATCGATCTTGTCGGCGGTGATCACGATCTTGCCCTTGTAGGCGCCGCTGCCCTTGCCGTTGAAAATGGCGGCCACCTCTTTCCTCTCTGCAGCGGAAAGCGTCGGCGAATGCGCCGCGACGACGGCGGCGAGCGCCAGGGCCGGCGAGCCCGAGACGGTGGCCGCTTTGGCGGCCGAGGCGAGACAGAGCGCGCATGCCAATGCTGCGAGTTTCGTGATTTTCATCGCTACCTCCTTAAATGATCGGCGACGTCATCCGTCAACCTTGAATAGCATTCATTGGAATGAGCAATTATGAAACGACAAAGGCAGAGCCGTCTTTTTGACGAGGCTTCAACAGCCGATCAATCACGGTCAGGCGATTGACTCGACCTTGGCGCGATGTACTGTTCCCGGCAAGAACAGAACATCTATCCGCAAAAGGATAGGGCATAGGGAGGACGTGATGCGCGGTCTGCGATTGCTCTGCTATTCGTTTGCTGTCCTGTTTGTTTTCTTAGGGATGTTGTTTGCCGGCCGGCCGGTTTTGGCCGAAGAGACTATCAAGCTCGCTTATACCGATCCGTTCTCGGGTCCGTTCGCCTCCGGCGGCGACGAGTTCCTGAAAAATTTCCAATTTATCATTGCACGAAAAAACGCCATGGGCGGCGCGCTCGGGCGGAAATTCGAGCTGATCCCGTTCGATGACAAGCTGCAGCCGGCCGAAGCGCTGATCGCGCTGAAGAGCATGACGGACCAGAACATTCCGTTCGTGATGCATTGCACCGGTTCCAATGTCGGTGCGGCCCTGATCGACGCGGTTTCCAAGCACAATGCCCGCAACCCGGACAACCGCATCCTTTATTTGAACTGCGGGGCGCTCGCGACCGAGCTCACCAACGAGCAGTGCGACTTCTGGCATTTCCGCTTTGCAGGTTCCGTCGACATGCGCGCGGCCGCCCGCATCAAGGCGCTGCCCAAGGACCTGAAGAAGGTCTACCTCCTGAACCAGGATTACCTGTTCGGCCAGTCGATCCAGCACGACTCCAAGAAGTGGCTGGCGAAGCTGCGGCCCGACATCGAGATCGTCGGCGACGAGTTGATGCCGTTCGGCAAGGTGCAGGATTTCGCGCCCTATGTCGCCAAGATCAAGGCGTCCGGCGCGGAAAGCGTGGTTACCGGCAACTATAACCGCGACCTCAATCTCTTGATCAAGGCCGCCAACGATGCCGGCCTCAACGTGCGCTTCGACACCTTCCTGTCGCACCTGATCGGCGGCCCAACCGCCATTGGCTCGGCCGGCGAGAACCGCCTGACCTCGATCATGGAATTCAACAGCAATGTCTCGGTCGATCTCAAGGTGCCGGAGGCGGAAAAGTTCGCCAATGAATGGCGGAGCTCCGGCCACGATACCGACTTCTCGGCGCTTAACTTCGTCACCATGATCGATATGCTGACGGATGCCATCAACAAGGCCGGCTCGACCGATCCGCTGAAGGTCGCGCTCGCGCTGGAGGACATGCATGAGAAGGACCTGCTCGGGCAGGAAACCATCATGCGCAAGGACGACCACCAGCTCCTGATGCCCTATTACGCCGGCATCTTCTCCAAGGGCGTCAAGTACGATGCCGAACACACCGGCTTCGGCTG
>Ga0210402_10004048_pt1 | contig 13476 bp, 13 predicted proteins | sample IncBWC7MmetaG_FD_161055 | JGI IMG/M metagenome (GOLD analysis project Ga0210402, IMG submission 161055) | Forest soil microbial communities from Barre Woods Harvard Forest LTER site, Petersham, Massachusetts, United States - Inc-BW-C-7-M | ecosystem: Environmental > Terrestrial > Soil >...
GGAGCGAGCGGCATCCATGATGTAGGTGCGCGCCGCCATGCGCGCCAAGACCTGCTCGACGCCTTCGAAGCGTCCGATCGACATATTGAACTGCCGGCGTATTCGCGCGTACGCCGCTGAGGCATACACCGCCGCTTGCGCGCCGCCGGTGGCGCTGGAAGGAAGCGAGATGCAGCGCCCCACCGACAATTGCTCCACCAGCATGCGCCATCCCTGGCCGGCCATGCTGAAGCCGCCGATGATGGCATCGATCGGGACGAATACGTCGTGCCCTTGGATCGGCCCGTTCTGGAACGGTACATTGAGCGGAAAGTGCCGCCGGCCGATCGTGACGCCCGGAGTATCGCGTGGAATCAACGCGCAGGTGATCCCGAGATCGGCACGCTCGCCCATGAGCCGATCGGGGTCGAACAGGCGAAAAGCGAGGCCCACCACGGTCGCGACCGGCGCCAGCGTGATATAGCGCTTCGAGAAGTTGAGCTTGATCCCGATGATTTCCGAACCCTGCCAATCGCCTTTGCAGATGACGCCGGTATCGGGAATGGAAGCCGCATCGGAGCCCGCGCGCGGGCCGGTGAGGGCGAAACAAGGCACTTCCTCGCCGCGTGCGAGGCGCGGCAGAAAATGATTCTTTTGCGCTTCGGTGCCATAGTGCAGGAGCAGCTCCGCCGGTCCCAAGGAATTCGGTACCGCAATCGTCGAGGACGCCGTGCCGGAGCGCGAGGCGATCTTGACGAGCACGCAGGAATGCGCATACGCCGAGAACTCGAGCCCGCCGTAGCGGCGCGGAATGATCATGCCGAAAAATCCGTTGGACTTGATGAATGCCCACACCTCGGGCGGCAGATCGGCACGGATGTGCGTGATGTCCCAATCGTCGAGCATCGCGCACAAGTCTTCGCAAGGTCCGTCGAGAAAAGCCTGCTCAGCCGCCGTGAGGGTCGGGGCCTTGGCCGATATGAGCTTGGCCCAATTGGGGCCTCCCGTGAATAACTCCCCGTCCCACCACACGGTTCCGGCATCCAAGGCTTCGCGTTCGGTGGGCGACATCGGCGGCAACAATCGACGATAGCTCCGCAGGAAAGGCCGGGTCAGCATCGAGAGCCGCAACGGCCGGACATTCAGCAGTGCCAGCAAGGCATAGGGAGTGGAGACGACTACCTTCCACCAATCGGGCGCGCTGCCGAAGAGCCAGTAGGACAGCAGCAAAAGCCCCAGAACGAGGGAACTCGAGGCGAGGCTCGCACGCCGATAGGCGAGAACGAGAATGACTCCTAGGAATGACGCGGCCCAGGCGAGAAACTCAGCCAAGCCTGCCGCTGCGCCGTTCATGGCAGGCGGCTAAATCAGGTCCTTCACGCCGTCGCGTTCTTCCAGCAATTCACGATGCGTCGCCTGCATCTTGTCGCGGCTGAAATCGTCGATGCTCAAGCCTTGCACGATGCTGTACTCGCCGCCCTTGCAGGTTACCGGATGGGAATAGATCACCCCCTGCGGTATTCCATAGCTGCCGTCCGAGGCAACCGCCATGCTGACCCAGTCGCCCGGGGGCGTGCCCAGCATCCAATCGTGAACATGGTCGAGGGCCGCCGATGCAGCGGAAGCGGCGGAGGACGTGCCGCGCGCCTTGATGACTGCCGCGCCGCGCTGCTGCACCGTCGGAATAAAAGTGTCCTTGAACCAACTCGTCTCGACCGCCGACAGCGCCGGTTTGCCTCCGACGGTTGCATGATGCAGATCGGGATATTGGGTCGCAGAATGGTTGCCCCAGATGATCATCCTTTTGATCTGCGCGAGGGGCGCGCCGCTCTTTTCGGCGAGCTGTGCCAATCCGCGGTTGTGATCCAGCCGGGTCATCGCCGTGAATCGCCGCGGCGGAAGCGAGGGGGCATTGCGTTGAGCGATCAGTGCATTGGTATTGGCCGGATTGCCGACCACCAGCACCCGCACATCGCGATCGGCGACCGCGTCCAACGCCTTTCCCTGGGCCGAAAAGATCTTGGCGTTTTCCAACAAGAGATCCTTGCGTTCCATCCCCGGCCCGCGCGGCCGCGCGCCGACCAACATGGCGAAATTGCAATCCTTGAAGGCGATACTCGCGTCGCTCGTCGCCGTGACTTTGTTGAGAGTCAGAAAAGCGCAGTCGTGCAACTCCATCACTACGCCCTGAAGCGCTGCACCCGCGGCTGGTATCTCCAGCAAATTCAGGTTGATCGGTTGATCGGTGCCGAGCATCTGACCTGATGCCACACGAAACGCGAGTGCGTAGCCGATATTCCCGGCCGAGCCCGTGATGGTGACAGTGACTGGCTTCTTCATGACATCTCCCGCCGCAAAACGAAGGATGTTAGCCGAAAATCACTGCGGGGCACTTGCGGCAGCAAGTAGCGCTGTAACGCACCCTTATGGCACGCGCGTACGCCCTGGTCCGGCGATGCAACAGGGCCCCCGCTCCAATGTCCTGTTCATCAAAGCTTGCATGTATGAGTGTTATATGTAACTATATCACCAAGTCACCGTAACACCACGATGACTGCAACACCACTGAAAGGAGACTCTCATGAACACCCGGATCTCAACAAAGCTCGCAGCCCTGGCCGTCGCCCTGATGCTGAACAGCCTCCTCGCCGCCGGCATTGCCTACTTGTTCAACAGCCAGCTACAGCAGCATGCGGCCATCGCGTCGCTGGCGCACGCCGGCGTGGCCATGAGTGGCGCGGTCTGAGCATCATTGTCCGGGCGTTGCCTTAAACTAGCGTGCTACCGAGCCGTAACAGCATATCGAGTGAGGAATGGACCCTAACTGGAACGACAACCAGCCCATCTATCGCCAGCTGCGCGATCGAATGGTCGCCCTTATTCTCGAGGGCGCGCTCAAGGAGGGCGACCCTTTGCCCTCCGTGCGGGCTGTTGCCGCCGATTACCGGCTCAATCCATTGACGGTGCTCAAGGGTTATCAGCAGTTGGTCGACGAACGCCTGGTAGAGAAACGCCGCGGCCGGGGCATGTATGTGAGCGAGGGCGCTCGGCGGCAGCTCCTGGCCGGAGAGCGGGAACGGTTCCTGCACCAGGAGTGGCCGCAAATTCTGGCGGTCATCCACAGACTCGGCTTCTCCGCACAGGAACTGTTCGCGCAAACACCGGCGCACACCCACCCGGCACCGCCGCCCCGCGGCGGCGACTCCAAAGAATAGCGAGACATCATGACTGCGCTCATCTCGGCTCGTGATCTGACGAAGAAGTACGGCGCGCATGTGGCGCTGGATCGCGCCAATTTTTCCGTGGAGGCCGGGCGCATCGTCGGGCTCATCGGACCAAACGGCGCCGGGAAAACCAGTGCACTGCGCGCCATCCTCGGATTGACCGCCTACGAGGGCCAGCTGCAAGTGTTGGGCCGTGAGCCGTTTCGCGAGCGCAGCGAGCTCATGCGTGACGTCTGCTTCATTCCCGATGTCGCCGTGCTGCCCGGGTGGTTGCGCGTAGATCACGCCATCGACTTCGTCGCCGGAGTGCACCCGCGGTTTCGCCGCGACCGGGCGGTAGCGCTGCTGGCCAAGACCCAGATTACAGGCAAGCACCGCATGCGCGAATTATCGAAGGGCATGAAGACCCAAGTGCACTTGGCCTTGACCATGGCGATCGATGCCAAATTATTGGTGCTCGACGAGCCCACCCTAGGCCTGGATATTCTCGCACGCAGCGCCTTTTACGACGCGCTCGTCAATGACTACATGGACGAGACGCGCACCATATTGATCACCACGCATCAGGTGGAGGAAGTCGAGAATCTGCTGACCGACGTGCTCTTCATCAACAGGGGCCATATCGTTCTCGATTCGTCGTTGGAAGAGATCGCGACTCGATATGCGGCGGTCGCGGTTCCCGCCGACCGCATCGACGCGGCGCGAGCCGAAAAGCCGTTCCATGAGCGCCGGATGCTCGGCAAAGTCGTGCTGTATTACGAGCATCCCGACCTCGCGAAGCTCGCGGCGTTCGGCGAGTTGCATACGCCCAGCGTCGCGGATCTATTCGTCGCCAAGTTGTCGGGAGAGCCGGAATGAACACCGTCATCTGGCTGGTACGCCGCGAATTTTGGGAAAACCGCGCGATTTGGATGATTCCGGCGGTAATCGGCGCGCTCATGATCCTCGCCGCACTGTTCGGAAGGATTGAGCTCATGTCGATTCCCTCCGAGGTGCCGAGCCGAGCGGTCGGCGAGGCGTTCTTGGTGGGGGTCGGGTTGACCTTTTTCGCCGTCTTGTCGATCTACTCGACCTGGTACCTGCTCGATTGCCTGTATGCAGACCGCAAGGACCGCAGCGTGTTGTTCTGGAAGTCATTGCCGATTTCAGACTGGACGACTGTCCTATCCAAGCTGGCCACCGCCCTGCTCATCATTCCATTGGTTTATTTTGTAGCGGCCGATCTGACCACGCTTCTGATGGCATTTATCGTCTCCGTCCGCGCGAGCTCGTCCATCGGCGGCGCCTTGTGGCACGTCGACCTCTGGCTGCAGATGCAGGTTCTGTGGGTATACCTGATCGTCACGGCCGCAATCTGGTACTTGCCGCTAGCCGCGTATTTGCTGGTCGTGTCGGCCTGGGCCAAGCGCGCAGTCATGCTGTGGTCCATCCTGCCGCCGCTGGCGTTGATTCTTGCGGAGCGCTGGTTCGTCGGCACACATGTGATCACGAGCCAGCTTGCAAACAGGTTGCTGAGCCTGCCGAACGTGGCGTTTCATAGCAATCCCGGCGACAAATTTTGGGTGTCGACCGTCGTCGACAATGAAGTCGTGCGGACCCCGGCGAGCATTTCGAGTTTCATCAACGCCTACGGATTCTTTTCCAGTCCGGAAACCTGGATCGGCGTCGCCGTCGGCGCGGCCCTGATCGTCTGCGCCGTCCAGCTGCGAACGCGGCGTACGGAGACCTGACGCGCTCTTAGGCCTCGCTGCCGGGCGGCTCCGGGGCGAGGAATTTTCCGCCGCCGCGGTCGCGTTCCTTCTTGGGATTCACGACCAAGCAGTGCAAAATAGCGCCCTGAGTTTGATTCATGATTCAAGGAGCGCCGATGTACAAGACCAAGATCGATCTTTCGGAGAAGACCCGCCGCAACGTCATCGTCATTCTCAACGATCGGCTGGCCGATGCGATTGATTTGCAGAGCCAGGTCAAGCAGGCGCACTGGAACGTGAAGGGTCCGAATTTCATCGCCCTGCACGAGCTGTTCGATAAGATCTCCGATGTTGTCTTGGAACAAGTCGACGAAATCGCCGAGCGTGTGACGAGCCTGGGCGGCACTGCCGAAGGCACGGTGGCAGTGGCCGCGAAGCGCAGCAAATTGAAGAACTATCCCTTGAGCATTACGGCCGGCAAGGATCACTTGTTTTATTTGTCGACGCAGCTATCGGTGTTCGGCAAGTCGGTGCGCGCGGCCATCGATGATGCGGACAAATTGGGCGACGCGGATACCGCGGATCTTTTCACCGGAATTTCGCGGGAAGTAGACAAGTACCTCTGGTTCCTCGAGGCCCATCTGCAGGACAAGGCCTGATGGCCGACCCCTCCATGAACGACCCGCACGAGCCCGGCCTCGATTCGGCCCTCGCCACGCTGCGCGGATTGCTGACGACGGGGGAAACCCTGGAGGCCTGGGCGGTGCAGCATCGTTTGTTTGCGATGACTCACCGCCGCGCCTGCATCGCAGCGACCAGCGGGCGCTTTATTTCGCTCAATCGCCGCCTGCTCGGCGGTTACGACTCGGCCGACATTCGGTGGCAGGACCTCAAGGAAACCCGCATCAGCGCCGGGATCCTTGCCGCAGACCTCACTTTGGTGGCCCAAACCAGCTCGGACCTGAACATCGGCTCCGAAGTCAATCGCGTATGGACGTTCACGGGTCTGCGCAAGGGGCAGGCGCAAGCGTTATACCGAATTTGCCAGCAGCACGACCAGGTATGGCGCGAGAAACGGCGTATCCGCGAGCTCGAGGAATTGCGCGCTAAATCCGGCGGGGTGCAAATCGGCAACTCTCAACCCCCCTATTCGGGCGCTGAGGGCGCGAGCGCGGAATCCGAGCCGGCTCGACGCCTGCGGCAGGCGCGCGAAATGCTCGACGCCAAGCTCATCAGCGACTCGGAATTCGAGTCGATCAAAGCCAAGATCGTTTCAGGTCTGTAGGCGCTGCGGCTCTCGGCTCACCCCAAGAGATAGGCAAAGTAGCTGTTGCGCAATCGATTGAGCGGATCGGTGCGCTGGCGCAGTGCCCGAAACAGCTTGACGCGTTCGCCGAAAGGCCTCGCCACGTGTTCGGGCTGCAAGGCGCGCGTCTGATTGAAGGTGGGGGTACCGTTCAAGCTAGATGCGAAGTCATTGAAATCGATCAAGAAATCGTCCCAGCCGGTATCGCCCGTGGACGATGGCTCCAGCGTGAACATGGGCCCGGAGTAGCTGACGCTGAACAGGGAACCCTTGTCCTGATGCAGCCGGCTCGCGCCGCTGACGACGTTGCAGCGATAACGATGTTGCTTGTAATAGGACTTGCAGAACGAAAAGTATTGCGACAGCACCTTCGGGTAATCGGCCTGAGGAAACGCCCATAGGCTGTAGGTGTGGCGCGCCTTCCATGCTTCCAACGGCAGGTCGCGCATCCACTCGTGCGCATACATGACGACTCCCCGGGTGCTCCCGCGCAGCGCCCTCTGCATGCCGGAGAGCATCGCGGCCCGCAGGCCCGGCGCGGCGAGTACGCTGCCGACCGTCGAGCCGAATGCCGGCAGTACGTTGCGCATCACCGATTTGCGAATTTGCCAAATCCCGGAGCGGCTCAAGGAAGCTGATTCGTCCAGCGTGCGACGCTCGACCGTGATTCGATCATTGAAGGGCGAGATGTGCAGCCGCACCGCGCCCGGCGCATTGACGATGGATGAGAATCGGCCGACGAATTCCCGCAGAGAGAGCACCTGGTAGTCGATCTTGACCGGCGTCAATGGCCGTACCCGAAGCACGACTTCGTGCACCACGCCCAGCAAGCCATAGCTCGAGCGCAGCACGCGCATGAGGTCGCGCTCCCGTTCCGTCACGATCATTTGCTTGCCCTGCGGCGTGATCAGCTTCAGTTCCGTGACAAGGGAAGAGAGCTGCGCGGTGCCTGCGGCGTGCGAGGCTTGCGGCAGGGTCGTGACCGCGAGCGCGCCGAGGGAAATCAAGCCCATTTCGGGGGTCAGAGGCAGCTCCAGACCACGCTCCGCGAGCGCGTGTACCAAGGTGCCCACGCGTACGCCTGCCTGTGCCCGCACAAAGTTCTCGCCGAATTCAATGATCTTATCCAGAGCGGCCGTATCGACCGTGGTGCCGCCGTCGCCGCCCACGCAGCGCGTCTGTGAATAGTCGGCACCGACCATTCGAATGGGAGTCGGGTAGCTCTTGGTTTTGGAGAGTACCGTCGGAAGATCTTCGAAGCGCTTTAACTTGAGAATGAGCCGCGGCCGGCGATAAATGCCCGATGAATCCGCGCTGGACGTACGAGTGACTCTAGTTACCATATGCTTCCCCCCGGAAGACTAAACCCAAGCTCTAGCGCCTACTGTCGGGGGTTGCAAAACCTGACGGCCTTGCGGTGCGTGTATTTGCACCTGAAGATACTGGCGACCCCGCTATCGTCAGGCTTCTCCAAGAAGCCCATTAGACCGGTGGTTTTGCGTCCCCACCTTTCGGCGGGTTTGCCCTTGAACAGTCCCGATACTATGCGATGGAAGCGGCGCGGATGTAAAGAGTTTTTTTGTGCCTAACCCATCAAAAGCAGGGTTTCGGCGTGCTCGACGGCCTCCGGGGTGCCGCACACCACCACGACGTCCCCTTCCTTGAAAAGGGTGTCCGCGGCCGGATCGCGGCCTACGATTCCGTCGCGCCGCACCGCGCTGACCCCCGCCTTCGAGCCCCGGGCGGCCAGATCAGCGATACTGCGGCCCACCGCCCAGGCGTGCGGCGGCAGGATGACGCTGTGCAGTTCTTCGCGAAAGGCGTGGCTGTCGTCCAGCGGTTCGGCGTCGGCGGCGGGAAAGTACTGACGCAGCATGCTGTATCGAGTGCTGCGGATCTCGTTGACCGTCCGGATGACCCGCGGCACGGGCAGCTTCAGCAGCAGCAACAAGTGCGACAGCAGCATGAGGCTGGCCTCGAAGGTTTCCGGGACGACTTCCGTCGCTCCGGCCAGCTGCAATTGCTCGAGTTTGGTGTCGTCCTGGGTGCGGACCAGAATCGGAACGTCGGTGCGCAATTCGCGAACCGCTCGCAGGATGCGCAGTGCCACCTCCGGATTGGCGAAAGTGATCACGACGCAGCTTGCGTGCGCGACCCCGACGTTTTCCAAGACCTTGGTCTCGCCGGCGTCGCCGTAAATGACCGGATCGCCGGCCTGCCTGCCGACGCGAATGCGGTAGGCGTCCAATTCGAGTGCAATGTACTCGAAACCTGTCTGTTCGAGCACCCGCGCAATGTTCTGGCCGACCCGGCCAAAACCGCAAATGACGACGTGATCCCGTTCTGCGACCGCCAGGGTCGCCTGCGCTTCACGCATCGCTTCAGTGCGCGATGGGCCGGACTCGTGCAGCAGCGCGCGGGTAATGCGCCGGTTGTGCCGTATCAAGATGGGCGATAGAACCATGCTCAGAACGATCGCGGCGAGCAGTGGCTGCACGACGGCGGGGTCGAGCAATTCTCGCCTGAGCAGCAGCGTCAACAGCGCAAAACCGAACTCCCCTCCTTGGCTCACGACCACACCGGTGCGCAGTGATTTGAACCAACTCCCTGTCACAGGCTTTGTCGCAAAGGTTACGACTGCCGCCTTGAGCAGCAGCATGCCGAGCAAAATAGCCGCCACCAACGGAAAGTGCCGCACCAACAACCCGACATCGAGCAACATGCCGATGGTGATGAAAAAGAGACCGAGCAATGCCTCGCGATACGAACGGATGGTGGCCTCGACCTGGTGACGAAATTCGGTTTCCGCGAGCATCATGCCGGCGAGAAAGGCGCCGAGCGCGAGCGACAGGCCCACGGCATGAGTAGCCCACGCCGACGCCAGCACCGCGAGCAGCACGGCGAGCGAAAACAATTCCGAGGAGCGCACCGACGCGATGACGAGGAACAGCGGGCGCAGCAGCCATCGTCCGGCGGCGAGCACCATCAGCAGCGCGACCACGGCGATGCCGATGGCGCTCACTATGTGGGTAGCGTCGGCGGCCTGCCCGCCGCCGCTCAGCACCGAGACCAGCGCGAGAAATAGCGGGAAGCTCAAGTCCTGGAACAGGCAAATCGCGACCGCCAGCCGGCCATGCGTCCGATTGTTCTCCGACTGTTCGGTCAGTTGCGAAATGATGATGGCGGTCGATGACATGGCGATCGCGCCGCCGATCACTACGGCCACCGCGGGTACGACGCGGAACACCACGACGGCGCCCGCCGCCACGAGGCCGGTAGTGACCAAAACTTGCGCGCCGCCGATGCCGAGCACTTCCCCACGCATCGCCACCAAACGCGGCAGGGAGAATTCCAACCCCAGGGTAAACACCAGGAACACCACGCCGAAGTCGGCCAACAATTGCGTCGTCTCGTTGTCGACGGCCAAGGCGAAGGCGTGCGGGCCAAGAAGCATTCCGACCGCGAGGTAACCGAGAATCCCCGGGAGTTTGAGCTTGCGCACGCCGGCGACCACGCACACCGAGGCGCTGAGGAGGATCAGGATTTGCAACAACGGATCGGTATGATGCATCTCGTCCTCGAACTTCAGGTCAGCTGCGGCGAATTGCCTGCTAGCATATGGCGATGAGTCCAAGTATGACCATCCTCAAGCTCGAGGGAGCAGCCGAGGATTGGCATCTGCACCTTACCGGCGACTGGTCATTGGCTGCAATGGCGCAAATCGAGGCGCAGCTCAAAACGCTGCCAGACACGCTGCAGGGCACGCTGGTGTGCGATTGGTCGCAGGCCGAACGGCCTGGCATCGGCCCTGCGTGGGCATTGTTGATGCGCTTGGCGGGCTTGCGGAGCGCGCAACTCGACGTTCGCCACACGGGCAATCCGCCGCACTACTTGGATCTGCTGCAAAAGCTGAAGTCCGATGTGCACGCATTGGAGGCCGCGCCCCACCTCGAGCCGAGCTTGGAGCGGTCGGTGGAAAACCTGGGGCGATGGGCCGTCCTTCGAGGCGGCGAGGTGCGCGCAGTCATCGGCTTCTTCGGTCGGATCGTCACGGTGATCAACGAGGCGTTTCCTCGGCCGCGGGCCTTGCGGCTGCCGTCCCTGGTGCGGCATATCTATGAGACCGGCATCACGGCCATCCCCATCGTCTCGCTCATCGCCTTTCTGATCAGCGTGATCGTGGCGTACCTGGGGGCGCAACAGCTGAATAGATTCGGCGCCGACATTTTCGTCGTCGATCTGGTGACCATTTCGGTTCTGCGCGAGATGGGCGTGATGTTGACCGCCATAATCGTCGCCGGACGCTCAGGCAGCGCGTTTGCCGCGGAGATCGGGGTGATGCAGCTCAACGAGGAAACCGACGCGTTGCGAGCTATGGGCATGAACCCGGTCGAGCTCCTGGTGGTGCCCCGGGTGCTGGCACTCATCATCGCTCTGCCCATGCTGACTGTGATAGCGGATGCCATGGGGCTCGCGGGCGGTGGACTGCTGTCGCTGCTCAATTTGCACATACCCTTGCCGCAATTCATCAGTCGGCTGCGCGAATCGCTGTCGCCGACGACCTTTTGGTCGGGCGTGATCAAGGCGCCCGTATTCGCCGTGCTGATCGGCATGGTCGGCACCTACCGCGGCATGCAGGTGCGCGATTCCGCGCGCGAACTCGGACGCTTGACCACGGCCGCCGTCGTGGAGTCGATTTTTCTGGTCATTCTTGCCGATGCTTTCTTCGCGGTTCTGTTCGTGCAGATCGATTTCTGATGCCGGAATCCGCCGCAGTTCCCGTTATTCGCGTGCGCGGTCTGGTCAGCCGCTTCGGCGCGCAGGTGATTCACGACGCGCTTGACATGGATGTGCAGCCAAATGAGATCTTCGGCATCGTCGGCGGATCGGGAACCGGAAAGTCCGTTCTGCTGCGCACGATTCTGGGGTTGCGCGCACCCGACGCGGGCACCGTCGAGCTATATGGAAAGGATCTGCAGCAGCTTTCGGCCGCGGATCGCAGCGCGTTGGTGCGAAGCTACGGCGTGACGTTCCAGAACGGAGCGTTGATCAGCTCATTGACCATTGCACAGAACATACAACTGCCGCTGCGCGAATACTTTTCGGCTTCCGACAAGACGCTTCAGGAGCTCTCGGAACTGAATCTGGCCTTGGTGGGACTGGCACCGGAAACCGCGGACAAATATCCCTCGCAATTGTCCGGGGGCATGGTCAAACGTGCCGCGCTGGCGCGCGCGCTCAGCCTCGAACCCAAGCTCTTGCTTCTCGACGAGCCGACCGCCGGGCTCGATCCTATTTCCGCGGCGGCCTTCGATGAGCTACTGTTGTACCTTCATTCCCAATTGCGGCTCACCGTGGTCATGATCACCCACGACCTGGATACCCTGTTTCGAACCTGCACTCGGGCCGGTGTCATCGTCCACGGACATATGATCACCGACACCCTGGAAGGGCTGCTGCAGAATCAAGACCCATGGATTCACGCCTATTTTCACGGCCCGCGGGCGCGCGCCGCCGCCGGAACCGCCGGAGACGCGCATGGATAGGGACGCGAATTACGTCGCGGTCGGTGCATTCGTGCTGTTGGTCAGCGCCATGGCCTTGTCATTCGTGCTCTGGTACACGAATCAGCAGGACAAACGCATCTATCTGCGTTATGAAATCTACTTCCCGGGCACCGTGAGCGGACTTACCCCGGGAAGTCCCGTGCGCTACCTCGGCGTTGACGTAGGCAAAGTGTGGCGCATCCTCATCGATCCGCAGCAGCACAACCGCGTTCTGGTGCTCGCCGACATCGAAGCCACCGCCCCGATCGATGGGCGCACTCGGGCTTCCTTGAGTCTGCAGGGCGTCACCGGTTTGCTGTTCATCGATTTGAAACAGGATCGCAATGCCACCGTGCCCGGCGTGCTTGCGGATGGGTTGCACTATCCCGTCATTCGCTCCGCACCTTCGGATTTCGACGTGCTGTTGAGCAACTTGCCTGCATTGACCACGAACCTGGTGGAGGTGGCGGATCGAATCAATAGGGTTTTCAGCGACGACAACGTGCGCTCGCTGAAGATCACGCTCGAGAACGCGCGGCTCGCCAGCGAACAGCTGCCCGCTACGCTGCGCGAGATGCAGTCACTGATCACGGAGGTTCGCGGGACTGCGCAGGAGGTGGGGGGTGCCGCGGCCGAATTGCGGCAGATCGAGGTGCGCGTCGCGCCCGATTTCGAATCCGCAGTTGCCAACATTCGTCGACTTTCGGAGAACTTGGCGAACACCTCGCAGCGCTTGGAGGAGTTCGTGGCGGACAACGAGCCGGGTGTTTCGCGCTTCACGCATCAGAGCCTGCCTGAATTCGAGCAGCTGCTGCGCGAAAGCCGTCAGGCGGCACGCGATTTTCGCGACCTGTCACGGAGCCTGAAGCAAAACCCATCGCAGCTCATCTATGAACCGAACTACCGCGGTGTCGAGGTTTCGAGGTGAAACGTCCAGCCAGCCCGATCCTTGTGGTCTCCGTCATTTGCCTTGCAGCTTGTACGGGCTCGCTGTTCAAGAGCAAGGCCGCGCCGCCCACCGTTTATTTGCTGTCGGCTGGGCCGGCTCCGCCGGGGCCCAGTCAGCCGGCCTCAGAGACGCCGGGCAGCGAAATTCCAGCCGATCTGGCGGTCCTCAAACCTCGCCTATCCCCGGGGCTCGAATCGGATCGCATGGCCGTGCGGTATCCGGACCGGCGCCTGGACTATTTCGCCGAGACGCGCTGGAGCGGACCGCTGGGTGAAGTGTTGCAGGACCTCGCGGTGCAAGAATTCCACTCTCACGCCCGCCTACGCACCGTGAGCGGAGATGCGTCCGTATTCGCAAGCGCCTACTGGCTGGAAATCGAAGTCACGGACTTTCAAGCCGAATACGAGTCCGGGTCTACGCCGCCCACGGTGCACGTGCACCTGTTGGCTCGCATCGGTACTTCGGGCGACCGGAAAATCCTCGGTCAGATTGTGGCGAATGCTCAGCGGCAGGCCGGCGAGAACCGATTGACCTCGATCGTCGACGCCTTTGCGCACGCGGCGGACGCGGCGCTGGCGGAAGTCGTCGCTCATACCAGCGAGATCCTTGCCAAGGATTCAGAAGCGCGAAAGGACTTAGAAGCTCGAAAGGATTCAGAAGCTCGAAAGGATTCAGAAGCTCGATAGTCCTGTGGCCTCTGCAAACCGATAACGCCAATAGGCCGCTGCCGATTCGTCCACGAAGCCCGCGTCGGCGGACGCACCCGACCAAATTCCGGCGA
>Ga0210402_10004049_pt1 | contig 13475 bp, 12 predicted proteins | sample IncBWC7MmetaG_FD_161055 | JGI IMG/M metagenome (GOLD analysis project Ga0210402, IMG submission 161055) | Forest soil microbial communities from Barre Woods Harvard Forest LTER site, Petersham, Massachusetts, United States - Inc-BW-C-7-M | ecosystem: Environmental > Terrestrial > Soil >...
ACTCGCCGAAGCCCTCAATGTGAAGATGAGTGGCATCGGCACCATGTTGAACCGTGCCGAGGAGGAATTCCGCGACCGTTACCTCGCACTTCATCCGAACGAGGAGGAAATATGACCTGCATCGACAATGGAATTCTTCGGGCACATCTGGACGGTGAACTGGCTGGTTCCGAGCTGGCAGAGGTCACCGAGCACCTCCTTTCTTGCGCCGACTGCCGCGCCAGTTTCGCGAAGCTGCGTACCGAGAGAGCGCAGATGGAGGACTTGTTGACGACCCTGGCTCCGCCCGCGGACAGCATCACCATCAATCCCGCGGTGGCCTATGCCCAGTTCACCAACCAATTTGGAACTTCCGATCAGCCAAGAACCTCGTGGATCGCTCGCCTTGCCGCGCCGCGCTGGCGTCCGGCCTGGGGCTTCGCAACGGTCGCAATGGTTGTCACGATTCTGGTGAGCGTCAACCCGGTTCGCACCTGGGCGCAGCGGATTTTGGCTATGCTGCGGGTTGAGAAGATTCAGGTGGTTACGATCGATCCCACAACACTGATGTCGAGCTCCGAGCCTGACTCGCGTCCTTACAAGCTGATCAATCAATTCATCGCCGACAACGTAGTGGTCACGATGGATCCAGGGAAACCCGACGTCGTCTCGAACGTGACACGGGCTGCCCAGTTGGCGGGATATCCGATCCGCACGATTGGCAGTCTGGGAGCGCCACACAGCGTCGAGGTCAACGGCGAAACCGCGTTCCAGATGACTATCAATCGTGATCGTGTTGGGACCCTGCTGGACGAGATTGGCCGTTCGGACATCCACGTTCCCGAGTCGGCCAACGGCGCATTGATCGCCGTTCACATTCCGAAGACGGTCATCTCGATGTATGGAGACTGCCCGATTCGAAACGGGTACGTGAGTTCCAACCCGCAGTCCCAGGCGGAGGCTCTGGCCCAGCGCAAGATGGAACGCATGGCGAACATAAAGGACACAAACTGCACCTATCTTATTCAAGCTCCCAGCCCGACTGTGAGCGTCCCACCTGATCTCAATATGTCGGACATTGCTGAAGCAGCATTGGAACTGGCCGGCATGAGTCCGGCAGAGGCCCAGTCGTTCTGCCAGACGGTTGACTGGTCATCCACGCTTGTGGTCCCGATCCCGCGCAATTCGAGCTCCTCTGAGACCGTGACCGTGGACGGAGTGGAAGGCACGCTGATCACGGAAACGCTCTCACAGGGGAATCGGTATAGTCTGTTGTGGATCAAGAACGGAGTGATCCATTCCCTGGCAGGTCACGGCAACCCGTCCGATGCTTTGAGTTTGGCCGCGTCGCTGCGTTGATCAATTGACAGATGGAGATGAGCCGATCTTCCGACCTCGCCATATGCACCCGTGGGCTGCGCAAAGCCTTCAACGGCAAAGTGGCAGTTCGGAACCTCAGCCTCGATGTGCCCAGGGGAGAGGTCTTCGGCTTCCTGGGACCAAATGGCGCAGGTAAGAGCACCTCGGTGAAAATGCTGCTGGGCCTGGTTTTCCCTACAAGCGGCGAGGCGCAGATTCTTGGCTGCCCTGTCGGCGACGTCAAGACACGCAGCAAAGTCGGTTTTCTTCCCGAACATTTCCGCTTTTACGATTGGCTGACTGCTACAGAGCTTCTCAAACTGCACGGTCGGCTCTATGGCATGTCGCAAGTGAAGCTCCGCGAGCGCATACACGTTTTGCTCGACCTGGTAGGGCTCACGCCGCATCGCGACAAACGCCTGCGGGATTTTTCCAAGGGCATGTTGCAGCGCATTGGCCTCGCACAGGCGCTCTTGAATGAACCAGACTTGATCTTCCTCGACGAACCCACGTCGGGCCTGGATCCAGTCGGCCGCCGCCTGGTTCGCGACATCATTAAAGCCCAGCGCGATCGCGGCGCTACCGTCCTACTGAACTCCCATCTGCTTGGAGAAGTCGAAATCACCTGCAACCGCGTCGCTTTCATCAAAGACGGTGAGGTGGTGGAGACTCGGCAACTCAATGACGACATCGAGGAGCAAACCACGGTGTCTATGCGGGCAGCTGGTGTGACTGCGGAGATTGCCAGTGGTCTGTCACAGTGGACTCGGTCAGTTCGTGCGGAAGGTGAGCGCCTGACGCTCTCAGTATCATCCGGTGCGGTGGTGCCGGAGATCGTGCGTTATCTGGTCGCAAGTGGCGTCGATGTCTATGAGGTCACTCCGCAGCGTTTTTCCCTCGAAGAACGCTTCCTCGAAATCGTCGGCACCGATGGAGGGCTGTGATGGGCGTCTGGATCATGGCCGGGGTGACGTTCCGCGAAGCTGCGCGCAAGAAAATGCTGTGGATGGCACTCGTAGCGGGCGGCGGCTTCCTCATCCTGTTCGGCACGGGCCTCCATTTTCAGGCCAAAGATTTTGCCGCGCGCGGCATGAGCCCAATCTTGCGGCGAGAAATCTCGTTCGCAATGGTGACCATGGGCCTCTATGCCGTCGACCTGCTGGCGGTGCTCATGACTATTCTCACCTCCATCGACACGCTCTCCGGTGAAATCGCCTCTGGGACAATACAGGCGATTGCGGCCAAGCCCATTCCACGTTGGCAGGTGCTTCTGGGCAAATGGTTCGGCTTCTGCGGAATGCTGACTGCGTACATTGCAATGATGGTGGTCGGCGTGAACGCCGTAACCTACGCCATCGCGGGCGTCACTGCACGTCACCTGGCGCTTGGCCTCTCACTGATGTGGATGGAAAGCATAGTGTTGCTCTCGGTTACTTTTGCCTTTGCGACTTACTTTTCGACGTTAACCACAGGCGTGCTCACCCTGGGACTCCACGGACTCGCATTTCTCGGCGGTTGGATCGAGCAATTTGGAGCCATCACCCAGACGCAGCGCGCTCTTAATGTCGGCGTAATTGCGAGTGTTCTCATGCCCAGCGAAGCCCTCTGGCGCCGCGCCGCCTTTGAAATGCAATCTCCGCTGGCCAACGCAATGCGCATCTCTCCGTTCAGCACCCTCTCGGTTCCGAGCATGGCCATGGTCTTCTATGCAGCGCTGTACCTCGTAATTGCGCTCGTTATCGCCATACGTCGCTTTTCACAGCGTGATCTTTGAATCCTTATGAGTTAGCGCTTTAGGGGGTGTCCCCCGCTATGCGGGCTTCTCCCGCTGGAAGAGATAGTGTCCCGTACGTTCTTTGGCGAATTGTTCTGCAACTTTCAGGAAGGCGCGCCCTGCGTGTGAGAGAGTCGATTCCTGCCGATGAACCAGGCGCAGCTTGCGCTCCAAATGCAACTCCCGCACCCGTATCTGGACCAGCTCTCCCCGGCTGATTTCATTTTCCACGCTGATCGCCGGCAGGAACGCGACTCCATTTCCCATACCCACAAAGCGCTTGATAGCTTGCAACGTGGGCAACTCGACGTCCATGTGCAGAGGCGTTTTGTGCTGGCGGAAGGCTTCGATGACTTTGTCCCGATACGGTGAACTCACGATATGAGCCACGAACGATTCGGCTCCGAGCTGACGGATGCTGATCTCTCCGGCTGAAGCGAGCGCATGCCCGGGCGGCACTACAAAAACCAGTTCGTCCCGATACACCACCGCCGACCGCAGTTGCGGCTCCTGCGGGTCGTACGAAAGAACTCCCATTTCCACATTGTGTTTCAGAATGTCGTCCGGGATGGAACTGCCCAGAGAGCGCCGCACCGTGATTCGGATCATCGGGTGCAGGCGCCGGAAGTCCGCCAGTACCGGCAACAGATAGAGCGCGGTGAATTCGTTCGCAGCCATCACGAGCTTGCCCTTTTGCAGCTCGCGCAATTCGACCAACGCTTCCTGCGCGTCCTGGCGAAGGTTCAGCAGCTTTTCGGCGTACTCGAGGAGAACTCGTCCGGCGTCGGTGAGGACGCCATCACGCGACGAGCGGTCGAAGAGCGGCTCGCCAATTTCCAGTTCCAGCTTGCGAACCGTCTGGCTGACCGCCGACTGCGTGCGAAACAACTTCTCAGCAGCACGGCCGAAGCGGCGCTCGCGAGCGACGGTCAGGAATACTTCCAATTGAGAGAGGTCCATGGACGACTCCATCTACTGACTAGAAACCGTCTCACAAATGGTTTCGGGAAGGGCACGGCTTCCAGCTGTGCCGTCCAAGTGCCTCAAGATTCGGGCCTTAGCCCTTGAGGTCCTCCTCGTGTCACGGCCCGCAGGACTTATGAGGTGGCTTCTAGTAGCTCGTACAGCAATAAATTTACTGACTCATTACGATCACTAATATTATCACTATCACTACTTTATACTGAAACATAATAAACTTTTCTTTTATCACGCCGATTCTTAGGATATAGAGAGACTTACGGAGGAACCAGACCCATGGATCGGCCGCGCATCACCATCTTCGACACTTCGCTTCGTGACGGCGAACAGTCGCCGGGCTGCAGTATGAACGTTCAGGAGAAGTTGCGCCTGGCCCAGCAGCTTGATCGTCTCGGAGTGGATGTGATCGAAGCCGGCTTCCCGATTGCCTCCGACGGCGATTTTGAGGCCGTACATGCGATTTCGGCCTCGGTGCGGCGTCCCATCATCGCGGCGCTGGCGCGCGCGGTTCCGGGCGACATCGATCGCGCATGGCAGGCTTTGCAGGGCGCAGCGCATCCCCGGATTCACGTGTTCCTGGCGACCTCCGACATCCACCTCAAATACAAACTGCGCATCACGCGCGATCAGTGTCTCGAGCAGGCGCGGGAGTCCGTGCGCCACGCAAAGATACTCTGTCAGGACGTGGAGTTCTCGCCCGAAGACGCGACACGCAGCGATCAGGATTTTCTTTGTCAGGTCGTCGAAGCAGTCGTGGCTGCGGGAGCAACGACGGTCAACATTCCCGATACCGTCGGCTACACCACGCCGGAGGAATACGGTCGGCTGCTGCGAATCCTGCGCGAGCGGGTAGCCGGGATCGAAAAAGTTACCATCTCGACGCACTGCCACAACGATCTCGGGATGGCGGTCGCGAATTCTCTCGCCGGTGTACAGGCGGGAGCGCGCCAGGTTGAGTGCACGATCAACGGCATCGGGGAGCGAGCGGGGAATGCGTCGCTGGAAGAAATTGTGATGGCGATGCGGGTTCGTCCAGATCGGTATCCGTACGAGACGGGCGTGGTCGGAGAGCAGATCTATCCTTCCAGCCAGATGCTCGCGGAGATCACGCGCGTGGCAGTGCAGCCCAACAAAGCCGTTACCGGACGCAACGCGTTCGCGCACGAAGCGGGTATCCATCAGGATGGCATGCTGAAGAATCCGCTCACCTACGAGATCATGACGCCTCATTCGGTAGGCGTGCCAGATTCGCGATTGGTGCTGGGCAAGCACTCGGGACGACACGCGCTAGCGCTGCGCTGCGAACAACTCGGACATCAGTTCGATCGGCGCGAACTGGACGAGGTCTATCGCAAATTTGTCGTGCTGGCCGATCGGATCAAGAAAGTACAGGACAGCCACCTACTGGAGTTGATCCAGGAAGTGTGCGCGCACGGCCAGAGGATTCCTCCCGCGTCGGAGTCGATTCCGTTCTCACGCGCGGCCTCGGCGGTTGGCGGTTCCCATGAAACACCGCTTCCATTTCCGGCTCCGGCGCCCGGCATGGCCGCCGCAGTGTCGGTCCCGGTGACATTCGCCGATCATCACAGCGAACAGGAAGACTATCTCTGGGGCGTGTAGCAACGCCGGTTCCGCTTTTGGGTGGCGCAGCGGTTTTACGCTGCTAAGAGATTTCGTTTTGACCAGGGCCATAGCCCCTGCGGGCCCTCGCATACCGCACGGCCTTTTCTTTTCCAACTACGTTTCGACCCGGGCAGATTTCCGTCGCCGGATTTAGAATTTTCAGACGAGGCGAAAATGCATCTGCGCGTTACATCCCTGCCCGGCGACGGGATCGGTCCTGAAGTTACCAGGCAAGCCATCAATGTTCTCCAGGCAGTGGCCAATGTCTTTGGCCACAATCTCCAACTGGAAGAGAAGAACGTCGGCGGAGCGGCTCTGACCGCATCCGGCGATCCACTCCCGGAAGACACAATCGAGTCGTGTCTGCGTTCGGGAGCGGTTTTGCTGGGAGCTGTGGGTGGCCCCGCCTTCGATCACTTTCCGCGCGAACGTCGTCCTGAGGCAGGACTGCTTCGATTGCGGACGGCGTTAGGCGCGTACGCCAACTTGCGTCCGGCCGTTTTCTATCCCGCACTGCGGGATTGCTCGCCGCTTCGCCAGGATGTCGTACAGGGCACAGATATTCTCATCGTGCGGGAACTGCTGGGCGGGCTCTACTTTGGACAGCCGCGCTCGATCGTGGGAGAACCGGGCAGCCGCGAAGCCATCAACACCATGCGATATACCGAAGCCGAGGTCGAGCGCATTGCGCGCGTTGCCTTCGACCTCGCGCGGGGGCGCCGCAAGCTGCTTGTGTCCATCGACAAGTCGAATGTCCTGGAATGTTCGCGCTTGTGGCGAGACGTTGTGGCGCGCATCGCTGGCGATTTTCCTGATGTGCAACTCTCGCACATGTACGTCGATTCGGCCGCGATGACGCTCGTCCTCAAGCCGGCGGAGTTTGACGTCGTGCTCACGGAGAATATGTTTGGAGACATTCTGTCCGATCAGGCCGGGGGAGTCGTGGGGTCGCTCGGACTGCTGGCGTCGGCCAGCATCGGTGGTCCGGTCGGGCTGTATGAGCCGGTGCATGGATCCGCGCCCGATATCGCAGGCCAGGGCATCGCCAACCCGTTGGGCGCGATCCTGACAATCGCGCTCATGCTGCGCCACTCTTTTCGCCTGCACCAGGAAGCCGAGTGCGTCGAGACCAGTGTAAAGTCCGCGCTGGAGGCTGGATTCCGAACCCGCGATCTGGCGAGAGCCGGAGAGCGAGCGGTTACGACCGAGGAGATGGGCGTGCAGATCGCAAAGCTGGTGCGTGAGACAACAGCCGCGAAATCGAGCAACTCGCGCCGGGACGTACACGCATCTGCCTGATCGGAGTTGGGCGCAAAGGCCAGTCCTAATTGTTTCGCCGCTCCAGCGGATGGAAGGACTCGCGCAGGATTTCGGACATGAACCGCGGTGTGCTTTTTCACCGCACCGCTCGCAACCAATCAGTCGTACCATCGGAAACAGAAGTCTAGGGTGTCCGATGGTTTCGAAATGCTCCAACTCGCGCTGCTCAGCCTCGTTTCTCTATCTTCATACTGGAAAGCTGTTTCGCTTCGACACCCCGAACGGAAAAGCAGGAACCGACTGGGACGCCCCTAAGCCACTCAACCGTGTTGAATTTTTCTGGCTGTGCGAAGCGTGCGCGATGCAGTTCACACTGGTGACAGACGCCAATATCGGGGCGCGCGTAGTTGCGCTGCACACTCGCGCGCAGGCCGCTACCGCGACCGCCGCTCTATAGTCGCTTCCGCTGACGGAATCGCCCTCCCGTTGTAGGCGCCCGTGAGGGCATTCCAGCGAATTCGCATGACATCTCCAAACATCCGTATGCCATCGCGAAACGGATGAAGGCGGGTGCCTTCACTGTGCGCCCAGATCACAGGAATCTCGACGGCACGCAGGCCTTTGCGACGGGCGAGGAAGAGAATTTCCGGGTCGAAGCCCCAGCGTTCGATCTTCTGAAATGGGAAAATCTGCTGCGCAGCCTCGCGGCGAAATGCTTTGAATCCGCACTGTGTATCCATGAAGTGCAAGCCCAGGACGACGCGCAACAGCAGGTTGAAAATGCGTCCAAAGAGCTGCCGATAAAGCGGCTGGCGCTCGGTTTGCAGTTCCGCGCGCAGCCAGCGGGATCCGATTGCAATGTCGGCGCCTTGCCGGACCGCGTCGAACAGCTTCTCCGCCTCGCTGATGGGCGAAGACAGGTCCGCATCCGAGAACAGGCAAATTTCACCGCGAGCATGCAGCATCCCGTTGCGTACGCTGAACCCCTTGCCGCGATTGCCAGGATTTTGCACGAGCTGAACCTGCGGGTGTGAGCTGCCGTATTCCCGAACGATTTGCGCGGTATCGTCACGCGAACCGTCGTCGACGACCAGAATCTCGACATCCCACGTGTGTTCGTCAACGTAGCGCAGGATCGCGTCCAGAGTGGGACGAAGCCGGTTACTTTCGTTGTAGGCCGGGATGACGAGGCTGTAGTTCAAAGGACAGTTCTCGGTTCTCAGTTCTCAGTTGTCAGTCTATGCGTTTGTTTTCTGAAGAGAACGCTGACTGCCGGCTCTTATTGAGAACTGAGAACCGGGAACTGAGAACTGTCTTACGCCACTTGCTTGCGCATATCGAGCATGTGCAAGAATTCGGCGACCAGTTCGGAATCCCAAAGACCGCCGCGAGATTCTTCACGCATCGTTACGGCTGCCTGCTCGTGCGTCAGTGCGGGCTTGTAGGGACGAGCCGTACGCAGCGCATCATACACGTCGACCACCTGAAGAATGCGCGCCAGGAGCGGAATCTGGTTGCCACTCAGGCCATCGGGATATCCGCTGCCGTCGGAATGTTCATGATGGCTCCGGATGATTGGCAGCACCAGATGGAGTGACTTCAACGGACGGCAGATCGTCTCGCCGGTGATGGGATGCTTCTTCATGATTTCCCATTCCGCCGGAGTAAGGTTGCTGCCCTTTTTCAGGATCTCATCGGGTACGGCAATCTTGCCGAGGTCGTGCAGGAATCCGCCGCGGCGCAGGGCGACAGTGCTGTCATCGTCAAGGTTGAGGTGTCTCCCCATCTCAGAAGCATAGAGCGCCAGGCGTTCGCAATGGCCTTCCGTATAAGGGTCACGGGACTCGACACTCAGGCCGAGAGTGCAGATCACGGACTCCGCGGTTTCCAGTTCGTCGGTAAATTCCTTCAGCTTGAGAAGGGAACTCACGCGCGCGAATAATTCTTCGGGACAAATTGGCTTGCTGAGGAAATCGTCGGCCCCAGCCTCGATGCCCTTGAGGCGGTCTTCACGGGCAATCAAACCGGTGATCATCACGATCGGGATGAGACGCGTGAGCGGATCGGCCTTCAGTTCGCGGCAGAGTTCGTAGCCCGTCTTGCCCGGCATGATGACATCGAGCAGGATCAGGTCCGGAGGATCACGTTTAATTTCCGCTTCCGCCGCCGCCGCGTCGTTCACTGCGACGATCCGGTAGCCACGAGTGGCCAGCAGCTCGTTCATGACTGCCAGATTTTGCGGATTGTCGTCGACCACCAGAATGGATGGCTTGCGACGCCCAGGCAGCACGTCCCCCATATCCTGATAAGAGCTGCTGACGGGAGAAAGAGTTGTCCGGCGCTGCCGGGGGAGGGCGCTCATGTGTAGAGTATTGTACCGAATTGGGCTGGTAAACAGGGAAACAGTCTCCGGGCCCGGGCGGGGAAAGCAGGATAGAAAACCGAACATTTTCGATGTTCACTCGTCATAGCGGGGTTTCTCCGAATATGCGACGCTGCCGACCATGTGCAGAAATTTAGTCTCGTTGCTGGTTATGCTGAGCCTGGCGGGCGGCGAGAGTGCGGCGCTTCCCAAAACTCACGTCATCACTTTTGGAAAATGGATGTCGGTGCAGTGGCCCGACGCAACCGGGAAAAAGTTTCTCGACCTGAAAGTCCGGCCATTGTTTGTCGACGCGCGGTTGAAGGAATACACGACCGGTGCGTCCCACGACCTTACGGAGCGCCTGTTTGCCGTGCGGCGCATGTTTCGCGTAAACGATGCCCTGCCGCAGGAGAGTGCCGTTCGATGGCAGTGGCAGCGCGGCGGCTGGCTACTGGTCGACCGGATCAGCGGCAAAGTTTCGCCGTTGAGCTTGCCGGAATTCGATCCGTTCTATTCCACCGCCAGTTGGTATCGCGACTTTGTGGCGTATTGCGGCGTCTCAGACGACGGCAAGAAACTCTACGCAATCGTGGCGCAGGTGGGCCGGCGGAAACCGGTATTGAAGAAAGCGGTAGGCGAACCGGATGGAGACGATGCGCCCGACTCAGAATGTCCTGCGCCGAAGTGGGAGCGAGCTCCGGCGCGAGTTGCATTCGAGCCGGACGTCACGCAGAAGTTAGTGTTCACAATTCGCGGCCGCGTTGTGGACGTTGTCAACGAACCGGACGAGGATCCAGAAGAATGACAATTCAGTTGGGTTGAGCAGTCCTGTTCGACGATGCAACTTTGTAAACTCTTGCTTCCCACGCCCGCAGATGGAGTCGTGTGGCCGCCGCCTCCGTCTTGCCGAGATTCGAAATTTGCAAACCTTCCGCGGTAATGCCCGCAGGAATCGCGTACTCAATTTCTTCTTTCGAGAAATTCAAGACGATCAGATACGCGTCACTGCCCAGCGCTCGGGTGTAGGCGAAAACCTTCGAGTTCGCAGGATCAAGATCCTTGAAGTCCCCATAGATGAGCGCGGGAGTCTTGCTCCGCAGCTCAATCATGGCGCGATAGTAATGGTAGATGGAACCGCGATCGGCCAACGCCGCTTTCGCGTTAATCTGCGGGTAGTTGGGATTGATCGCGAGCCAGGGCTTCGCGCCAGTGGTGAATCCGGCGTTGGACGAGTGATCCCACTGGATCGGAGTGCGGGCATTGTCACGGCTGGTTTTGCGCAGATTTGCAATGAAGTCAGCCGCGCTGACCTTGCCGGAGACAACGCGTTCTTTCCATGCATTCTTCACTTCGATGTCGTCAAAGTCGTCGATGCTCTTAAACGGATAATTCGTCATGCCGAGTTCATCGCCCTGGTAAACGAAGGGCGTGCCTTTCAACGTGAAGAGCATCGTCGCCAGCAGTTTGGCCGAGGCCACGCGGTAAGCCGCGGAGTCGTCACCGAACGCCGAAACCAGCCGCGGATTATCGTGATTCGACAAGAAAACTGTGTTCCAGCAATGTGCGTCGAGCGCAGCGTCCTGACGGGTAAAGATGGACTTCAGTTCCGGAAGAGTCCAGCCGCGCGCCACTCCGTTTTCCTGATTGATGCGTACCGCGTCGAAGTTGAAGATCATATTTAATTCGTGCCGCCGCTCATCCACCAGCAACGGAGTCTGCTGCAGAGTCGTGCCGAACGCCTCGCCCACCGTCATTACGTCGTACTTTGACAGCACTTCACGATTCATCTCCTGCAAATATTCGTGCATGTGAGGCCCGGCTGCGTAGACGTATTCGGGATGGGCCTGGGCGTTCGCGGGCAGGTCCGGAAACGTCTGGTCTTTCGAGACGAACGGAATCACGTCCATGCGGAATCCGTCGACGCCTTTGTCGAGCCAGAATTTCATCAGGTCGTAGACTTCCTGGCGAACTTTCGGATTGTCCCAGTTGAGGTCAGGCTGCTTTTGCGCAAACAGATGCAGATAATATTCGCCGGTCGCAGGATCGAGCTTCCAAGCGGAACCGGAAAAGAACGATGTCCAGTTGTTAGGCTCCTTGCTGTTTTTCGCCGGACGCCAAATGTAATAGCTGCGATAGGGATTGTCTTTCGATTTTCGGCTCTCCACAAACCACTGATGCTCGTCACTGGTGTGGTTGACGACCAGGTCGAGCACCAACCGCATGTGCCGTTGCTTGACGGTGCGAAGCAGTTCGTCGAAGTCGGCCATGGTGCCGAACTCGGTCATTACCTTGCGGTAGTCGCGGATGTCGTAACCGTTATCGGCGTTGGGCGAATCGTAATGCGGACTCAGCCAAATCACATTTACGCCAAGTCCCTGGATGTAGTCGAGTTCGGAAGTTATACCCTTGAGGTCACCGATGCCATCGCCGTTGGAGTCCTTGAACGAGCGCGGATAAACCTGATAGACGACCGCTTCTTTCCACCAGCGCGGCTGATAGCCGTTCGCGTCGGCGGGTTGCGGGTCGGTCGATCCGGTTGCAGCGCTGACGACAGCCGACATCAGCAAGAAGTAGAAGACACATGCCGATAAAATCCGGAAGAAGTGCACGGGGTTCCTCCTGCACGGACTTCATGAGTGTATGCGATGTCGGCGGCAAGTTCTCCTGTCGCGCTTTAGAGTGCGGGTCAGTCGCCGGCGGTTTCCACGGCTGGAAGGTCGTCGGTAACAGCTCGCGTCTTGATCTTCGCGCTGGTCACCAGTACGACGGACGCTACAACGATTGCGGTGCCCATCAAAATGAAATGGTCGATGCGTTCGTGCAAAACCAGCCATCCCAGAAAGACGGCGACCACTGGGTTCACATACGCGTAGGTCGCAACTTTTGAGGTCGGCACGTGTTGGAGCAGCCAGATGTAGGCCGTATAGCCGATCCAGGAACCGCACACAACCAAATAGAGAATTGCGCTGACTCCGCGGGCCGTCCAAATGACATCTGACGTCCTTTCGAACAAAATGGCGTAGATGAAATTTCCCAAGCCCGCGAACACAACCTGCCACGCCGTGGCACTGAAAGGATCTTTGCTCGGCCATTTTTTCGAGAGCACGGATCCGAGGGCCCAACTAAACGATCCCCCGATCAGCGCAAGCGACCACCAGAGTTCGCGGCGTCCGATCGAGTTAGGCGACCTCAGTTCGGGCCAGATCAGAACGACGATCCCAGCAATGCCCAGCAGGAGGCCAATCTTGCCCCGCTGCGAAATGTGATGATCTCCGAGCAACAGGCTGTCCAGCACCAGAAACCAGAGTGGCGTGACCGCAATCAACAGAGCCGCAAGCCCAGTCGGAACAATCTGCTCAGCGTACGAAAGCGTGAGATTGCCGCCCATCAGCAGCAGCAGGCCCACCACTGCCATGTGAAACAGTTCGCTTGGCAAATGGAGAACGCGGCGCCCGGTGAACGCGCACCAGGCCAGCATCACCAGGCCCGCGATGGAGAAACGCGTGCCGCACATCAGCGCGGGCGGAATGTGTTCCACGGCAATGCCGATACCGAGGTACGTGGATCCCCAGAAAACGTAGACCAGCCCAAAGGCGAGTATCACCATCCAGCGTTTTGGAGGCGTTGCACTCATAGAAGAGGGAGAGGTCAGGATAGCAGAGCGCGCTGTAGTACTTAAGGAACGGCGTTGTTCGACGGTAAATTGAGAAACGGCTACTGCGGCTTGGGCGTTGGCGCCTTCATCAACTCTACAAACATCCGGTAGAACTTATCTGTGTCCAAGTCCATCTGGATCTCAACAGGTTGCACCGTCAGGTCCGGTTTGTCTTTCTCGCTCCACGTAAGCGTATTTCCGTACCCCGCTCCGTGACCAAGGTCGACGCCCATATACCGGGTTTCTTTCTTCGTGATGATAGACGGATCGATCCATGCCGCCGCGGCCAACTCATCCCACATGATGTCGGCGCCGGGCGTATACATGGCGAAACGCGAGATGTACTTCGCCAGCGGAGTGCCGCTCGCTTCGATCTGCTTTACCAGCGCCGGCGTCAAATGAGTCTTGACGGAAATATCGGTCGGGGTGCAGACAATTTTCTTCCACGGCGCACGCAGCACAATCTGCGCCGCTTCCGG
>Ga0210402_10004050_pt1 | contig 13468 bp, 9 predicted proteins | sample IncBWC7MmetaG_FD_161055 | JGI IMG/M metagenome (GOLD analysis project Ga0210402, IMG submission 161055) | Forest soil microbial communities from Barre Woods Harvard Forest LTER site, Petersham, Massachusetts, United States - Inc-BW-C-7-M | ecosystem: Environmental > Terrestrial > Soil >...
CTTCTTGCTGTGTACCAAATCCTGAGTGAATCTGCAAGCATTTGAAGCAAAGTGGTACACATTTCGATTTGATTTCGATGACATTTCCCTTTTGGGTCATGACAACCTCCTGTCTCAACTTTGCTCTGCACCATGCACACTGACCCAAGCACCTACTACCTGTTGGAGGGCATTAAATCATTCTTTGACTCTATGTCAATCCTACTGAACCAACATGACAAAACCCTATCTCCCATTAGGCTCTGACAACACTGACTCATTATGTCCGCTTTGGTCATTTTGGTACTTGTTGCAGAGAATATTCGCTCTTCATTGAATATGGGCTCCTAAAATTTATTTAAAGTGAATTACTTTGAAAGACAATACAGAATGTTTCTCTCTCTTAGGATTTACAAAATATAAGGAAATGCAAATGCCTGGGCAAAGTTTCTCTGCCATGACTCGTTACGGGGCCAGGCACAGTAATTCCAAGAAAGGAAATGACATGTTTCTTCATTGCAAAAAATATTCTCATGTATGTCATTCAACTCTGAAAGTGCTGTAAATAAGTGGATGGTATTTCTGGTGATGTCAAAATTTATGTAGGAATCATTACTTGGGATGGGCCAACTGCATTGGCACAAACCTTGCTTGCTTAATCAATAGAACAGGTTTAATTTTATTCATCCAATTCAATTCAGGTACCACTTCTACACTATGGAACTTGAGAAGAACTTGAGAGTGTTAAAGAGGTAAAGTAAAATGAGTGTGAGAATAGGTGCTTAAGGAAGGTTGCGACTAGAAAGGAGTCATGTGGAGGGATGGTGGGTGATGACAATTCTCGTGCACTCATTTAGAGATGTGTGTGCGAGGAAGGGGTGATGGGTGATGGGTGATGAAGTCCCCTGGCACTCAATTGGAGACCAGATGGGGTGGAGGTGGGTGTGGGTGGGAAATGAAGTCCCCTCCACCTCATACACCTTACAAACCATCCCTGCATCTTCTGAATGCCCCTCCATCTCACATTTTGAAAGTAAGAGGTTGGTAAGAGGGGTGGAGGTGGTGAGCTGTTGAAATTACTGCATTTGGGTGCAACAGAGTTTGGTGAAGGCAGCTGGCTCACCCTCCAATTCTCATTTGGCCCTTGGGTGTGAGGGAGGGTGCACATGGTGGTGGTGGGTCATCCAAACAACACCTCTGTCTCATGTTTGTGTGTGAGGGAGGTAGTGATGTTCAGGCCCAGCTTGGCCTGGAAGCCAGGGCTTTGGCCTGGGAGGGCTCAGGCTTTTCAAAACCTCAGGCCAGGCCCTCATGCAGGGCTTGGGCTTGGCCTCAGCCTGGCCTGGCCTAAGCCCTGGCCTGGTAGCATTATTTTCTCAAAAAAGTTCCTGGCATAACAAAGATGAGATTCAGGTGTATACATCAATGAAATTATAAAAACTGAGCCAATCATAATAGAGGTTTTCACAAACTAACTCCATAAGTGCAAAAGGTTGTCAATTGAGATCCACACAGCTTCAAAGACCTTTTGTTGTGCAGTGACTTTTGAGAATTACCTTCACCTTGCCTTCACCACTGCTCAATTCAAGTTGCCATTTTTGTGGTTATGTGTAAAATGCAAGACTGTTTGCATGAGGGCAGGGTTTTATTTCTGGCAAGTTATTCTGATTTTCCCTACAAAAAAAAAATAAACTACTGAGGCCAGGGCCTGGCCTGGGGCTTCAGGCTGAGCCTGGCACATCACTAGAGGGAGGTGTCCATGGTGATGGTGGCCAGTTGGAATCCACCAGGGTGACTCAATGAGTTTGTCAGTTTGTCAGTTTATCAATCCAGTAGGTGAGATCAGGTACAGCCTTCCTACAGCAGACAGCACCACCCACATTATTTGTGTCAGAGCTCAATCCTGAGTTGAACTTTGAACCAAATTTGTCACCTAGCTGTGAGCTCCCTATTTTATATTTGTACTGCCTGAAATTAAATGTCACATATGGTGACATATGTGATGATGTGACATATAGTAATACATTATACTTCAAGAAATCATGTGATCAAAACATACCTTATTTAGAAGGAGGGGGGTCACAGGCCCTGGGAAAAAAAAAGCAAGCCTATGTAAGATTTTTGCATTCCAACACCCTTGTTGAGGACATGTATATTGTGGAATTCACCAGTTTGGGCTACTGTGAAATGCTATATTAGGGTAGAACACAGTAGACAGAATCGGCCAATTTTGAAACCAAAATCAAAACCAAAATCCATTTTTTTAGTGTAAGTAATTCCAATTCAACTTTGATTGCAAGCACAACTGGCATTGCCAGTGGAGTTTGAATTTCTTTCCTTTTGTTATGTCACTAACCCTAGGCCTGCGGATGTGATTATTATACTTGACATGAAAAATGAAATATAAATTATATTCATTTTTTTATGTAGTGGTAATTATAGGGGATTTTCTATGTCAATAAAATGATATATATACATGGCCACTGGAATTATGACTGCCATATGGAATGACATAAAAAATGTATTTGATTTATTTTTGATATGAAAAATATAATATAAGTAACATCTATACATTACAAATAATTGGCTATTAGAGCATATTCACAGGAATAATTATGAATGAAATGTATGATCAGGGTGTTATCAGTTTGGCATCAAGCAAAGACTTGCTCCACATTTGAAGACATAACAGCCCTACTGCTCCACTGATGTACTTAGTCAGGTTACAAAGTAATTACATGTTCCAAGTTGCTCCATGTAAATATACAAGTCTTACTCACCCCAGACACAAATATTTCAACCCCATCATGCTCGAGGTTTCAGACACTGTTCTTGCCACTTTCAGGTACTCTCTGGCTTCAGTTGGACTCTGAAGGCACTGTTGTCTTTTGCGGCAACTGCCAAAAGGGGCTGAAGAGTCACTAATGGTGGAGGCTGGGTGAGGACAGGTACAACTAGGATGAAGTTTTTGACATTGACCATAACTTTTGTGTGTCACAAATATTATTTTGACTTCATTACAAATGTTATATATATATAATACAAATAGAGAGAAGATTTAATAACTTGAAGTTCTCATTGACTTACACATTGCTCCTTGATCGCTCCACAAAATCTCCAGCTTTCTTGCATCAAGTGGAGCATTGAAAGATACCATTGTCTTGCAGTATATATGGCTGTGAATATGCTCTATTATATGTCATTTATTGACATAGAAAATCACCTATGATTACCACTACAATATAATTTATATTTCATTTTTTATGTCAATTATAATAATCACATCCGCAGGCCTAGGGTTAGTGACGTAACGAAAGGAAAGAAATTCAAACTCCGCTGGCACAGATTCGATGCCGGTTCTTGCAATCAAAGTTGAATTGGAATCACTTATACTAAAAAACGGATTTTGGTTTCAAAAATCGGCCGATTCTGTCTGCTGTGTTCTACCCTATTGATGCCTCATCAACATATCTTCAGCTCTTTTTTGATCAGTAGCACACAATACATTTTATTGGAGATTTGTGTTTCTTAAATTGTGATCTATGCCAACGTTCAAATGACCTGGAGTTGGCCACAGGACCGCTACGTGATCCGATAGTCATCTCATGGTTTGCCACACAACTCGATCACATGTTGCCTAGCATGCTTCTGCTCGGAGCCTCCAACGCCCTCTACATCTTCTGGAGCCTCGCCATCGTGATTAAGCTTCAATGGGGTTAATTAACACGTTGGCATGAGTCAATAGGGATTGAACTGGACCTACACGGTCACGATCTGCACCGGCTGTAATGAGAAGAACGGCAGCTTCGGCGTGAGCTGAATCCATCGCCAGGTGGAGAGGAGTATTTCCTGATTATCAAGTACTCTTTAGGATCCAGGTGCGTGATTTTGTGACACTTGAAAAGTTCGTGATTTACCAATGCGATCTGCTGTGTTCAGACGTGTCTTGTTTGGTGGTTTGGAAGACTCCAGTAAGAGGCGTATAAATCCCGCAGAACCCGTGGTGGCTGCTCGGTGACTTCAAAAGCTGCGTGATGAGTAATGAGAGGAACGCGGAGAAGTTGGTCGGCATACAGAGGAACCTGGTTAGCTTTATCCTTGGCGTTGATCTGCAGACAACGTGAACAACTCCTCGGCCACTAACTGTCGTCGACGATACGTACATCTGCGCCTCTGGAAATCAAAAATCTGCCAACCTGGAATATATGTATCAGAACACAACCGATCCGACACCAGAATGCCGTCAGCGTACGTCTATTCGAGATTTAGATGCGGCGTAATGCCTCAAAGTTGTCAAGATATCATTAGCACGACAGAATCAAGATCATTGAAAGGCATACGTACAAAGGAGAGAGGCCTTTATCATTTTTCCTGTTGTAATATGTCAGTGTGTACTGATTATTGCAGCATTTCTGAATTGCACCTGTTTACATCTGCACCAGCACCTGCCAATTCTCGGACAATCTCTTCATGTCCCGCACTGACTAATGTTGACGACAGTCAATGTAATAGTATTACCGAAAGTTCTTTGCCTTGTTTACCCGCAATGTGCAGGGGTGTCCACCCGCTGTTATCGGCCTTGTCCACCTCGGCCTTATGGTCGATGAGAAATCGAGTAATGTCAATTGAACCTGAAGATGCTGCCCAATGTAGAGGAGTCCGGTCATCCTATGATCACGGTATTGACAATTAGATAATCTGGAAGAGGAAGGACTCCAGCATCAAATGTCAACTACCACATCCACAACATGAACAAGTTTGACATCTTCAGAAACCAGTGCACGAAGCAGCGAAAACTGATCTGTTCGGAAGATTGGTTAGAAAACAAGGGAAATATTACTCTAAGCGCACTGCTCTGAGCAGCCGAATGGACTGATAAAGTAGACATTCTGGCTGATGAAATTGGAGAGGAAGGAAAAAATGAATTCAGGCGGTAATTATGTGTGAGTCACAGTCACCCATTTCAGGTTGAAATCTGAGTCTTTACTAGTAGTACGTAATGCGTTTACACCAATACCGTGACGCACCTGAACTTTGCTGCCCAAGATGCCTTCTGTGCAGCCCTATGTCTACGCAGAAAGCACACTAGCAGTTGCCAATCCAGGCACCTGCCATGCTCTATTGCCATTTTTGCAATCTCAGTCGCAAAATACTTTGACTCGTTTGTACCAACGGTCATCATCATGTCTTGCAATATTTCGGTTGATTTTCTCCTGTGCATGCCTAGTTTGATTCTGATGTCGTCTTGCAGGCTGCTTGCACCTCTAGAGAGGCAGATTGTGATGAATCTTCTGTGGCTGGACTCCGCAATCCCTGCCTCCACTATGGCAGCCTGGGTTATCCGCGAAGGCAAAAAGTACAGCGTTTTCCGTAAATGCTCTTAGTTCCAAATTCATGTCCTTAGCTAGGCTGTACGACAACGCTCTGGGCACCCTGTCCCATCTCCATATTTTGCCTAATCCGGTGGTCAAACTGGCTTTGAATTCGACATTCAAGATGAGCTTCCGACAGGCGATTACTGGAGGGTAAGACGATTGATCGAAAATCGACCAAAGGCTCAGCATTTTGCAGAGGTACAAGCGGAAGCTTTGGTGTCACAGCGGAGAGGGACGAAAAACGACTCCCCTTTAATATCGAAGGTTTGGATGGATATGCGTTGGAGCGTTGGGAGGTGCATTTTAATGCCCCGTGGACACCATTTGAATGACAAGCATTGATTTTCAGACTATCCTCCATTACATGGTGTCATCGGGGACAGGGCAGATCCCAACGAAACCCTCTCAGGGGGTTCTTTATCTTTTGCAACGGAGCGGACTCATGGCCAGTCCAAAGTATGTCGTCGCATGGGAAAATTAATCGTTTACCGTTTGTGACACCTTTTTCCAGTGCCTCCGCCCTGCAAATCACGTCTGCCGGTTTTCAATTTCTCCTCCACTCTCCCCACGCACAACTTTGGGATCTCCTGCTTCAGTATCTTCACATGGCCGAGGTGAGTTTAACAGCCATTTGCACACTGGCTAATTATTTCTTGCATGTAACCACTTCAATAGGAAAGACAGATGGATCTGGTGGAAGTCCTCAGCTTTTTATTCATGCTCTCAACAATGGAGCTTGGCAGAGTGATACATTTTAGTGATCTTCGGCGACAATTAATATATCTGAATGAGAGTTTCAGGAATATTCAACAGAAAATCTGAGTGAAACTCAGAGGGCAATGTTGGAGGACCTTCGAGATTATGGTCTCCTCTGGCAACGCAAGGTACGCGCCGATTGCGGCGTACTGACTTACTTAACCTAATGTTTCACACAAGCCTTCCTCTCGACGTTTCAGCCCCACCCGTCTTGCCACCACCCTAACCTCTTCTTCGCCACCCCTCCCAACGTCCACCAGCACGAATTCTGGCCCTCAGGAGGGTTTTATTGTTCTTGAAACTAATTACCGAATATACGCCTACACAGGTGATTATTTCGATCATTGGTGTACAACGTGACTCTCATCACCTCATAGATAATCCTCTACAGACAGCCGTGCTTAATCTCTTTGTATCCCTGAAATATCGTTTCCCAAATCTAGTTGTGGGTTCCATAACTCGTGACAGCGTCAAGAAGGCCCTTGGGAACGGTATTTCCGCTGAACAGGTTTTATTGACGCCATAGTCTTGGAGGGGACCAAATTTAATCCTGAAATTGCAGATAATTAGTTATCTGATGACTCATGCACACCCACAAATGAGGAAAAACGTGCGTCAACTTTTCACAGCTTACCGCGATACCTGATGTGCATCCTTAGAATCCCCTGTTGCCCGTGACCGTACAAGATCAAATTCGACTATGGGAGTTGGAGAAGAACCGCCTTAAGTCGCAAGAAGGTCCCCAATTCCTGGTTACGAAATATCGCGCCGATTATTAATATTGGTCTTATCTCACAGGTTATCTTTACACTGCTTTCGCTTCTCAAGCTGATTACGAGTTCGTCCTGAACTATGCTAAGCAACTAGACGTCGTTCTATGGGAAAATACGGCAAAGAGATGTTTTTTTGGGAGCTTGGATGGGCATGCTAATATTAGGGGGTTCATTGAGAGAAGAACTAGTGGGACGGGATAAATATATTGTCGTTCATTGGTTGGTCATGCCTCTTCTGCTGGCGCAAATGATGTGGATGATTTACGTTGTCCTAGGTCGATGGCTGTTGTATGACTAGCAAAATAATCAGATGATGACGATTTATTTTATGAGCGCGGAGGACAGCACGAAACACCTTACAAGGTAGGAAAGCAAGAGTGAACACTCACAATGGCGACAAGTTGTTATCAAGTTGTATGTAGTGAGTTCTGGCATACAATCACCACCCTATTTTCCAAGCCTTTACTGTAACACTTCTGGAACAGCGAATCTTCCTTTCTTCGGAGCTGAACTTTCCTCAGTTCCGGGTCTTGTAAACCGGACCGTTGAGCTCTCCTATATGTCGTGAGTAATTTAATGTCTGGCATTCAACAGCGCAAATTGGAATGGGCGCAATAACGACGTATGTACTTTGGACAGGGATGCAGCATGTGTTCACCTGAGAATCCCGGATTGCACGGATGAAGGTACATCGGGCCTGTTTCTCCGCTTTTCATGACGTTTCGCGTCATAGATCTCATTTAATTTTCCGCTTCACGAATCACCGGGGCATCGGCGGCGTTCGTGCCAGCCACAAACATTTCGTAAACGATATATTCTACAGGCTATTCACGGGGAGCATTGTGGTTAAGGGGGTAGATATAGCATTGCTGTACAAATGGACAAGGTATGGAAGAATGTATGTGCAGTGAGTGATTCGGGGCTTTCCTTGTAATAGGTGGCCTCAATCAAGAATCTGTATATTCTTCAACGTTAGAGTAATCCTCGGGACTCGACATTGTTCCAGATCTGGAGGAATACGAGGCCTCGTAAGTCTGAAGGCTGGACTTGAACGGGGACTGCGATGAAGGAAGATCTAAGGCGCTCGTATCGCTCGAGGACCACGTTGAACTATAGGGATGGGGTACATGCTGATAACCGTGGGCAGGAAAATGGGGTGACGTCGACGTCGACGACGTAAACGAGCTCCCGGAATGTGGATTACGGTTTGCGCTATCCTCTTCAGAGGCTTCTGCGGTGAGCAACCAAGGTAGGCGTTGTGAGCCAATTTCACGGTTCTCCCCAACGTGGCCTGAATACCGTGAATTGAACCCTGATGTCATTTCATTCTCTCCCCTACGATGTGCCATCGCGATTGGGCTCTGGTACGGATTACCCAATCGTAGGCGGGAACGATCCAAGTGCAACCCAGAATTACCCGTGGATGTCTCATATGAATCTCCTTGCCAACGCCTGGAATGCGAATGCAAGGAAGGCCACGAATCTGTCGGTGATAATGATCCTGTACCAAAATTGCCACCACGGCGACCCGAACCGACATGGCTAGAGTGCGTAGGCGACGCCGACCATGGGATCTCCTGACGACCTGAAGACGGCATCCGCAGGTTATCCAGTGGCATCGGCCACTTATCACTCACGCCTTCGCGTGTGTAAACATTGGGGGAAATGATGTTATGATTTGGGATAGCATAGAGCGAGCTCCCCGAAAAATGACCATCCATTGTGGGGGTCTGGCTGCCTTGGCTATCTGTCCAGTTAGGAGATTCAGAAACATGGTAAGTTGGTTCTTCGACTTTGCAATCTACGGCATCGAGATCTTCAGCCTCACATCTGACATTCGAAACCGGCTTATTAAATCGTCCATCTTCCTGGCGGAACAAAGCACGACTCACACAAGCCTTGACTTCCCGTCAGGTCCGATTTCGACTTTGGGAGGATTGCGGAAATTTGTCAGCCGGAAAATATGCGGCGGCATATTCAATGCCATGATGTCAGCTCGGCTGGAGGGTCGCTTCAACTTGCCCGAGCGCATATCTTCGGCCGTGTAATAGGAGATGAGGTGAAGGTCAGACCCGTCTATGGTGACTGTGATCGTCTGTGATGTTTATGGATCAGCTCTGCCGAGAATATGGAAAAAGCGACAGGATTTCACCAACCTTCTTAATGAGGCCGTTGGATTTGAACGTCCCGTGGTCATTAGTAGACTGGCCACTCTGTGAAAGCCCTTTGTACGCAAACGACATCTGCTCTGGCGAACTTCCCAGTACAACCATCGCTCGAGACGGAGGTTCTTCTGTGGGATAGGATTTCTTGTGACTTCCTCGACTACTGGTTCGCTCATTTATCTCTCGGTACACCTAGTATCCCGAGCCGAACCGTCAGCCTGAGACTTTTTCTATGAGATCGAAGAAAGTCCTCACCAAGAAATTTCCTACGATGCGAGAGGGCGACCAAAGCAGCCCGTCTGGCAGAAAGGTATTAGATGGTCACAGTGCGTGAGCTGACATGTTCTGGCGATGTATGAATGGCTTACCAGTCCATCGTTTGATGCCGCTTTCTTCGACGCTGAACACGAAGACTGCCCCACTCTTAATCATTGTCCTGCGTTCCGTGTCGTTGAGGCGGCGAGTGATGCGTGGAATGACACCCTGCCGTGCGGCGTGTATCAACCGTAAGGCGTTCACTGTCGTTTCGACAATCCCATAAAAAGGGGGAACGTCGGGAGAAGATGAATTGCTCGTCATTTTAGCACGCCTAAGTTTGAGGTTGTTGGACAATCCTGGGGTTGTGGGTGAGTTTACGGGGTAGCTGGGCCCCTTCCTTTATGATTCGTCTTTCCTGCAGTTCTTCGCATAATCAGGGATTCCAATCTGGTTCCGGATCGATGAAATTGGCCTGAAATTTTCTACCATTTGGGCGGTAAGGATACCTTTCCACCGCCGTCCGATAGCCTTTACAAGGAGTAACGTTACCGGAAGCCCCGTTTACTTGACATTTCTCGACGCCACTTGTCAGCAGTCTTCCTCCGTATACTGAAAGACTTGCATCCTGTAGGTTTTGCCTCAATGGAGTCTCGAGGCTTGAATTTTCAATGAGACATTCGTCTTTCGTGCTGAAATTTTGGATTGCACTGTGACACACCACATTTCTGCATCCGATACATGTAATTGGCAGCGAGAATCGCTGGCCTTGTCCACCTCAAGAATCGAAACTCATTCGGTGTCGAAGATTTATGCAGCCGTATTATTGCGAACAGGCAAGCTGATGGTCAATTACAGGCGCCCCCCTTCATGCATCGATACCTGGAAATGCACATACCCGACAAATCCTCCACGGACAATGTTCGGCCCGTTCCATTGATAGCCAACGGCGAGGTAGCGGTGAGGCAGAACCCGGCATCAGGAACGACTTCAATATCGATCTCTAAAACGGGCTTAACGACTACCTCACATACTCGATCGTAACGGCATTCGAATGTTGGCGCTCATCCAATAGGCTGGTTTTCATGATTTTCGGTCGCCGGACATGGTTAATGCGATGAAGGAATCATGGAGTGTCCCGGCAGCGTGCGCATCGTTGACTTTGCTTCCTTTCCCTTCGTTAGTCATTCTCGCGCAACATATCACCACAAGTTCGACCAGCGGCATTCCAAGGGCTGCGAAAGACGCCACATTCTCGGCCAAACTTACGTGTTTTCAAGTTACGGAATATGATTCCCGGGAGATCTCGAGAGTGGCAGCTGAGATACCGCAAACAAGCAAGATTTCTGGCAGGTGAAAGTCTTGTTTCAGAGCCCAGACTCAGCCAGCGAAGGAAGTAGGGAGCCAGTAATCCTAGTAGTACTACTGTAGTAGTACATTAGGGTTTTCAGTGTAGTAGAGGTCCACAAAAAGCAAGTCCACTCGAATGGGACGAGTATACTACTTGGACCAATCCCAAAAGAGCGAAGATTTGTATTGTCCAGGAATAGACATTGAGAATACAGATAGGACTCAGGGGTACACTTCAGTGTAGAGTTCCACTCACAATGAGGTGTGAAAAATGGACGACGTAAGGCTGATACCGCGAGAACAGATGGAATTATGAATGGTCTTGCTTATACATAACGAAACCCCCTTCAAACCCGACCATATCCACATTAGTCGATGTCTCGCGCCAACAACCAACAAGGTTTTGATCATGTATGTACGTACCCCTTGAACACCCATTGGCCTAAGTGGGCCTGCGCAAAACGACGTGACGAGGTAAATCAAAAATATAAGAAACGGAGGAGTCTCGTAGGACTAGTACGTACAGGTGTCCGTAACAAAAACGATTAAACCATCCCATGGTCTGACTCACCCACGATATTGTAGTGACCCCGTGCGTCCCCGAAACGTTCGCCGGTCTAAGGAAGCACGTTAAATAAAGGATTTTCTAGCGCACCTCGCCTGTAACCAGGATATCGGCGACACCACTAGACTGGTATGAGACCTTATCTGAATACTCGTCATCGTTGTCGACGTACGACATTTCCGGAAACGTAGGATCCAAATCGGCATAGCCAGAATCCGAATCCAAAGTTTCCTCGGCAATCTCCCCATCGGTATCAGAGATCCAAGGCATTTCCAGTTTCTCGCACGTCAACTTCGAATAGGACGCCGCTCCATTGGGAAAGAACGTCTCATAACGTATGCATTGTTCTATGTTAGGGTCACAGACCTCGATAGCATCCTGCCCGGACGAAGCCAGTAGTGATTGGAGCCACGGAGAAAGAGAGAAAAACTGACTTCTAACTCTTTTATAGCGAACCCTCGTGGCAACCAGGCATTCAATATATCGTCACCACCAGTTTCATCGATCACAGTAACGAGAGGCTGGTCGGGGTGTAAACAGTGATGTTCGCGGGGAGTTCAGTACGAGGCTGATGGGCAAAGGGGACGGAAGTGGGCGCTTTAGGATGGAGGATCAGGTCACGTGTGCATCAAAATTCGGTTGCTGAGGCTTGTCAGCGGATAAATGCGAGGGTATCGAGAGCATGTACCACAAAACGACCTGCCCAGGGGCCGCTCAGCGCACCAGGTGTGTAAACCTTTCCTCGCAGAGGGGGACTGTCCATCCACGGATCGTAGCACGATACAAGCCGACTTCAATCCTCATCGTATCGCTCACTGCCCTTCGAAGGATAGAGGGACTCATCTTCGTCATTGTCGGAGTCGAGAGTCAGTGGACATCTCTCTGCGCACTGAATTCGAGTTTGATAGTGAAATTCACACACATCCTCGAGAGTCACGCCGCGCAGACCAAGGCTGTTGGCAGCTGCCCGGTTTCGGGGTAATTCACCGGCGGAACGAGGGATAGGACCTACGTCCTGATAAGCCTCAATGCGCACCGTTATGGCTAGTAGCGCGGGAGATGTCAGAAGTGGCGCTGCAAGGGTGAGCTCGTGCCCATAATGCGTGATATTTGCCACTTTGGGGACCGGGCTTGAACAGGGCGGAGCGGAAGATTCGAGCTCGAGACATAGTGGCAGATAAATATGAGAATCGTGGGCATGCGACGAAGGATACTGCTGGGGGAGGGATTGTTTCTTTTCATTGATTTAAACCAACACTGCAGACGACTCACTCAGCGACTATAAAAGAAGAATATGGGAAATTACTGCCTTGCGAACCACAGGACTTTCCGTTCTTATACGGTCTGCAATTCGAAAAAGAATCTTCCGCACGGTGCAACTGAAGCAGCATTTCGGAAATTTAGAAGTGGCTATCATATACCTCGGTTGACCGTCATCCACAAGAGCCAAACGGTCAACGCGCTGCCTTCCGTGTCGGTAAGCCAAGCAAGAGGAGATCCAGGGGGGACAAGGGCTCTGTACACCAGAACATTGCGGATATATACATCGATGCCAGCCCATTCAATGAGCCGGCTTTCGTTTTTACCATCGCTTTCCGTCATCCTTAGATCACGCCAAGGTCAGTTCAATTCACACAAACTAAAACCTAAAAGCCAACATTAAATAGGATGTCCAGAGGTCATCCTGATGATATTCCTGTTTGTGCCGAATTCGCTTCAATGCAATGAACCGCTTTTTTAATTCGATCGCCAGACAGTGTGTGGTCGGCCATCGCTCAGTAAGGCGTCGGACAGGCGCTGCGTAGTCGAACTTGAAGCGGAATATGAGGGCATAAAGGTGGGTGTTGTTGTTCAAAGAAATTGCACCATTGATGGCACGAGAAACCAGAGTTACCAGACACAAGGCAAGCAAGTCCGAGGGCGGTCCCAGAAACGAAGACTCATCCGACACAGTGTAAAACGCGATGTGTTCCAAGATCTCAGGTCCTAGGTTATCCAGTGGCGATAGAGGGACGGCCATGGTCGTGGAGTGTAATGGCCGAAAGAAAATGGGATCTACTTAAAAGAACAGCGAAAAAGGTGCGAAGTACATTGGGGCAGGGACTTGGCAGGGACGGCAGGGGTTGCAGGATATGTGATCGCCGTGCTTCTATTCCCTTTCGCCGTCAAAGGGTGAGAGCTGAATCCCATAGAACTTGCAATTAGGCGCATCAGCAAATTCGGGATACCCTTCGGCCGTTTGCGAAGGTC
>Ga0210402_10004052_pt1 | contig 13466 bp, 11 predicted proteins | sample IncBWC7MmetaG_FD_161055 | JGI IMG/M metagenome (GOLD analysis project Ga0210402, IMG submission 161055) | Forest soil microbial communities from Barre Woods Harvard Forest LTER site, Petersham, Massachusetts, United States - Inc-BW-C-7-M | ecosystem: Environmental > Terrestrial > Soil >...
TGGGCCGCATCGCTTTGGACCGCCGATTCTGCAGGCGATTCTTCCGGTGTTCTGGTTTGTGGTTAAGATACTTGCGTTTTTGTTTCTTTATATATGGGTGCGCGGGACGTTACCGCGCTTTCGCTATGACCAGTTGATGGCATTCGGATGGAAGTTTCTGCTGCCGCTGGCGATTGCGAACCTGGTGATTACGGCTTTGATCGTGGCGTTGAGAGCGTAACGCAACAAAGAAGATGCTTCATCTGCTCGTATTTTCGGTGTTTGGCCTGGTGTGCGTTGCCGGGGCGGTGAATCTGCTGGTGCAGCGGCACCCGATCAACAGCGCGTTGTCGCTGGTCGTGGTGATGGGTTCGCTCGCTGTGGAATATTTGCTCCTGGGTGCAGAGTTTGTGGCGGCGGTGCAGGTAATCGTCTACGCCGGGGCAATCATGGTTCTGTTTGTCTTCGTCATCATGCTCTTGAATGCTGGCGAGGAAGAGCGTAGCAAAGGCAGCAGAGTGGCAATGATGTTTGGAGTTCCCGGCATGCTGATTGGGAGCGTGCTGGTGGCCTGGGTTCTGCTCGAGCGCTCCGGCACAGGAAATGTCGCGGTTGGTGCGCTTCCCGGCCCGCCGAAGGTCATTGGATGGCTTCTCTTTCACGATTTCTTGCTGCCGTTTGAAGTAACGTCAGTGCTGGTGTTGATCGCCATCATGGGCGCCGTAGTATTGGCCAGCCATCCTGGATCAAATCAGCCAGACAAGAGGGAGGGCTGATGGTACCGCTTTCCTATTACCTGGTGCTGAGCGGAATTCTGTTCGCCTGCGGCGTGACTGGCTTTCTGATCAAACGCAACATCATCACCATTTTTATGTCGATTGAGCTGATGCTCAACGGCGTCAATTTATCTTTCGTCGCGTTCGCGGCTCAGTGGCATGCGCTCAGCGGACAGGTATTTGTGTTCTTTGTGATGGTGGTGGCAGCGGCAGAAGCCGCCGTGGGGCTGGCCATCATTATCGCGGTATACCGGACGCGAGAGACGCTCAGTGTGGATCGGATAAACCTGCTCAAGTTATGACGCCAAACCTTAATCTCTGGTTGATTCCGGTGCTGCCGCTGGTCGGCGCTGCCATCAATGGTTTGTTTGGAAAGCGCTTTTCCCGGCGGACAGTTTCGGCGATCGCGCTTGGGTTCTGCGGGGCGGCGTTTCTCATGGTCCTGTGGATCCTGGTTCAGCTTTCTGCGCTGACCTTGCCACACTTGGAAAGCCTGGCACCGTGGATTCGCGCCGGCGATTTTCAGGTGGATTTCGGCTTTTACCTCGATCAACTGTCTTTGGTGATGCTGCTGGTCGTCACCGGGGTCGGTTTCCTCATCCACATTTACTCGGTTGGGTACATGTGGGAGGAGGGCGGATTCTACCGGTTCTTCGCGTACCTTAACCTCTTCATGTTCTTCATGCTGACGCTGGTGCTGGCCGGCAATTATCTGTTGATGTTTATCGGCTGGGAAGGGGTGGGACTGGCGTCTTACCTGCTGATCGGATTCTGGTTCACCAAGGATTCAGCAGCTTCTGCGGGTAAGAAGGCGTTCATCGTTAATCGCATCGGCGACTTCGGGTTCTTGATCGCATTGTTTTTGATGATCAAGCATTTCGGCTCGCTGGACTTCGAGCAGGTGTTTCGGATCGTTGGCGGCATGCCCGTGGAAACTGCTGGGGCTGGTTTGCTGACCGCGATCGGTCTGCTGCTGATGGTAGGAGCTGCCGGGAAGTCTGCCCAGCTTCCGCTTTATGTGTGGCTGCCGGACGCGATGGAAGGTCCAACACCAGTTTCCGCATTGATCCACGCAGCGACCATGGTGACCGCGGGCGTTTATATGGTGGTGCGGTCGCATGTGATTTTCGATCGCGCGCCGCAGGCTCTGATGGTGGTTGCGATCGTCGGAACATTGACTGCTTTGTTTGCCGCGACTATTGGCGTTTGCCAAACTGACATCAAGAAGGTGCTTGCCTACTCTACGATTTCGCAGCTTGGCTATATGTTTATGGCCTGCGGCGTGGCTGCCTATTCCGCGGGCGTCTTTCACTTGATGACTCACGCTTTCTTTAAAGGACTGTTGTTTCTGGCGGCGGGTTCGGTGATCCATGCGATTGGCGGCGAGCAGGACATGCGCCGCATGGGCGGCTTGCGGCATTACATTCCATGGACGTTTTGGACCATGACGGCGGCAACCTTTGCGATCACAGGCGTTCCACTCTTTGCCGGGTTCTACAGCAAGGGGGAGATTCTTTGGCGGGTGTACTCGAGCCCTTATGGGAGCTCAGCCCTTTGGCTGATCGGTGTCCTCACAGCGTTCTTGACTTCCTTTTATATGTTCCGGCTTTGGTTCATGACCTTCTTCGGTGAGTACCGAGGCGAAGCTGCGGCGGATCATGGCGACGACCACGTCCATGCTGTCAGCAGCTCGCGGGCGGGGGTATCCGCGCCACACGGGCACGGCGGTATTCACGAGAGCCCACCTATCATGCTGATCCCGCTCGTGATTTTGGCACTGCTTTCGATTTTCGGTGGTTCGGCGGGCGCGAAACGCTTCGACAAGTTTCTTTCGCCAGTGCTTCATACCAGCGTGACTGCAAATTCGCCGGAGGAGGCGGACGCTACGACTCCGGCATCGGAACCGAAAGAGGATCATGGGTTAGAGGTGCTTCTTGAAAGCGTTTCCGTTCTTGCCGCTGCGGCGGGCTTCTTTCTCGCGTGGTTGTTGTACCATCGCCGGCCTCAGTTGCCACAGGAGATTGCACGGGCGCTGGGCGGTCTGTACGAAACCGTTGTCCACAAATATTACGTAGACGAAATTTATGCGGCGGTCTTCGTGAAGCCTCTCATCGATGGCTCGACGCGGATTCTCTGGCACGGCATCGATCAGGATGTGATCGACGCGACGCTCGATAACAGTGCCGAAGGGGCTCGCGAGGTCTCTGATGCCGTGCGACACATGCAGTCTGGAAATCTTCGCTCTTATGCAGGATGGATCGCGGCGGGCGCGGCCGTGGTGATCGCGTACATGGTCTGGCTGGGAACCCGATGAACTCCGCTCTGGATAACTCGATACTGACGCTGGTCACGTTCATTCCGTTGGCCGGTGCACTTTTGCTGTTGCTGTTTCCACGGCGTGACCGTGATATCCGTCTCTTCGCTCTCGTGGTCTCGCTTCTCGATTTTGTTCTTTCTTTGCACTTGCCGGTGCATTTTCAGCGAGGGCAGCCCGGCTTTCAATACGAAGTCAATAATCTGTGGATCGCGAATCCGAATATCCATTACCACATGGGTGTGGATGGGGTCTCGATGTGGCTGGTGGTCTTGACCACATTTCTAACGCCGCTGTGCGTGCTGATCTCGTGGAAATCGATTCATGAGCGAGTGAAGGAGTTCTTCATTCTGCTATTAGTTCTACAGACTGCGCTGATCGGTGTTTTCGTCGCGCTTGATCTGTTTCTCTTTTACTTTTTCTGGGAAGCCACGTTGATCCCGATGGCTTTGCTGATCGGCATTTACGGGCACGGACGACGCGTCTATGCGGCGGTCAAATTTTTCCTCTACACCATGGTCGCGTCCATGTTCATGCTGGCGGCGATCCTGTGGCTTTACGCGAAGACCGGCACGTTTGATTTCGTTAGCATTCAGAATGCGATTCGCGGCGGTCGGGTCGATAATTTCGGCGGCGCGGCAATCTGGCTTTTTCTGGGTTTCTTCATCGCGTTTGCGGTAAAAGTTCCCGTCTTCCCTTTTCATACCTGGCTGCCTGACGCCCACGTGGAAGCGCCCACGGCGGGGTCGGTTCTGCTGGCCGGCGTCCTGCTCAAGATGGGCACTTATGGCATGTTTCGCTTCAACCTCGGCCTGTTCCCTGAGCAGTCGCGGAGCAATGCGCCGTGGATCATGGTGCTGGCTTTGATTGGCATTGTGTACGGTGCGCTGGTCGCAATGGTGCAGCCAAATATGAAGAAGCTGATCGCGTACTCTTCGATCAGCCACCTTGGCTTTGTGGTGCTGGGGATTTTCAGCTTTACCCAGGCGGGACTGGATGGCGCGACTTTCGTCATGCTGGCCCATGGAGTTTCCACGGGCGCTCTGTTCATGCTGGCAGGGATTCTCTACGAGCGACGCCACACCTATGAGATCGCCGAGTTCGGCGGCCTCGCCAGTCCGATGCCGGTCTACGCGACTTTTTTTCTCTTCATTGTGCTCGCCTCGGTGGGATTGCCTTTGCTGAATGGTTTCGTCGGGGAGTTCCTGGTGTTGAGCGGTGCGTTCCGCGATCGCGCCATTTACGGAATCCTGGGAGCAACGGGTGTCATCTGGAGCGCCTGCTATTTGCTTTGGATGTACCAGCGAGTTTTCTACGGCAAGGTCACGCACCCGGTGAATCAAACATTGCCTGACCTGAGCGGACGCGAACGCGCAGCTCTGTGGCCGGCCGCGGCTGCCGCTTTGGTGATGGGCGCTGCACCCTTGCTGTGGCTGAACTCTATTGATCCTGCCGTGCAGAATGCCTTAGCTCCGTTCGCGCAACTTGCCAGCAAGGTGGTGGGCCGTTGAATGGTGCTAACGATCTGACGCAAGCGATTCCCCAGGCGGCTGATTACATCCGCATCCTGCCTGAAATTGTGCTGGCGATCTTTGGCATGATCGTGATGGTGCTCGATCCCCTGATGGACGAGCGCCGCAATCAAAAGACATTGGGAGCCATCGCGCTGATTGGCTCATTGGCAGCGCTGGCCGCGACCTTATTTCAGTCGCAATATCCAGGGCTGGGTTTCTGGAACATGGTGCGGGTCGACAGCTTCAGCGTCTTTTTCCATTTTCTGGTCGCAGCGGTAACCGCGGTTGTAATACTCAGTTCGTTCGAGTACATGCAAGTGCAGGGGATTCGCGCTGGAGAATATTATGCGCTGGTCTTGTTTGGCGCGCTCGGGATGAGCCTGATGTCCTCGGCAGTGGAGCTGGTGCTCATCTTTATTGCGCTCGAAATCTCCTCGATCTCCACGTACATCCTGGCGGGGTTTCGCCGCCGCGCTGCCATCAGCAGTGAAGCCTCGGTCAAGTACTTTCTGCTTGGCTCGTTTGCGACGGCGTTCTTTCTTTATGGCGTCGCACTCATGTTCGGAGCTACAGGTTCGACGAGCATCAGTGTAATCGGAGATGCCCTTCACCTGGGAGCGGTCCCCGTCCTGGCTTACGTGGGAGTCGCATTAATGTTTGTGGGCCTGGGTTTCAAGGTCGCAGCGGCTCCGTTCCATGTCTGGACGCCCGATGTATATGAAGGCGCCCCCGCGCCGGTGGTTGGATTCATGTCCACTGCTCCAAAGGCAGCGGTGTTTGCTGTGCTGTTGCGAATTATGTTCGAGGCTAACGCGCCCGGGCGCCTGTGGTTGATTTGGATAGCGGCGGCGCTCTCGATGACCATCGGAAACCTTGGGGCTCTGGTTCAAGATAACGTCAAGCGACTGCTGGCCTATTCTTCCATCGCTCATGCCGGATACTTGCTGGTCGCCTTTGCGGCTTTGCCGAACAACGGGATTCCGGCTGCCATGTTTTACGCTGCCTCGTATGCCGCGATGAACGTCGGTGCCTTCGCTGTGATCAGCCACATCGGCGGCGAGGGCGAGCGTTATGTCACACTGGAAGATTATGAGGGACTGGGGCGCCGCAGTCCGTTGCTGGCGGCGATTCTGACGATTTTTCTTCTATCCCTGATCGGCATTCCAGTTACAGGTGGGTTTTTCGCCAAGTTCTATGTGTTCAGCGCTGCGTTGCAAGCCAATCTTGTTGGCCTTGTGATTATCGGCGTGCTTAATAGCGCGATTGCTTCCTACTATTACTTGCGGCTGATTGTTGTGATGTATATGCGCGAAGCGCGAGAGGAAGTGCCGCTATCGCCGGTTCCGCTAGGACTAGGAGCAGCTCTGGCGATTAGCCTGGCGGCGACGATTTATCTTGGCGTGCTCCCTGGACGAGTGCTCGACTATGCGGCGCGCACGGCAGTTGATTGGGCACGTTAGCCAGATCAGCCATTCATTCAACGGCGACCGCGATATCCACATGCGCGAAAATGCGGGCTGAGAGCAACCAGAATGCCAACGTTTCCGCCCCCGCCAATAAGATAGGAAACCAGGAAATCGCTCCTGGAGAATCAAAAGAAGAATTCACCACGGTCGCTCCGAGTTGCCACACTGGAATTACATATCCCCACCGCGGTCCCAGAATCTGACCGGCGAGAGCTGGAATGCCCAGGACCATCGCGGTAGCGCCGGCGGCAAAGAAAGGGTTCAGGAACGTGGAAAACATCAGAGCGACCGTGCCGGCCAATGCGCAGGCGGCAACCAGGCAAGTCATAAGGAACCAGACGTGCGAGATTGGAAAGCCCGCCTCCCCTAATGTCCAGCTTCCGGTCATGCCAAGAGCGAAGCAATAGATCACGCACGCGATGGTTACGCCCAACACCAGCCCCGAAAGATATTGCTGGCGTCCCACAGCCTTCGAGAGTACGGCTAGAATCCGGCGGGACCTACGCTCGTTGTAGATAGCGGAGCCGCCAAAGAATATGCTGAAGGCGGACACGTACACCGCATCGAGTTTGAAAACGAACAGCAGGTCCTCGCGCTGGCGATGAATATCAGAAATTAGCCCGAGAAACGCCAGCAGCAAAACCCACAGCAGCAGAGTAAGCATGGGCCAGCGCTGTTCGCGGGCGAAATTGATTGCGATCAACAGAACTGGCTTCACTGAACGCCTTTCGGCACGCCAGATTCCGGATCAGCTGTTACTTCCAGAAAAATCTCTTCCAGCGTCCGTCGCACCGGGTTAACGCTCACCACCTCACCGCCCAGGCTCCAGACTCTCTCGAGGGCTGCGCGTTGGTTGTGAGTTGGCACGGAAAAGCTTACGCCTCCATCCCGGGCCACTGCACCTTGAAACTGCGATGCGGCAATGCCGCACACTACAATTTCAGTTTGCTCACCAGCTTGAAGGAGATCCGATGTGCGGCCCATGCGCGCCAGCCTGCCCCGATGCAGCACCGCGACTCGATCACACACCAACTCCACTTCAGAAAGCAAATGCGAGCTCAAGAATATGGTTTTGCCGGCATTGCGTGCACCCAGGAGCAACTCACGGACCATCACACGCGACAACGGATCGAGGGCTGAAGTGGGTTCGTCCAGAATCAACAAGTCGGGATCATTGACTATAGCTTGTGCCAGCCCAACGCGTTGGAGCATGCCGCGGGAAAACTTGCCGGCGTTGCGCTTCGAATGATCCTGCAGGCCTACAATTTCCAGGACCTCCCGGGCGCGGTTCTCGAGATGAGTCCCGCTCATCCCGTTGAGGGCGCCGTAAAAACGGATCAACCGTTCAGCACGGCGGTGGTAGAGGGCGACGTTCTCGGCGAGAAAGCCCACGCGACGGCGGGTGCCCGCATGACCAAACGGTTTTCTGAGCATGCGACCATTGCCGCTCGTGGGCCGCATAAACCCCATGGCCAGGTGAATCGCTGTACTCTTGCCCGCACCGTTGGGTCCAAGGAAGCCGAAGATTTCCCCTGCCTCAACGGCGAGGCTGAAACTGTCCAAAGCGCGAAGGCGACGCTTACTGGCAAAGCTACGATACTCTTTCGTAATATTGTCGAACTCGAGCACAAACTGCATCGCCGTTTATTCTAAATGGCTTGCGGGACCAACGCTGGCCGGATACCATGAATTCAGGGCGGGGATACAAGTTGGAATTGACAATCGTGTCTCCCCCCTGCATGATAGTCGCGCGCAACAACACTAACAGTGGAGGGGTAATATGTCGAAGTGGATGAAAAGGCTGTGGTTTGACGAACAGGGCCAGGACATTGCGGAGTATGCGGTCATGTTGGCAGTGATTCTGGTTCTGGTAGTCGGAACGGTGAGGTTAATCGGCAGCAGTTCGAATAACGTTTTCTCTTCAGTCGCGAGCTCGATCGGTCAGTAGGCCGCGCGGGAAGGTTGGCAGCCGATGACTTCTCCGCTTGGAGTTCCGACGCAAGTTCCGGATCGAAGTGGGTCAAGAAACCGATTGGAGCCCGGACTGGTCTGCCCTGTACTGCTTTAGCTTGTGATAAAGAGAACTGCGCGGAATGCCAAGCTTCCTCGCGGCCAATTGGACCCGCCCACGCTCTTTGCGCAGCACCTGCTGAATGTAATTACGCTCCATCTCTTCTAAGGTCTTGAACTGGCCAATGCCCGATAGGTATTGCTCGATCTGGGCGTCAAAACGAAAGTCCAGATCGGTCGAGACATCTTTTCCAGCAACAAGGACAACACGTTCCAAAACATTTCTGAGTTCCCTAACATTTCCCGGCCAGGAGTACCCTTGCAAGGCTCGTAGTGCCACTCCACTCAGTTCCAAAGATCCGATTCCGATATCGGCCGTCAATTCGCCAAGGATGTGGGTGCTTAGCAGGGGTATGTCCTCGGCTCGCTCCCGCAGAGGTGGTACGGAGAGAGAAATCCAGGTGATGCGATCGTACAAATCGCCGCGAAATTGTTTGCGGAGTACCGCAGATGCTATGGCCTGTTGAGTGGCTGCGATCAATCGAATGTCCACTCGTCGATCAGAAACTTCTCCGAGCCTGCGAAATTGTTTCTCCTCCACGACCTTCACCAGTTTCGACTGAACGGGGAGTTCCACGTTTTCAATTTCGTCGAGGAAAATCGTTCCCCTGTGCGCGATTTCCAGCAGCCCGGCTCTACTCGGCAACAGCTCTCCGAGAGCATCGTGATCGCCGCCAAACAGATTCGTTTCCAGAAGGTTATCGTCTAATTCGCCACAATTCAGATTCACAAAAGGCTCGGAAGTTCTTGGACCATTTCGATGCAGCCAAGATGCGATCGTCCCCTTGCCTGTACCGGTTTCGCCCTGGACTAAGGCAGGAGTGTCACTCAATGCAACCTTATGGGCGAGATCTGCGAGTCTTTTTATACTGTCGCTCCTCCCCAGGAAGGGATCAGTAGTTCGGCGACCGTTGATGTCTTCCGCCAATTGCTGACGACGATTTCGCTGATTCTCCAAACTGCGCTGGATGAGCACATGGAGCGTGGACAACACCGCGGGTTTCGGCAAAAAGAGTTCTGCTCCCAGCTTGACTGCTTCAACCGCGAGATCAATCGAGCCATATCCGGTCAGAATAATGATGGGAATGGACGCATCGATCGCCTTTAGACGAGGTACGAGCGCAAGCGCGTCTCCGTCGGGCAGAGAGTAGTCGAGGATAGCGACATCGGGCCGGGTTGTCCGCCAGATTTGCTCCGCAAGAGCGCTGGTCCCAGCCACCGCAATCTCGTAGCCTTTGTCCTCGAGATAGTCCCGCAATATTCCGCGAGTCTCTTTATCCTCTTCAACGATCAATATCCTTATCCTTTGTCTGGGTGCTTTACTTCCTCGAGGGAAGGCCGATATTGTTCGTGAAGCGGAACTCGCTGTGAGCATGCCCAAGTCGTTCCTCCCTTCGCGTATGTTCTTTGCGGACACATACTGAGCGGCCTGAGGGAGTGCCCCCGGCCGCGATGCAACGCCGCAACCTCTTCATAACATGCTGCGACCAGATTGCGAGCCAGTCTGCCCCCGCTGTTACAAAAACGGAACAAGAACGAACCCACTGGAGTCCGGACAGTGCTGGCTCGACTACAAGCTGCGGACGAATCAGATGTGGAAATAAGAGTTACTCAAAGGAAGTATCCCTTGGCCAGTCAGGAAGTTTAGGTTTTTGGGCGTAAGATTTCAAATTCACTAATCTTTAACAAGCGCGTCACGCGGACGAAATGTGGACCGTCTAGCCTTTTGATTCCTCGGCAACGAACTCTTGCAGAATAGTAGTGACAGTGGCCGGAGGATGGAGGAGAAAAATGTTCAACCGCATCAGAGCATCAGCCACCCCCAGGAAAATGCTGGCTTTGCTGACAGCATTGACCACTGCCCTGGGACCGAGTGTTGCACCCGCATATGCCGCTTCGCAAGGGCATCGGGAAAAAATGCCGATCCAGCACATCGTAGTGATTTTCAATGAGAATATTTCGTTTGATCATTATTTTGGAACCTACCCGGTCGCGCTAAACCCTAAGGGAGAACCGCCGTTCCATGCGAGACGTGGAACACCCACGGTAAACGGCCTCAATAATGCCTTGCTGAATTTCAATCCCAATCTAAATCCGGCTAACGGCAATGCGGCCTCGAACCCGTTCCGTCTCGACCGGTCTCAAGCGGTAACCAGCGATCAGGATCACGATTACACGGCGGAACAGCAAGCATTCGACGCCGGCCTGATGGATCTGTTCCCGTCCGCTACCGGTGGGGGTAGCAACGAGGTCATGGGCTATTTCGACGGCAATACAGTGACCGCTCTGTGGCACTACGCGCAAGACTTCGCTATGAGCGACAATTCCTTCGGAACAACGTTCGGTCCTTCGACCCCGGGAGTGCTCAACCTGGTTTCGGGCCAGACTAACGGCGTTACGAGCACATTGAACGGTACTGGCGACGAAGTGAACGGGGGCAGCGACGGATCACTCACCATGATCGGCGATGCGGATCCGATCGGAGATGTTTGCTCGAACCCGACTCGGGCCCAAGGCCAGATGGGCGGAACCAACATTGGTGACTTATTGAGCGCCGCAGGTGTGACTTGGGGAGGATTCATGGGTGGTTTCAATCTGTCCATTGTCAACCCTAACGGCACTACTGGTTGCGCGAGAAGCTCGACCGGACTTGCGGGGACAACGGCCGATTACATTCCGCATCACTCGCTTTTCGGCTACTACGCGTCTACCGGCAATCCGCAACACAAGCGGCCAAAATCAATCGCTGAAATCGGACACGACGGTCCCGCTAACCACCAGTACGATACCGATGACTTCTTCGCTGCGGTCAAGGAAGGCAATTTCCCTGCCGTCAGCTTCTTGAAACCACCCGCTTATCAGGACGGCCATGCCGGTTACTCGGACCCGATCGATGAGCAGCACTTCCTGGTCAAAGTCATCAACTTCCTGCAGGACCAGAGAGAATGGGACAGCACGGCCGTGGTCATTATGTACGACGACTCCGACGGATGGTATGACCACCAGATGGGTCCCATCGTCAACACCTCCACCGGGCCGGCCGATGCTCTTACCGGATCTAACGCTTGCGGTACCGCCGCAATCTCTCTCCCTGGCATTAATTCAAGCAACGCGCACGCACTTGGTCGTTGCGGCTACGGTCCCCGGCTTCCTTTGATCGTCATCTCCCCGTGGGCGAAGGAAAATTTTGTGGATCACACAGTAACCGACCAAACTTCGATCATTCGCTTTATCGAGGATAACTGGCTGGGCGGACAGCGGATCGGTCAGGGGTCCTTTGATGGGATCGCAAGCTCAATCGATCAGATGTTCGACTTCCGCGACAAGCGGAACGATGGTCGCTTGTTCCTCGATCCGAGTACCGGTGAGCCGGCTCGATAGGAGTTGGCAATTACAGGCATCACCCACCGAATTTCGTGGGCGAAACCGAAACGGGCATGCGAGCCTAGCTCCTCGCATGCCCGTTCATTTCATGAGCTAATCGCCACGCGCTAAATCATTGCAACGGTCTTTTACTGGTCAAAGCCGATGGAAGTTTATGCGACGACTCCGCAAGGCATATTCTTCAACTCTTCGGCGAGCTGGGCGACGGTCACGATGCGAGCGAAGCGGCGGCGGAGAGCATATTCAGTCCGTTCACGTATGGCATCGACGCCCAGTTCTTCCGTCGGGTTATCCCAGTTCGGAATCGGAAAGGTCATAGTCGCTTCCGTGACAAAATCCACGGCATATCCGAGATCTGCCGCAACTCGGGTGGTTGTCTCGCAGCACTGCTCCATTTGGATGCCCGTAATCGTTACTCGCCGCACACCCTTTTCCAGCAAGTAAGGTTGCAGAGGCGTGCTGGTGAAACAATTGCGCGTGTTCTTGATCAGGACGGGCTCATCGGGACGCGGCTTCACGAAGTCCATCAGCTTGAAGAAGGGGCTGTCCGTGGCAAAGCCTTCGTCACTGTCGGTATGAAGAAAGAAAATGACCGGTAACTGCGCGGCCCGATACGCTTCGATCAATGCGGTAACATTTTTTTCAAACGCAAGATTGTTACGGCGCTCCCAACTTGGCCTCGCTTTGAAAGAATCCTGGACATCAATTACAAGCAGAGCGGATTGTGCGATCGGTACATGGTTGGAATCGAGCATGAGTTCTCCTTCGCTGAATATGATGCTACACAATAAATAGACGAATGATGAGCAGGAGAGTTAACGCGAAGCGAGTAATTGCAGCGCGATTCTGGCCTCGCGATTTCTGTGAGCGGCCGCTTTGCGCAGCCATTTCTCGGACGCATGCAGATCGGCGGTGACACCGTCGCCGTCCCGGTAGCGCAGCCCAAGATTGTACTGGGCAGCAGAATTTCCAGCTTCAGCCGCCATTCTGACCCAACGCGCGGCTTCGGCGCAACTTTGACGAACGTGGCGTCCTATCTCGTAAGCCATCCCTAGAGTGAAGGCCGCAGAGTCATCCCCGTACTTGGCCTGGCGGCGCAGGCCGTTAATTTCATAGCGGCTTAATTGCTGCACGATGGACTGGGTTCCCGGGTCTGTGATCTCCTCATGGGTTGCGCGCAACGGAATCGGTGCACTCCGTTGGGGCACGGTTCGTTCGATCCTTTTGGCGGGCTGGGATGAAGGTTGATTAGACGCTGTTGTCAGCGGCGCATTGAAGGTTACCGCAGCTTCCGCGGTAGAAGGACTCGGTGCTGACATTGCCTGCCCGCCTTGAAAGGGCTGATGCAGCCAGGTTTCGAGAAGCAGCAAGTTGGCGATCACCACCAGCAGCCAAACGGGGGTTGCGATGGCCACAGCGCGAAGAGATCGCAGGGTGAAATTGATATGGAAGTTCGAGGCATGCCGGGTGGCAGCACTGCTGAGACGGTTGAGAGTGGTTGCAAGATTGAATGACGAGGCGCGTGCTGCAAGCTTTTTTCCGGTTCGATTGCGGAAAACAAGCCGATAACCGGCGAGGGCCTCCTGAAGACCTTTGAGAGTCGGTTGAAAATGCCTGGAATTCGCAGCCGCGGCAGACCGGAGCGCTCGCGTGGATTTGGTGCCAAGCGCCGACGCGTGCCGGCTGAGAAAGGTAGGGAAACCGTCGAGCGCAATTCCGAGATTGAATGACGACGGCTGCGTCGCGGAGTCTTGGTTATTGAGCGGCTTCTGCGAGACCGGGGACGGTTTGAGGCTTGGCGCCTCGGCTATCGATGGCGCCAGCTGTATCGGTTTGGGTTCGAGCAGAGGGGGTTCGACCGGCGTTGACTCCCGCAACGCTACTTCGTGAGATAGTTCAGGGGCGAGTTTGGGTGACAGCGACACCAAACGTTTCACGGTGGCGTCCAAACCCAGCATGCTAC
>Ga0210402_10004053_pt1 | contig 13465 bp, 12 predicted proteins | sample IncBWC7MmetaG_FD_161055 | JGI IMG/M metagenome (GOLD analysis project Ga0210402, IMG submission 161055) | Forest soil microbial communities from Barre Woods Harvard Forest LTER site, Petersham, Massachusetts, United States - Inc-BW-C-7-M | ecosystem: Environmental > Terrestrial > Soil >...
CTCCTACTCCACCGTCCGTAGGATCATTGTGACAGCCTCAGACAGACGGTCCCAGTTCGCCGTTTCAGCTTCGAGTTGTTTGCGGCCCGCTTTGGTCAGCGTGTAGAACTTGGCTTCGCGCCCGGTTTCCGCCTCGCCCCATTCCGCGCGCAGCCAGCCTCGCTTCTCAAGCCGGTGGAGCGCGGGATAGAGAGAGCCCTGTTGCACCTGGAGTACCGCTTTGGAAATCTGCCGGATGCGCTGGGCTATCCCGTATCCGTGAATTGGCTCCAGCGCTACGATCTTGAGAATCAGCACGTCCAGCGTGCCCTGCAGCAGGTCCGATTTTGGGTCCATGTGAGATGCCTTGTTAATCTACATATACGACTTGATGTGTAGAATGTCAAGGGCTTGTTGCGCGGTACTTAGAGGTGGGGCGGACGATCGTCTTTTGTCGTCTGCCTTCTTCCTCTATCATCCTACTGCGGTTTTTTCACCACTCGGATCTCGAACAGCTTCGGCCACCGCTTGCCGGTCACAAACAGGCGGTCGCCCTTGGCGTCGTAGGCGATTCCGTTCAGCACGTCGGTCCGCTGCGGAATGTAGTCCTGGGGACTGAGCAGGCCCCTGCAGTCGATCCAGCCCGTCACTTTGCCGGTGGCGGGGTCAATGCGCGCGATGCGGTCGGTCTGCCACACGTTGGCGTAGATCTCGCCCTTCACCCACTCCAGCTCGTTCAGATCGGTAACGGGCTGGCCGTCGGCCGTTACCGTAATTCGGCCGGTTTCCTTCAGGTTCTCGGGATTCCAGAACCGGAGTTCGGCCGACCCGTCGCTCATGATGACGCGCTTGCCATCCTGCGTGAGCCCCCAGCCTTCACCGGGATAATCGAACTGGCCCTTGGGCGTGAACGACGACAGATCGTAGATGAAACCCATCTGCGCCTTCCAGGTGATTTCGAGCAGCCGGTCCTTCCAGTTGACGATGCCTTCACCGAAATACTGTTCCGGCACGTCGCGCTTCTGCAGCACCTCGCCGGTTTCCAGTTTGACCTTGCGGATGGAGGACTCGCCATTCAGGCCCGTGCCTTCGTACAGCACGCCATCCAGGAAAAGCAGGCCCTGCGTGAAGGCGTCAGGGTCGTGATGATAGGTGTGGACCACCTGGTAGCTATACTCCGGAATGGCGCCGGCCTGGGAGGCAGGCCCGCAAGCGCAGGCGGCGAGAGCCGCCATCAGGATCAGCGTCCGCATATTCACAGTACAGGGTACCGCGAAAAGGCAAGGCAGCACGAGTGGATGCGTGGGGGCGTGGCGGGCGGGCGCCCACTCCACCCGTGCCGTACCGTTAGGGCTGAGGTCTCGACAGCCGCGACAGGCGGATTGCCAATCCGCCGCAGATTGACAATCCGCCCCACAACGGAGTATGCGTAAAATGAACTCTGGCAATGGCTGACCCAACCAACCGGAAGAACCATGAAGACATCCAGCGCGACCTGATCCGGACGGCAATCAAGCAGCCGCTGCTGACGATGATCCGGGATCCGAATAATGGCGATCGGCAAATCCCGGTCATTATCGAGTCAAACGACGATTATTACGCCGGCAAGGAAAAGTCCGTGGAAGAGATGCGGAGTCTTGTCAAGGCGGTTGCCGGCGTGGAACTTCCATCCATCGGAAGCGAGCAAAACCCCTATTACAAAACCAGCCTGACGCCACGGCAGATTCTCGATATCGTCGACCGGGACGATACCAATGCCTTCCGGACACACCGCGAGGCTATGGAGGAAAAACAGCGTGCGGCAACTGCCAGGCAGGCTGCGGCGGCTCCTCCCGAACAACTGGCCCGCTATCTGGCGATCCGGCGCGTCTGGTACAACCATCCGATCAGCCCGCTGATGGACAGGTCAATCAGTACCGTCAAAGCGGATGCCGCTCATCGGGCCTTTCTCGCCGAGGGAAGGGACATCGTCTGGGCCGTGATCGATTCCGGCATCGATGGCACCCACGATCATTTCGCCGCCAGAGAGACGTTGAACGTCTTATTACCCGTCCAGCATTGCGACTTCACGGCGCCGGCCGGCATACCGGGCGACGACCGGGGACGCGCGAGCGCGCTGGTCGACAGGTTCGGCCATGGCTCACACGTGGCCGGTATCATCGCCGGCGCCTATTTCTCCGATCAGCGGCCGGCGAAAGCCCAACGCACGAAGCTTGGAGAAGGCAGCCAGGTGGAGATATTCGAAGAAGAAATTTCCAAGATCGCGGGGATGGCGCCGTCCTGCAAACTGGTCAGCCTCAAGGTCCTCAACGACAACGGCGACGGCGATGTCAGCAACATCATTGCCGCCATCGATCGGATTCAAACCATCAACGATTTCGGCCGCAGCATCAAGATTCACGGCGTGAATTTAAGCGTCGGGTATGAATTCGACCCGCTCTGGTTCGCCTGCGGGCAGAGCCCGGTCTGCGTGGAGGTGAACCGGCTGGTGCGCACGGGGGTTGTGGTAGTAGTGGCGGCGGGAAACACCGGCTACGGCGTTCTGAGCGCGAATCAACGCGCCACAGGAGCGGGCTTCATGCTCACCATCAACGATCCCGGAAACGCCGAGTTTGCGATAACCGTCGGTTCCACGCATCGCGACGCGCCGCACACCTACGGAGTGTCCTACTTCTCGTCGAAAGGGCCAACCGGCGACGGCCGCCAGAAACCCGATCTGGTGGCGCCGGGCGAGCGCATTCTGTCGTGCTGTTCGAGTATGAAGAACGGCGTCAACGCCACCAATGTTTACGTCGAGGACAGCGGCACCAGCATGGCGGCGCCGCACGTATCCGGTGTGATCGCGGCGTTTTTGTCGATCCGCCGGGAGTACATTGGAAACCCGGAAAAGGTGAAGGAATTGTTTTTGTCGACCGCCACGGATCTCGGGAGAAACTGCTATTTTCAGGGTCGCGGGCTGGTGGATCTGATGCGCGCGATCCAGTCCATTTAGACACCGGCAGCATACGATTATGAGCATTCCGATCTTTGAAGTCCAGATAGACCAGAACGCGAATCTGGTCACGCCGTCGCAGGAGCAGGATATCATCAAGGCCCTGACCGCTCCGGGCAACCCATTCACCGATGTAGTCGTCATGTCCCACGGATGGAATAACGATATCGACGAGGCCCGGACGCTCTACCGCGACTTCTTCCGCTCGCTCGAACAGGTGTTCCCGGCCGCCGCCGAAACGACGCTAGCTGCCGGAATTCTCTGGCCGTCAAAGAAGTTCGCCGAGGCGGATCTGATTCCCGGCGGCGCGGCTTCGGCCGGCGATCCCGTTGCGGACCGCGTACTTCTCGACCGCTTACAGGAAATGAAGCACCTTTTCGGCGACTCGCAGGCCGACGAAAAACTGGAGCAGATGAAGGCTCTGGTTGCCGGGCTGAGCGCGGACCCGAACCAACAGAATCAATTCGTATCGCTGATAGGCGCGATTCTGGACCAGCACACCGATCCCACGCAGCGCAGCGATGACGAGGGGAAGACGACCATCAGCGACCGGGCGCAGAACAACGGCGGGGCGAAGCTCTTGAAATCGTTCAGCCTCCCGATTACACCAAAAGCCACGCCTGGCGCCGGCGGCGCCGCCAGCGTTGGCGGACTGGTGGGCGGATTCGCCGGTAACCCTGTTTTGCGTCAGGGTGGAGCCGGAACCGGGGCCGGAGCCGGAGCCCGGGCCGGAACCGCGGCAGGCTTGGCCGATTTCTTCAGCGGCATCAAGGCCGGCGCGCTGCGGCTGCTGAATCTGGCGACGTACAACGTGATGAAGGACCGGGCGGGCAAGATCGGCCGCGACGCGGCAAACCCGCTGCTCGAAAGAGTACAGGCCGCCGTTTCCAAGACGCTGAAGTTCCACCTGGTGGGCCATAGCTTCGGGGGCAGGCTGGTCACGGCGGCGGTGGATGGCCCCAATGCCCTGCGCGTCCAGACGCTTCTTCTGCTACAGGCGGCTTACTCGCATAACGGGCTGGCGCTGAACTTCGAAGCCAACAAAAACGGCTTTTTCCATGCGGTCTTCGATAACCACAAAGTCACCGGACCGATTCTGATCACGCACTCGAAGAACGATTCCGCCGTCGGTTTGGCCTATCCCCTGGCGTCACGCCTCAACGGAGACGATGCGGCGGGCATTGGAGATGCCGGCGACCGCTTTGGCGGCATGGGCGCGAACGGGGCGCAGCATGTGGATAAGGCGGAGATCCCTCTGCTGGCGGTTGGCGGCAAATATGATTTCACGACGCCGGGTAAGCGGGTATTCAACCTGAATGGGGACGCCATCATTCAGAGCCACGGAGATGTAGCACGTCCTGAAACCGCCGCCGTGCTGGCTGCCGCGATGACCCTGTAGCCCGAAGTGTACTTAGAACGGGAAATCCGGTTGGTGGAACACGCCGGCACTCGCCAGGTAACGGTACGGGTTCATTGGAGCGCCGCCCACACGGACTTCGTAATGGAGATGAGGGGCGGTGACGCGGCCCGAACTCCCGACCAAACCCACCAGATCGCCGCGCCGGATTTCCTGACCGATGTGAACGTTGATCTTCGACAAGTGGGCGTAGTACGTCTGCACGGCGCCGCCATGGTCGATCCGGACCAGGCGCCCGTAACCCCCGGACACCATTTCGGCCTGGATCACGATGCCGTCGGCGGTGGCACGGACGGGCGTGCCGGTGGGTGCTGTGATATCGACGCCAGTATGGAAAGCGCCCTCACCGGAGAACGGGTCGGTGCGTTGGGCAAAGCCGCTCATCAACCGGCCTTCCACCGGCCAAAGGCTGGGTTGGGAGTTCCCCGCCAGGAAACGGCGCGAGGCGCGCCCGGGCAAAGCCAGTTTGTCGACGCTCTGCAGGTAGCGGTAGTCCTCCATGCTCTCGGCAAATGAAGGCACCAGCTTGCCCTCCGCCGAAATGTCCGACGGGCCTTCCAGCTTCTGCTTGATCCCGAAGGCGACCGAAACTTCCTTGGCGTACAGTTGCAGGCTGGCCATTTGAATGTTGGTTTGACTGACCACCTTCTGCAAATTCTGGTAACGCGTGCGGAGCGCATCCGCCTCCTGTTTCAGCGCGTTGTAATTGGCTACTTTCCAGGCCATGCGGGCGTAGCTGGCGACGAATCCGAAAACCGAGAAACATCCAAAAAGAGCTAAAGCGAGTATTGCGTAAACTGCCTGATGCGGGACGTGGATGCGCCTGAGCCTGCCGCGTATGGAATGTGCCAGTACTAGGACGAAATATTCCTGCTTCATAGTCTCTCCTGCCGGACCCTTTTGATTTGAGGATGAACAGTCTTCCCCAAGGCCCGGTGGGGCTATTGGTGTTACTGGATCATTGGCGAATTTCAAACATTAACAGGAAATACGAGGGGTGTCAACCCTTACTTTGGTTTGCAAGTGATTGATAAAGCTGATATTGTGCAATTCTAACGTGCCCACGCGAATACCTGGAACCCTTTTCTTGCGGAATCTGGTGGAGCGGCGCAGCCTGCTCTTTCAGTTGGTGCGGCGGGACTTCGAACAGCGCTTCGTCGGTTCCGCCGTGGGCTGGATCTGGGGATTGATTCATCCCCTGGTCTTGTTGCTGAGCTGGACGTTCGTGTTTCAGTTCTGTTTGAAAATGCAGCCGCCCGCCGGCTTCCGCAGTTACGCGCTCTTTATTTTCGCCGGAATGCTGCCTTGGCTTCTGTTCCAGGAGACGCTGCAAAGGTCGGCTTCCAGCCTGCTGGAGCAGTCCAACCTGATCACCAAGACGGTGTTCCCCGCGGAAATCGTGCCGGTATCGGTGTTCCTCTCCACCGTTGTCAGCCACCTGCTGGCCGTGATCCTGCTGGTGGCGGCGGTTGGTGTCTGGCAAAAACAAGTCAGCGTTTTTTTAGTTTTTCTGCCGCTTTACATTTTCGTGGTGGGGCTGTTGGCAGTGGGGCTGGGCTGGATCGCCGCCAGCCTTCACGTTTTCCTGCGCGACACCGCGCAGGTGGTGAGTGTGGGCCTGACCTTCTGGCTCTATATGACGCCCATATTCATCCCCGAGGACCACTTTCCCACGTGGGCTCACTTCGTGCTGGTGGCAAATCCGCTGTACTACCTGGTGCGCTCCTATCGGACCGTTCTGCTGACCCAGGGGACGCCAGACCCGCGCGACCTGGCCATCGCGGCGGCGTACGGCGCGGTGGCGTTCATCCTGGGCGGATTGTTTTTCCGCCACATGAAGCGTGGTTTCGCCGACGTCCTGTAGATCCGGTAGGACAGACGATCGGGTTGTGTCGTCTGTCAACTGGCCGTGGTTGGAGTGCCGTGGTTGGAGTGCGCTGGTTGAGTGCCGAGGTTGACTGCCGAGGTTGAGCGCCGCGGTTTGAGAGGCCGACAGACGACAAAAGGCGATCGTCTGTCCCACAGTCCCACTTTGGGTTTGGAGAGATGGGGAGCGTATCCACTAGGCCGTGCCAGACCCTTTATTTGACCCGTATGTGAATACGGACGGTGTCCCCCGAGCGCCTTTAGGCTTCTCCCTTGCGGCGAACCGCCAGGAGCTTGCTCACCAGCGCCGAATGATCGAGTCGGACCCCTATTTCGATAGTTCTGGATCAAAATAGGTGGACCGACACCTGCTTCGCAGACACGCTCCTTATGTATCATATAACAAAATGGTCAAATTCGATACACAAACCATTCGCTAACCGCAAAATTGAGCAGGGAACAGGTGGCGATGGAAATTCCCGTGGCCAGGAAGTGATTCAGGTGCATCCCTCCCACCAGCGCGTGCATCAGGGCCACATTGCCCAGAATCGACACCAGGCCGTTGCCGGCATGAAATCGCAGCAGGCGCATGGCGGCTTCGCGCCGCAGCCCGCCGGCCGGCGGCTTCACCTGAGTCGTGCGCTCCTTCCAAGTGAAGCGTTCGTGCCACACGAAGTTGTGCAGCACCGCCGCCTCCACCGCCAGTGCCGCGGCGGCCATGTAGTTGATCCGGAGAAGGCTGAACAGCAAGCCGAAGCAGGCGAACTGCACCACCATCCCCAGGGCGCCCACCGCGTTGAATCTCAGCCACCGGTTGACCAGCGCCCTTGTGCCCCAGCAGAAGGCGAGGCTCACGGCAGCCGCTCGGCCTGGTACAGCGTTCTGGTGTGCCTCACGGCCGACCAGATCAGCATCAGGGCCATGCCCGCGATGCCGATGGCGCCGCCAATGTCGAACAACAGGAAACTCCGCCCGAACAGTTTGACCACCGGGAGGAAAAGCAGGGCGACATTGCCGATCGACAGCAGCAACCGCAATTCCGTCGGCCCGAAACTCCAGAAGGACAGGTGGAAAGCGCCTATCGTGTAGGTGGTCAGGTAAACCTCGATGGAGAGCAGGAAGTACGCGATCGTCAATCCCATCGCGATGTAAGGGCTCATGTAGCTGGAGAGCGCCAGCCCTCCCATCAGGAAGAAGGTGCCGATGGCGTCGCTGATGTGATCCACGTAGAATCCGTAGCGCGGGCGCAGACGGTTGCGAACGCGGGCCAGCGTGCCGTCCAGGCTGTCCCCAAACCAGTTCAAGGCCAGGGCGGCGATCACCCCAATCAGCGCCCGCCGGTCCCACCTGGCGGCCCAATACCCCACACCCGCAAAGAACATCGCCACGAAGCCAAGCAGGGTCAGACGATCCGAGGTTACCCATGCCGGCATCCGAATAGCTAGCCAGACCAGGGTCTTTTTTTCGACGGTGGCCAGCATGCTAAGCTGTTTGCGCTCGGCTTCCTGGAAAGTCGCGGTTGCCATCGACCATTGGGACGTGGAGCCGGGTGCAGTCGTTACGTGTGGCACGTAAGGCCACAAAGCCCTTGTGTTTCGGACTCAATGGACATAGCATTAGAATCACATTGCATTCGAATCATCACATTCGAATCATCAAAGGACCGGAGAATCAGATGAAACTGTCTTTTGTGGTGCCGCTTCTGATAGCCGCGAGCGTCATTGCCGCGAGCAGCCCGGCGTACGGTCAGGCGATGCCTCGCATGAGCACTGTCGAACCGGCGAGCGGGAAGAAGGGGGATGTGGTCGCGGTCACGGGTGAGAATCTGGATAAGGATAATGTCGCCAAGGTCTACCTGACGGATGGCAAGAACGACACGCCCGTCGAGGTGACCGAGCAGACCGCCACCACGATCAAATTCAAGATCCCGACAGCCAAAGCCGGACGGCTGGCTCTGATGATTTTGACCACCGGCAAAGAGCCCAAGTACATCGAACAACCGGTTAAGGTGACGATCGAGGAGTAGAGTGCCCTAGAGTGGCCGCGACCCTCCGGGTCGCGAGCAAGATGGACCCCACGGCATCGCGACCCAGAGGGTCGCGGCCACGTGCTATCGGGCGTAGGGCGTCGCCAGATATTTCCTGGACTCCTGCGCCGCTTCGGCCTCAGGGGCGTAGGCGATGGCCTTTTTGTAAGCTTCCACCGCCTCCTGCCGCCGCTGCTTCATGTCGTAAATCTGACCCATCCGCAAATACGCCTGCACGCCGGTGTTGAGGTCCACGTCTTCGGACGCCGCGGTGACCCGCTTCATGTTTTCCAGCGAGCGGTCCAGTTGGTTATACCAAAACTGAATGGAGCCTTGCTGGAAGTAGATCTTCTCCCAGGGCAGCCGGTCAAACCCGGGGGCGCGCCGCGTTTTCAGGCGGGCTACCTCGTCCAGCGCTTCGAGGCCGAGCGTGCCATCGCCCGCCATGCTGTACATCGCCGCCAACTCCAGCCGCAGCAGGAAATTGCGCGGGTAGCGCCCGATCAGATCCCGCACGATGGGGATGGCAAGGCGGGTGCGATTTTCGCGCCGGTACAGGGCACAGAGCAGAATCTGCGCGTCGCTGCGGTTGAGCTTGCCGTTGGCGGCAACATCCTCCACGGTGCGGATGCCTTTCTCCTTGTCACCGCGGATTCCCACCAGGAAGCCGAGCATTTTGAAGTGCCAAGGCAGGCTGCCCACAATGTAATCGTGCAGTCCCTGCACCAGCCGGGCATCCACGTTGCCGGGCTCCAGCTCGGAGATACGGTTGTGCAAACGCCGCGCCGAGGTGGCATCCCGGAGCGAGTCTTTCCAGGACTTTTTCACCACCCAGAAGTAGTTGGAGCGCAGTCCGTAGGCGATCCCCATGGCGTACATGGCGGCAGTATCGTTAGGGTTCGTCTGCAGCCGGGCGCCGGCCAGAGCCAGGGCCTTCGAGACTTCGCCCAGGAAGCGGGTTTCGGTCTCGGGCGAAGGATTCAGCTTAGGCCGGCGGAGGAAGGAATTGGTGCCGGAAACCAGTTCGCTTTCGAGCGCGCCGTTGCGGAACATCTCCCGAAAGACCAGCGTCTGCGCCAGGTGGTTGTGCAGATCGGGGGAATCCGGGTTCCGTGCGATGGCCTTCTCAAAGCAGGCGATGGCTTCGTCATACTCAAGGTTGTAGAAGTGGCCGAACCCCTCTTCGACCAGGTTGCCCTGAGCGGCGCCCTGAGCGGTCAGCGCCGCCGCGAAAGCCCCCAGGAGCAGCATCAGTTTCCCCATCAATTTCATGGTAGCCGCTTCAGCGCCCGCCGCGCGTGTTTGGCGACTTCGATGTGCGCAGCACTTTCCGGTAATCCCATTGCCTCTTTCTTTCGGGGGGTACTCAATATCCGGCTTCGCGTCCGTGGCGGGCCGCCAGAATCACAACCTGTATCCCGTCGTAGTGATACAGGGCGAGATAGGCCCCCTGTCCGAATTCAATCACCCACTCGCGAAACTCTGGCGGCAACTCTTCGACAGGACGGTCAATTTCCGGGTGCCTGCCGAGCGCTTTCACACCCTGCCGGATCGTCTTGACGGCGCGCTGTCGGCATCCCGGCCCTTGGGAGCCAGAAACTGATGGAGACGGGCCACATCCAGCAGGGCCGGTTGGGACCACTTTAGACGTGGCACTTAGGGATAGGAGCGCGCGCTTGCCCGCTTCGAGCTTGGCTAGCCAGGCGTCGGCTTCCTCGGCTGTAAGGTGCAGGCTGGTCGTCTGAAAGCCGGCCCATGGAGCCAGCGCGTCCTGCCGGAGTTGCTCGCGCTTCTCCTCGCGTTCCACATACTGCTCGACGGCGTCGCGCATGACCCAGTGCGGCGACCGCCGACGCGCCGAGGCGAGCCGGTGCACCCGCTCTTTCATCGCGCTATCGAGCTTCAGGCTGGTTGTAGACAGTGTCGCCATCGCGAGTGCTCCAAGGTGTTACCTCGTAGCACAATAGCACAGCAAACTATGGGGACTATCTCGGAATTTGCGGCGAGCTTGCGGAATTTGGGCCAGCGTGGCCTGGAATTTGAAATGATAAGCCTCTTGTTTTCAACAAACTCCCTGGATTTTTCCGGGCCACGCTGGCCCGAATGCCCGGTGCGGCCCAAAATGCCCGGTGCGGACTGGTAAGTTGCGCGGTGGTTGTCAATCGCCGCCGGCAAGGCTGCAAGCGCGGGCTGCTCGCTGCCGCATCGCAGCAGGCGGATTAAAAACAATCCGCCGCAGGTTTAACAACCTGGCCCACAAATTAATCGCTGGAGCGCCCAGTGCGCATGTTCGGCCACAGCCGTGTCCTGCGACGCGGCCAGCCGCTCCAGGGGCTCGCGGAACTTTGCAAGCCCGGCATTGCCCATCGCCACCGCCACGTTGCGCAGAAAGCCCGCGTACCTGGCGCGGGTCACCGGTGTTCCGTGAAACATCGAACGGAATTCCGGCTCGGTGACAGCCGCCAGCCGCTCCAGGGGCGGGGCGAACTCACGCGGGGCGAAGGCGGGCTCGGCTGTCACTGGCGCACGGCGGTTCCAAGGGCAGACATCCTGACAGATGTCACAGCCGAACACATGGCTGCCGATTTCGCTGCGCTGCGCCTCCGGAACGGTACCACGGAGTTCGATGGTGAAGTACGAAATGCAAAGGCGGGAATCGATGGTGAAGTCGCGACCCAGAGGGTCGCGGCCACCAGGCACGATCGCCGCCGTCGGGCAGGCGTCGATGCAGCGCGTGCAGGTTCCACACCGGTCGGGCGGTGGCGGATCCAGGAGGTACCCCGGTTCCATCCGGAGCGATACCAACAGCTCCCCCAGAACGAACCAGGAACCGAGCGGCTGGTTGATCAGGCAGGTGTTTTTGCCGATCCACCCCAGCCCCGCCATGCGCGCGTAGGAGCGCTCCAGCAACGGCGCGGTGTCGACGCAGATCTTCGACTCGTAGCCGGGACCGGTGCGCTGGCGCAATACGCCGTCGAGCTGTTCCAGGCCTCGCCGCACCACGTCATGATAATCGGCGCCCCAGGCGTAGCGTGAGATCCAGGCGCGTTCGCGGTCGTTCCACTGCGTGGAATAGGGCCAGGGCGTTTGGTAGAGCTTGCCGACGCAGATCATGGATTGTGCCGATGCCAGCAGGTTCCGCGGGTCGTCGCGCACGCCGGCACGGCGGTCGGTCAGGTAGCGCATCTCGCCGGCGAAGCCCGCGGCCACCCACTCGTGATACCGGGCGCGGTCCGTAGACGGTACGGCCGCCGCCACGCCCGCCAGCTCGAAGCCGCAAGCGCGCGCCAGTTGGCGAACCGTGCCGGTATCGAGCGCGGCCGTCAAATCTCCAATCCCACCTGCCGCATCAACTCGATGGCGTTGCTCTTGCGCACCACGCCGGGCCGCATACGGTAGTCGAAGCGGATCTCGCCGTTCTCGATCTGGTCCTCGAAGTGGACGTTGGCGGCGCGGTTCCCCAGCGCCTCCGCGACCTCTGCCAGCGCCAGGTCGTGCGTGGTGATGAGCCCGATGGCGCCCCGCGTCACCAGGCTGCGCACCAGAGCCTCGGCTCCAATGCGGCGGTCATGCGAATTGGTGCCGTGCAGGAACTCATCGATCAGGAACAGCACCGGCAGCTTTTGCGCCGTCAGGTCGAGGATCTGGCGCAGGCGCAGAATCTCGGCGTAGAAACGCGAAACGCCGCCCTGCAGCGAGTCCGAAACACGGATGGACGCTCCCACCGCCAGCGGCGAAATCCGCAGCCGCCGGGCGCGGACCGGTGCGCCGGCCTGGGCAAGAACGGCGTTGACCCCAAGGGTCCGCAGCATAGTGCTCTTGCCCGACATGTTGGAGCCGCTGACCACCAACAGCCGCAGTTCGCCGCCGATTCGCACGTCGTTGCGGACCACGCGGTCATCGGCGAGCAGTGGGTGGCCAATGGCTTCGGCCTCCAGGTAGGGCGCGGTGTGGCCCGATACCGGGCTTGACTCCGGGCCTGATTCCGGGGTGAATTCGGGAAACGGGTCGGCCGGATGTTCGAAGGCGTGGCTGGCAAGTGAGCAAAGCGCCTCCAGGTCTCCGGCAGCCTTGAGCCAGCGGCGTACCACGGCCCCGGAGTGGCGGCGCCAGTCTTCCACTTTCAGCGCCAGGTGCGGCGTCCAGAGAATGAAGATCTCCATCACGCGGACGAAGACGTTGTCGCGCGAATCCAGGTATTCCATCAGCCGCTTGAGCCGGGCCAGCCGTTTGGACGGCGGCTCGCCTGCGGAATCGAGCGAGGCGCGCAGTTCGGCCAGCAGCGGCGATTGAAACCGTTCCTTCTCCACCCGGCAGAGCACTTCGGAGAGCAGTCCCAGTTCATGCGAGGCTTCTTCCACGGCTGCGGTCACGGCGCCGAAGAGGCGGCGTTTGCTGTAAAGGAACCATCCGTTCACCACCAGCGCCACCAGCAAGCCATCGCGCACCAGCGACGCCGTGGCTTCGGTGGTGCGCCATAACCCGGCGCCATACACCACCATGGCGCACAGGGCGGCGAACCCGGCATAGCCCAGGACGGTGAAGATCCAAACTTGCACGAGCAGCCCGCGGCCCTGCAGAATCGGCGGTGCTTCGCCCCATGCCGCCAGCGCGATGGGCTCCACGCCGGTGCGCGCTTCTTCCGCCAGCACCGCCAGTTCCTCGCGCAGGTCCACGCGGGGGCGCAACTCATTCACGGCTTCCTGCCGGGCGCGAACGGTGGCCGGGGTGGCCGGATTCATGAGCCAATTCGCCAGCGTGTCCTCGCCGATGCGCGTACGGGCCGTCGAAAGCAACTCGAAGACCGAGCCTTTGCCAAACAGGTCCAGGTCGACCGCGTAGGGGTGGGCGGGGTCCAGGTAGCGGTCGCCCGGTTCGCCGGTCCCGATCCACTTCCCGTCCAGGCGCGCCAGGCCTTTGTCGAAGAATCGTTGGGCGCGCCGCCGCCGTTCGATGACGCGCAGCAGGCGCTCGTGAATGACGATCAGGGCCACGAAAACGGCGGCGGGAACCAGCACCCACAGAATCGAGAACGCCTGCCGGGCCAGTGCCAGCCAGACCATGGCGAGGGCCCACACCACGGCCGCCAGGCGCGCGTAAGAGAGCCGCTGGTTGCGTTGTTCGCGCTGGGCGATTTCGGCGCGGCGTTCCTGCAGCAATTGGGAGTAGAGCTTGCGGGGGTCTG
>Ga0210402_10004054_pt1 | contig 13463 bp, 17 predicted proteins | sample IncBWC7MmetaG_FD_161055 | JGI IMG/M metagenome (GOLD analysis project Ga0210402, IMG submission 161055) | Forest soil microbial communities from Barre Woods Harvard Forest LTER site, Petersham, Massachusetts, United States - Inc-BW-C-7-M | ecosystem: Environmental > Terrestrial > Soil >...
GCATTCCCTCGGTTTTTGTTTCATCTTGCAAGTGCTAAGCGGCGGCCTCACATTACCGGCCATGTCGAATGCCCAACAGTCCCAGATTCAGCGTCTACTCGCCAAACAGCGCCAATTGCAGGAACTTATCCTCACGTTGCAAACAGAACTGCGCCAAGTCAACCAGGAGTTGCAGGGCGCCAATGCGGCTGCCAAGCCGCGACTAACTCAGCAATTCGTTCGAGATGTGATCTTCCCCTTTCTTAATGACGCCGGCCATGGAGGGATCAGAGCCAGGGAACTTTACCACCAGGTTAAAGGCACCGGGATTGAGGTGGGCTATGACAATCTGCGGGTGTTCCTCACGCGCTCCGGAAAACAAGGGACGATTCGCAAGATGCCGATGCTGCGCGGTCCCTGCCGGTGGGCGCTGCCGCATCATCCGTCCTCCGCAGCAATCACGAAAGAGCAAACTCGTGATAGGTGATCCCGTGCGTGGAAAGGCGGCGATTGCGGACCGCAAAATATTGCTGCGCACGCTGGGAAAACATCCGCTCCGCCATAGGGCGATCGGTGCCAAGTCCCCGCATCGTCTCAACAACATTCAACTCGTCGAGGCATTGCGCACGCTCAATCTCAGCCCCGAAGTGATTATTGCCACCAGCGGCATGCTGACCAAGGGTGCAGTGATTGCACCCGCCGGCGAACAGTCGGCCCTGCTAGCGAAGGTCGCCCTCAATGGTATGTCCGCAATGACCGCCGAGATCAGTCCGACTGATTTCGCCAAATTTCTGTGCGACCGGCTTACACTCCAAGAGCGCAGAGCACTTGGACCGTATCTTGTACAGGTCGCCATCTCACTATGAGAAGGATGAATCCATCCTATGGACAGCATGGTATTATTCGCCGCGCCACCGCCGGACGAGCCAGTCAGGCCCAGCCGCCCCCTCGATATGGGACTTGTCCTCGGCAGGAGGCCGAAACCTGCCAAACGCTCTGTAGATTCCGCCACGGCCAGCGCCATCCGCGCATGGCTCCACACTGGGTCTCCGCTCACCGATCTCGAAGCTATGGTCGTGCTGGGTGCCAGCGGCGGCAGCTTGACCGCCGAGGTCACCCGGCGTCGGCACTCTGGCCGGAAAATCACCACCCGTATGGTGTCCTTCGCCGAAGCGTTGGATCGCGTTAACCGGCTCGCCATCGTCGTGCCACCACTCTCCTTCAATGCCGAGCGGCTCACTCTTGTCGAATATCAAATGGAGCTCACCGAGGCTGAAAAAGCCGATGCCGAGCTGCACCTGACGGAACCGAAGGACCGCTACATAGCTACTGCTGCGGCCGAGGCCAGCAGCACTAAGCTCTCCCTGCTTGCACAGGAACTCGAACAGACGCGCAAGCGTCTCTGCGAGGCAGAGGCGCGCATTGCCGAACTCGAGCGCCATGAGAAGAACCTTTAGTGCCCTGCAGCGTCGCATCCTCGCATTCGTGGCCGGCGGCCAATGCCTGGGCTGCGGCGCAATACTGCCGCCCGCGTTTCATGCTGATCATGTTGTTCCATGGAGCAAAGGGGGACCGACGACGACCAGGAATGGCGCGGCACTGTGCCGACGTTGCAACCTTGTGAAAGGTACCAAGGCTGTCATGGACGAAACATTTATCCCCCGTGAGTGGCAGCGGGAGTGCTTCGCTAAGGCAGTTAAGTGGCTCGTCACTGATGCCGCTGACCGCCACTTCCTGGTCAACGCGACCCCCGCCGCTGGGAAGACTCTGATGGGGGCGTGGCTCGCCGAGCACTTCTTGCGGCAGAACCTCATCGATCGTGTCATTACCATCGCGCCACGAAAGGAAGTAGTGCGCAAATGGGCCGCCGACTTCCACAGGCTGACAGGTCGGCGAATGATGAAAATCACGCAGAGCGGCCGTCAAGTCGCCGCCTACCAACCGGACATCTGTGCCACTTGGGGGGCGATCTCCGACCTGCTACCGGAAATGCAGGCCATTTGCGAGAAGTTCCGAACCCTGGTGCTCTGCGACGAACATCACCATGCTGCCATCTCTGCCGCCTGGGGCATCGGAGCCGACAATGCATTTGCCAATGCGACTTTCGTCGTCGCATTGACCGGCACTCCCGTCCGCTCCGACGGCAACGGCATGCAGTGGTTCGACCTCGGCGATGACGGCAATATCCTTGTCCCGGAGGGTGGCTGCTACACCCTGACGTATCGAAGGGCCATCGAGGCCGGATACTGCCGCCCCATGGTTTTCCATCGTCATCCTGGCGAGTTCGAGATCAGCCTACCCGGCGGTGCCAGCTTCGTTGTCCGACCCAAGGAAAGGCCGGTTTGTCCCGACCCGCTGTTCGCAAAATTGGTCGCGCAGCGCTGCGAGTTTGGCCGCATGGTGCGGAGTCCTCTGCCGGCCTACCACAAATCGATGTTGGAATGGGCCAACCGCAAGCTCGACGAGTTGCTCGTCAACCCGCCCGAGGCGGGCGGTCTGCCCAATGCCGGCGCTATGGTGGCCGCGCCTACCATCGAAATGGCAGAGTACTTCAGAGAGCTTATCGAGAAGGTTGAGGGCGAGCCGCCGATCGTCGTGCACTCCCGCGTGCCTGATGCGGAGCAGCTCATTGAGGCGTTCCGTTCTGGCACTAAGCGCTGGCTGGTCAGCGTCAATATGGTCTCTGAGGGCGTCGACATCCCGCGGCTCCGGGTCATTATCAATCTCAGTCAGGCCGAGACCGAGCTCTACTTCCGTCAGCTGGGCGGCCGCGCCATCCGCTCTGCCGGCTCAAATGATTACTCGCGAGCCTACATGATCATCCCCGAGATTGATAGCTTCGTGCAGTTTGCACGGAATTACGAGGAGGAGCAGGGAGTCATTCCGCCGCCGCCCCAGAACCCCGATGCGCCGGAGCGGCTGCGAGCAGGGCAAGGTGTCGCACAGAACTGGACTTGCGACGACTGCGGGGCGCTGAATCCGAATGGCACTACGGTGTGCCATAACTGCGGCGCTAGCCCCAGGCAATTTACCTTCAGCATCGATCAGGCGATCGGTGACCGCGACGGCGTCATCGCCCGCGGCATCGAGCTTTCGGAGCAGGAGACTCGCGAGGGCGAGTCGATTGCCGTCGACATTGCCATCTTCGATCGTGAGCAGCATCCTGGTGCCGCCGCCGTGCTATTCAATCTCATGCCACCCGAGGGGATGGCACGGATCGTCGGGTTGTTCAGCGAACTCGATTCATGGCGCAAGGAGAAACGCGCCGGCTGCTGAGTAACAAGAAAGCCGCTGCAAATCTCTTGAGACCTGCACATCCATGCCTTTGTGCACTCCACCGCCTCGCGCTATCACCGGGCAGGCTCACGCGACCGGGGAATGAGTGCTATGCAACAGGACCAGCTTTTCGAGCGACTCTGGAACGGCACAGCGCAAATGGAAGAGTGGACGCAGGCCGTCTCCGACTGCGCTGTCACCTCGGTCGCCGAAAACATCATCTCCGTCCACACGACCTACCTGTGCGGCTCCGTCACCGTCATCCGCACAGCGGCCGGGCTGGTCTTTGTCGACACGGCCAAACCGGACACGGCAGCCAAGACCCTTGCCGCAATCCGGCGTTGGGACAACAGCCCCATCCACACCGTGATCTACACGCATGGCCATATCGACCACACAAGCGGCATCACGCTTATCGATCAGGAAGCCGACACCAGGGGCATCCCTCGGCCGCGTGTCATCGCGCATAGAAATGTGCTGCGCCGATTGAGCCGGTACGAAGCGACGCACGGTTTCAACAGCATCGTGCAGGGACAGCAATTCAATTACCCAGGCTACGTCTACCCCATCGGCCAGCGGCGCCCTGACCAGATTTATGACGACGCCCTGTCTCTGACAATCGGCGGTGTGAGGATCGAACTGTTCCACGGCCGCGGCGAGACCGACGATGCCACCTTCGTGTGGTTACCCGAACGCCGCGTTCTGGCGAGCGGAGATTTTGTGATCTGGATGTTCCCGAATGTGGGCAACCCGCGCAAGGTCCAGCGTTACGCAGCGGATTGGGCTGCCGCGCTGCGACAGATGCAGGCGTTGGAGCCGGATGTGCTGATACCCGGCCATGGTCCGGTGGTGTTCGGCCGCGAGCGCGCGGCCCAGATGCTGAGCGACGGCGCCCGCGTGCTGGAGAGCCTCGTCCGGCAGACGCTCGAACTGATGAACCATGGCAGCGGGCTGGATGCGATCCTGCACGCGGTGTCCGCGCCCAGGGAGCTGCTCGCGAAGCCCTACCTGCTGCCGAAATACGATGACCCGGAGTTTGTCGTCCGCGGCATCTGGCATCTCTATGCGGGGTGGTTCGATGGCAATCCGGCGCATCTCAAACCCGCGCCGTCAGCCGAACTGGCGGGCGAGATCGCGGCCTTGGCTGGAGGTGCTGCAACATTGGCCGACCGCGCCGGCGCGCTTGCTGAAGCCGGGAGGGCCCGGTTGGCGGCGCATCTGATCGAGTTGGCGAGCACCGCTGCGCCGGCGTCGGCGGAAATTCAGGCCGTGCGCGCGAAGGTCTACGCGCGATGTGCAGCGGCGGAAACATCCCTGATCGGTAAAGCGATCTTCGAGGTCTATCGACGGGATGCGGAGGCTCGATCATCGGCATAGATGCGCTGCGAATTATCCGCGCCAGTTGCCACAAGAACTGCTGCTACTATCGTCATCCCCGCGAAAGCGGGGACCCAGTTGCGGCCTGGGTCCCCGCTTTCGCGGGGATGACGACAGTGATCGCGGGGATGACGACAGTGAGCGCGCTCCGCGGGTCAGAACGCACGCCGTCGATCGCATCAGTCCTGGGGAAGCAAGAGCAACGCGAACCATGCGAAGTACGACACTACAAACCCTGCTGCCATCAAATGGGTCATCCAGAGCGTGAACCGCACCGGGACCGGCGAGCCGCCGGTGTCGCCAAGGACCCCGACAATCTCGTCAAGCTTGCAATGCGCGGCGGTGACGTAGTGCCGGAAGATCAGGATGCCGGCGAGGGCGATGACGTGCAGCATCAGGCAGGCGATCGGCACGCCATACCGCAGCGCGAGCCCTCGCAGCCCTTCTCGGTGCTCGCCGGTGGCGAGAAAGGCGATTGCCGCCACGAGGCTGGATGTCAGGAAAAAGCTGAACCAGTTGACGAACGCAGTCGTGTTTGTCCGCAGATGGGCGTTGATCTCCCGGTATTCGAGGACTGGCAGGCCCGTTTCGCTGGAGGTCACGTCGCCGACGCCTGGCGGACGATATTCATGGCCCAGCACAAGCCGACCGCCGCACCCTTCATGAACGGCAGCAACGCGAGGCACATGAGGACCGTCACCGGCAGCCAGATCGCGAATTCCACCCAGAGCGGAGGCTCATAGACGTTGTCCGTCCATATGAAGAGCGCGACTATGACGTGCCCGGCAACGAAGACGGTCAGATATGGCGGAAAATCATCGGACGGATAGGCCAAGTTGTCGTTGCCACAAACTTCGCAGGGCGAGCGGACGGTCAAATAGCCGCGGAGCAGTTGCCCCTTGCCGCAATTGGGGCAGCGGCGAGCGAGCCCGCGTTTCAGTCCCGTCCAGAGCGACTTCTCATCGGCCATCGGGATTGGATCATGGGGTCAGGTTGGCCGCCTCGGCAAGCGACCGCGCGGTTGGCAACTACTGCCCCTCGACCCGCTCGATCTGGGTCAGGTCCATCGACCAGGGCAGCGCCGAGCGGCACCATTGCTGACGCGCCGGCGGGGCGAGTTGAGCGCGCTGGTCGATCCCGCCGACGCGCAATCCGTAGGCTGACGGGTTCGGCTCGGGCGAGGTGGCATAGATCGGCGTGCCGCATTCCGGGCAGAACGCGTGGACGCGCTTGTTCCCGCTTTCCGCGGTTTTGAGGTAGATCTTCGGCGTACCGCTCTTCAGCGCGAACGTCCCCGGCAGGCTTGGGATGGTGGCGCGAAACGCCGTGCCAGTCAGTTTCTGGCAATCGGTGCAGTGACAGACCCTGACCGTCCACGGGTCGACCTCTGCCTCGTATGTGATGTGCCCGCAATGGCACCCACCGGTGACTTTCATTCGCGCCTCCTGTCTTCACTGATGCTCGTCGAGAATCCCTGGCTTCCCAGCTTGTGGAGTGAGCGTCGGGCCTCGGGGCGTCTTGGGCAACAGGAAATCGGGCCGGTTGGAGCAAGCGCGTGGTCGATCGGAAATGCCCGGAGCCATGTTTCGCGATCTGAGGATTCTGGGTCATAGAGGCGGTCGCGATTGAAGCGAGGAGAGTGCGATGCGGGTGCTGGTGGTCGGTTCGGGCGGCCGGGAGCATGCGCTCTGCTGGGCGATCGCCGGCAGCCCGCTGCTGACGAAGCTGTGGTGCGCGCCAGGCAACCCGGGCATCGCCGAGGTCGCGGAATGTGTGTCGATCGGCGTGCTGGATTTTGCCGCCCTGGTCGCCTTCGCCCAGGACAACGAGATCGACCTTGTGGTGCCCGGCCCCGAGGCTCCACTGGTCGCCGGCATCGCCGATGCGATGGAGGAGGCGGGCATCCCCTGCATCGGTCCCTCGCGCGAAGCGGCGCGGCTGGAAGGCAGCAAGACGTTCACCAAGGAACTGTGCGACGCCGCGGGCATTCCCACCGCCCTGTGGGAGCGGTTCGACGATGCGGAGGCAGCGCGGGAATTTGTCCGCCACCGAGGCGCGCCGGTTGTGGTGAAGGCGGACGGCCTTGCCGCCGGCAAGGGCGTCGTGGTGGCGGCCACCGCGGCGGAGGCCCTGGCGGCGATCGACGCGATGATGGAGGCGCGGACGTTCGGCGAGGCGGGCGCGTCAGTGGTGATCGAGGAATGCCTGGTCGGCGAGGAGGTGTCGCTGTTCGCGCTGTGCGATGGCGAGACGGCGCTGCCGCTTGGCGCCGCGCAGGACCACAAGCGCGTCGGCGATGGCGATGTTGGGCCGAACACCGGAGGGATGGGTTCCTATTCGCCAACGCCGGCGTTTTCCCCCGCGCTGCAGGACGCGGCGATGGACGGCATCGTCCGCCCCGCGCTGGCCGAGATGGCGCGGCGCGGCACGCCGTTTCGGGGCATTCTGTATGCCGGGCTGATGCTGACGAGCGCAGGCGTCAAGCTGATCGAATTCAACGTTCGGTTCGGCGACCCGGAGTGCCAGGCGCTGGTGCTGCGGTTGAAGTCCGATCTGCTGCCGGCGCTGCAGGCCGCGTATGATGGCGAGTTGAAGAACTTCGACCTGCGGTGGAACGATGACGCGTCGATCGCCGTGGTGATGGCGGCGCGCGGCTATCCCGAAGCGCCGGAACGCGGCAGCGAAATCCGCGGATTGGATCGCGCAACGGTGGTCCCGGGTGTGCAGATCTTTCACGCCGGCACCGAAGCGGATGCGCAGGGCCGTCTCCGCGCGACGGGCGGCCGCGTGCTGACGGTATGCGCCACCGGCGCGGACCTGCTTGCCGCGCGCAATGCAGCCTACGCGGCGATTGGCGTCATCGACTGGCCGGAAGGATTTTGCCGCACCGACATCGGCGGACGCGCGCTCAGCGGCGGATAGCGTGTCTTCACGACATGCGCCCGCTCTACGCCCTGCTGATTGTCGCAGTCGCCACAAACGCTGAGGCGCAATACCCTTGGGGCCCGCCTGCTCCGCCCGGCCGAGACGGCACACCGGCGTCGCTCGCCCGGGCCATGCTGGACGTGCACAACGCGGTCCGCGCCAGAGTAGGCGTCCCGGCGCTGGTGTGGTCCGCCCAACTTGCCGAGGTGGCACGGGACTGGGCCAACCACCTGATCGCCAAGGGCAGTTTTGACCACCGCCGTGACAGCCGCTACGGCGAGAACCTCTATGCCATATCCGGCGGCACGGCCTCGCCGGCTCAGGTGGTCGCCTACTGGGCCGACGAGGCACGCGGGTACAATATTCGCAACAATACCTGCCGCGGTGCCTGCGGCCACTACACGCAGATCGTCTGGGGCAAGACGCATGCTGTCGGGTGTGCAGTCGCCACCGACTCGCGAAGAGAAGTCTGGGTGTGCAACTACGACCCGCCGGGGAACGTCATCGGATATCGGCCATATTGACGGCCGGAAGCTTGTTCCATTCTACCGTCGCTCTGCGAAGAACGCCCACAGCAGCGCCGCTGCCTCCCCTTCCCGCACGCCGCCGATCACCTCCGGCCGGTGATGGCAGGACGATGCATCGAACACCCGCGCGCCATGCTCGACTCCGCCGCCCTTCGGATCATAGGCCCCGAACGTCAACCGTCGGATGCGGAAGAAACTCGCCGCCTGGGCGCACATCGGGCACGGCTCGAGCGTCACCACCAACTCACAGTCGGGCAGACGCGTCTCACCGCGTGCCGCGGCCGCCGCGCGCAACGCCAGAAGCTCGGCGTGCGCCGTCGGATCGCACCGCGCTTCCACTTCGTTCCCGGCGCGCGCCAGCACCGCGCCGCTGGCGTCGACCACGACTGCGCCGACCGGCACCTCGCCGCGCGCCGCTGCCGCCCTTGCCTCCCCCAGTGCGATCTCCATCGGCGTCATCCATAATTTCGGGGCGCAGCCCGGCCTTCTGCCGTCATGGCCGGACCTGATCCGGCCAACATGCAACACTGTCTCCGAACCACGCCGCCAAGGAGGAAAAAATGCCTCGCATCCCGCTGGTATCGGAAACCAACATGACCGACGCGCAACGCCGGGTCCATGACGCAATGATGTCGGGGCCGCGCCGCTCGCCCCCGATCGGACCGTTGGCCGCCGCCATGCACCGGCCGGACCTGGCCGAAAAATGGTCGGACCTCGGCCTCGTCCTGCGCTTCAACTCCAGTTTCCCCCCGCGCCTGCGCGAGTTCGTCATCCTGCTCACCGGCCGGCACAGGGATTGTCAGTTCGAGTGGTTTTCCCACGAAGCGGAGGCGCGGAACGCGGGACTGTCGGCCCAGTCGATCGAGACCCTGCGCCACGGCGCCGACACGTTCCAGGCGCCGGACGAGCAGGCCATCCACGACTACGCCACCGAACTGCTGCAGCGCCATCATGCCACCGACGCAACCTACCAGCGCATCCTCTCAGCCTATGGCACAGCCGGCATCGTCGAACTCACCGCGCTGATCGGCTACTACTCGATGGTCGCGCTGACGTTGAACGCGCACGAGATCGGGGTGCCCGATGGCGCCACGCCGCCGCTGCCAGCCTTGCCGAGCCACGGGGGCGAGGTCTAGCAAGTCCGCCATGAACACCATCAGGCGGCCGGTGATCGGCGTGACGCTCGATTCCGAACAGCCGGGCGGCTATTCGAAATACCCCTGGTACGCGATCCGGCAGAACTACGCCGATGCCATCGTCGCGGCTGGTGGACTGCCGATCGCCCTGCCCCACGATGCGCCGCTTGCCGCCGCGTATCTCGACCGCATCGACGCGCTGGTCGTCACCGGCGGCGCGTTCGATGTCGATCCCGCGCTGTACGGCGACGGCGACCGGCACGCGACGGTGACGCTGAAGGAACGCCGCACCGCCGCCGAACTGGCGCTCACCAACGGGTCGCTGGAGCGCGGCATGCCGGTGCTTGGCATCTGCGGCGGCGAGCAGCTTCTGGCGGTGGCGCTGGGCGGCACGCTGATCCAGCACATCCCCGACGCGATCGCCGATCCGCTGGAACACGAGCAGACCAATCCGCGCCACGAAGCCGGACACCCTGTCGCCATTACCAGCGGCACGCTGCTGCACCGCATCGTCGGCGCCGACGCGATGCGGGTGAACTCGGCGCACCATCAGGCGGTACGCGATCCGGGTCCGTTCGCCGTGGTGAACGCCATCGCACCCGACCACGTGATCGAGGGCGTGGAAGACGCGCGCTACCGCTTCTGCCTCGGCGTGCAGTGGCATCCCGAATTCTTCATCGACCCCGGCGACCGCCGCATCTTCGACGCGCTGGTCGCCGCCTGCCGCGTATGAGCGATCCCCTCCGCGGGGAACGCATCGCCAAATGGCTCGCGCGCGCCGGCGTGACCAGCCGTCGTGACGCCGAACGCCTGCTCGTAGAGGGGCACGTCGTTCTGAACAACACGCGGGTGACGCACCCGGCCACCTTCGTGTCGCCCGGCGACATCGTCGTGGTGAACGGCATGGTGGTGGATGCGCCGGAACGAACGCGGCTGTGGCGCTATCACAAGCCGGTCGGCCTGGTGACGACACATCGCGATCCGCAGGGGCGGCCGACGGTATTCGAAAAACTGCCGCCCGGGCTGCCACGCGTGGTCAGCATCGGCCGGCTCGATCTGACCAGTGAGGGCCTGCTGCTGCTCACCAATGACGGCACACTCGCCCGTAAGCTGGAGCTGCCGGCAACCGGCTGGATTCGGCGCTATCGCGTGCGCGTGCACGGCATTCCGGACCCGCACGGATTGGCGTCGCTCGCCAGGGGCATCACCATCGACGGCGCGCATTACGGCGCGATCGATGCGGGGCTCGATTCGCGCAAGGGCGACAATGCCTGGCTCACCGTCAGCCTGCACGAGGGCCGTAACCGTGAGATCCGCCGCGTGATGGCGCATCTCGGGCTTGCCGTGACGCGGCTGATCCGGATTGCGTACGGGCCATTCCAGCTCGGCACGCTGCCGCGCGGCGCGGTGGACGAGGTGCCGGCCCGCGTGTTGCGCGATCAATTGCCGCGCGAGGGGTAATGGCTTGGACGGGTTTGAAAGAAAGCAGGTTTCCACACGGAGAGCACCGAGATTCCACAGAGAGCCACCGAGAAAGAAAATAGGCGCTTCGCGCGAAGCGCATTCCTTACCTTCTCAGTGGCCCTCTGTGGGCTTCGGCCTACTCCGTGTTGAATCCTGCTTGCTTGCGTCCCGACACAAATGAGGATCGTCGCAGGTCTCTGGCGCGGCAGGACACTGATCGCACCGCCGGGCAGCCAGACGCGCCCAACGGCAGACCGCGTGCGGCAGGCATTGTTCGATATGCTGCTGCATGCGCCGTGGGGTGGGCGAGATGCGGTTGAAGGTGCCCATGTCCTGGACGTGTTTGCCGGCACCGGCGCATTTGGCCTCGAGGCGCTGTCGCGCGGCGCCGCGCACGCAACGTTCATCGAGCGGGACCGGGCTGCGCTTGCAGTCCTGCGCACCAACATCACCGCCTTGCACGCCGACAGCCTTTGCACCGTTCTTCCGGCCGATGCTCTTGCTGTTCCGCCTGGACCCACATGCGACCTGGTCTTCCTCGATCCGCCATATGGCAATGACCTTGTTCGGCGCGCGTTGCTTCGGCTTCGGGATGCTGGTTGGATCGCATCTGGAGCTGTGATCGTCGCCGAGACTGGACGCGATGAACCGCCGCCCGCAACACATCTGCTCGCCGAGCGCATCCATGGCGCCGCCCGGATCAGCATCTGGCGCGAGGGCTCAACCGAAGGCGAGCCCGTGGCCTGATGGCCCGGACGCACGCAGCGCTTTATGCTGTGGCTGTCCAACCAAGAGGAGAGAAACGCGATGGCCTTCTATGAACTCCGCCAGTACCACGTGCGGCCTGGCAGGATGAATGAATGGATCAAGATCATGGAGGAGGAAATCATCCCCTTCCAGGTAGCCAAGGGCATGGTGATCTGCGGCAGTTTCCGCGGGGAGACGGACGATTCCGCCTATGTCTGGATACGCCGCTTCGACAGCGAAGCCCAGCGTGAGGCGCTCTACAAGGCGGTTTATGAGACCGACCACTGGAAGACCAAGATCGCGCCGCGGGTCCCCGAGTGCCTGGACCGCGAGAAGATGGTCATCACCCGGATCGTCGCTACCCCAAGATCGACCATGCAGTAGCGGCCTGCCAGGATCGGGCGCGCCCGCGCCCGGTTCCTAACCTCGCTGATGAACCGAGTCGCCCAGCCTCAAGCCGTCACGTTGATCTTCGCCGCCGTCGCCGCTCCCTGCGCCGCTGGGCGCGCGCCAGAACCGGACGGAGCATGCGGCAGTGTCACGTGTTGGCCAAGTGCTTTCGCTGCCGCCGTGATCTGCGTGCCGAGGGCGGACAGAATTCGGGGGTCAGCACCCTGTGCCTGGTCACGCGTGTACTTGACCAGCAACTGGTTCAATGCGGCCTGTTGCTGCGCACTCGACGTATTGGAAGAGGCCGCGGATGATTGGCTCGCAACCGTCGCGCCGGCGGCCTTCTTTGCCGCAGCAGCTTCAGGGGGAGGCGCCGCGCCCGTGGGCACGTGGCCGGCCGCCGAGGCGGCAGTGATCGTCAATGCCATAACACGTCCGTTCGGTGTGAGGTGAACATCGCCGCCATTTTTTGGCGGCGGCTCCGCTATAGGCGCACACGATGGATAACAAATCGTGACCATCAACGGCCCTGCGTTCAGCGCGCCGGGATGCACCTGGCTTGGCGCAGGTCCTATGCTGCCACCATGACATTGCCGAACCCTATCGAAGCCGTGATCCTGGACATGGATGGAACCCTGCACGACACCGAGTGGGTCTATCACCTTGCGCTGAAGCGGGCCGTGGCCGCGGTCGGGTTCGAGATCAGCGACGGATTCTGTCATTCGCTGATCGGCATACCCGGCAAGGAATGCGATCAAATGCTGCAGGAGCACCTCGGCCCGGAGTTTCCATTCACCGAATGCGACAGGCTGTATGCCGAACATCGTGAAGACCTGCTCGCGCAGGGAATACCGCTGAAGTCGGGTGCCCTGGAGCTGCTGGACTTCCTGGTCCAACGCGGTTTGCCCGCCGCGGTGGCCACCTCGGCGACCCGCCACGCGGCGGAGCTGCATCTTGGCCGTTCAGGCTTGCGCACCCGCCTGCCCGTCGTGATCACGCGCGACGATGTCGAGCACGGCAAGCCGCATCCCGACCTGTTCCTTCAGGCCGCCGGGTCGCTTGGTGTCCCGCCCGGGCGCTGTCTCGCGGTGGAGGACTCGTTCAACGGGATACGCGCAGCGCATGCCGCCGGCATGATGGCCGTGATGGTGCCGGATCTGCTGACACCGACCCCGGACATACGGACGCTCTGCGTCGCGATCGTTTCCGACCTTCACGCGGTCCGGCACCTTATTTCGGTTCGCTGAACGCTGCGTGCCGGCGACCGTCAAGCCGCCAGGGCCGCCACTTCCATCGGGTAGGGCACCGTGCCGCTCAGATGGAGTTCCAATATTCCGCCTGTGGCGATCATATCCGGCGGCACCGTCAGCATCGCTGCGCCATCGGTCCACCGGAACAGTCGAATGCCGAGGCGCTCGGCCTTGTGCCAACCGTCGATCAGAACAGGGTGATCCATCGGAACGTCGCTCAATCCACCTGCGGCCTGGAAACGTATGCGCTCGATGGCGACGCCCAATTGCCGCTGGTCATCCCGCCATGGCCAATTCGTGGCCGGCGAGCCGGAGCGGGAGACAACTCGAATAGTGTCTGTGCCGCGAGGCAGTGCGAACAGGTGCACGCCGTTTTCGGTGCAGATAGCCCG
>Ga0210402_10004055_pt1 | contig 13462 bp, 18 predicted proteins | sample IncBWC7MmetaG_FD_161055 | JGI IMG/M metagenome (GOLD analysis project Ga0210402, IMG submission 161055) | Forest soil microbial communities from Barre Woods Harvard Forest LTER site, Petersham, Massachusetts, United States - Inc-BW-C-7-M | ecosystem: Environmental > Terrestrial > Soil >...
AAGTGGAAGCGGTTTTCTATGCTCCCGAAGGCGACGTGATCGAATTGCACGATACCGCCGAGTATGACCTCGAGGTTCTCGATGGGAGCAAGACCGTACACAACCAACATGCGATTGTGCACTATGTCGTGCTCATGACTCCGGGCGCCGACCGCTGGGTGATTCGTCAACTCCAGTCCGTTCCGGAGTTCTAACCGAGCGCCCACGCCAACCGCTAACCCACCTGCGGCATCTAATTTTCATCAAACGGTGGAAGACATGGAGTTCTGTTTTGTCGAAAAGGCTGCTCATTCTGGCGATCGTGTCGTTTATGGCGGGCAGCGGTTGTACTACGCCCGGCCTACACCGCGCCTTGCAGCAAGATCTGCAGGCTCCTAATTCCTGGCCTAGAATTCTCGCCGTCTACATGCCCTGGTTCGGAGACCATGTGCATATCGATGTGGGCTACTCCAGCAGCGATCCCGCGGTGCTGCGTCGGCAAATCCAGCAGGCTCGCCATGCCGGAATCTCGGCATTCGTCGTGGACTGGTACGGCGAAACCCGCCCCTTTTCCGATCACAACTTCGCCTTCATGCAGGAGGCTGCGGATGAGAGCCACTTCCAGGTCGCGCTCCTCTATAACGAAGCCGAAGATGACGACGGGCAGGCCACGGACGAAGCGGTTGCCGCTCTGGACAAAGCCTATAAGGCATACATCGGTCCGGAAGCGCCCCATCGCGGCGCCTACCTCACCTATAACGGCCATCCGATGATCTTCATTTTTCCAAAACATGGCCGAGTGGACTGGAACCGGGTAGTCGAGCATTGCCGCGGATGGGATGCGTCTCCCCTTCTGTTTTACAAAGACGAACCGCCATCCCCTTTTGCCGCGGATTTCGCGGGCCTCTATGCGTGGGTGCAGCCCGGACAGAAGGGCTGGACTCCCGACGGGAGCAATTGGGGCGAGCAGTATCTAGACGATTTCTACAAGAACATGAGAAACAAACATCCCGACAAGATTGCCGTGGGTGCCGCGTGGCCTGGGTTTGACGATTCGGCCGCAAAATGGGGCCTGAATCGCCACATGCAGAGCCGGTGCGGGCAGACTCTTGAGGACACTCTTCACCTCGACAACCGCTATTTCGATGCCTCCAACCCGCTTCCCTTTGTGATGATCGAAACCTGGAACGACTATGAAGAGGGCACGGCCATTGAGCGCCTTAACTTTGCCAAGTGCGCCCAGAATGCCCCTTCCAGCGCCGGCTCCCGGTGAACGGTGTCCCGCTGAATCGCAACCACGGTGCCCATTTTCACATCCAAGGTGCGGGCTGTCGATAACCTTAGGAATGGAGTTCGATCCGATGGAGCATGTTCGCGACTCGACCAGAAATCTTCAGCTGTTGTCCGAGCTGCTACTGACGTCTCCGTCCTTATCGCAGGCGAGCCGCCATCCGCCTGCGATCGAAGGCTACTCCAGTGGCACGGGGGAAGCAGTTCGAACCCTGGACATCACAGATCTGGAAGATCTCGGGGCCTTGGCAGTCACCAATCATGTCATCCTGCGTTCTTTTAGGCCCCTCGAGCGGTTGCTTGCGGACGGTGGGAACAGCCAGGCCGGCGAATGGACGGCTCATGCAATTCAGCGGGAGACGGCGCGCATCGACCATGCTCTCACCTTTCTCGAGCAGATATGCTCTGCCCTGGAACAAGGCGGCTGTCCCGTCACCGTAATCAAGTCTCTCGATCATTGGCCGGACTTGGGAAGCGACTTGGATCTGTACACGGACGCGGATGCCGCCATGGTTGTCGAACTCATGGGCGCGCATTTCAACGCCAAGCTGGCTGAACGCAGCTGGGGAGACCGTTTGGCGAATAAGTGGAACTTCGTCGTGCCGGGATTGCCCGAACTGGTTGAGGTTCATGCCGGCAGGCTGGGACAGACCGGAGAGCAGACGGCGGTCACGCGCTCGCTATCCGCGCGCACCCGCGCGTCTCAGCTGAGTGGGCACGTTTTTCGAGTGCCCGCGCCCGAGGACCGCATTGTCATCAGCACGCTGCAACGCATGTACCGGCATTTCTACATCCGACTGTGCGACATCGTCGATAACGCGCGGCTTCTCGACGAACACCTGGTCGACTTTGAGTACCTGCACTCCCTGGGCTCGGCGGCGGGCCTCTGGGAGGGGATCGCGACGTATCTTCGAATCCTCTCGGAATACGTGCAGTCGTATCGCGGGACCGGCGTTCCCCTGCCTTCGCTCGTGACCAGGGCCGCGAAGTTCGGAACCGACCAGGTGCGGTTTCGTCGCGACTTCCTTCGCGTGTCGATCATGCCGTATTCGCTGAATCTGTATGCTTCCGAGCTGCTGACTCTGTTGCGGAAGGGGGAACTGCGAAATAGTTTTCGCCTCAGCCTGTTGCCAGGACTGGCGACGGCTGCGGCGCTTGAGCAGAAGATCACGGGCAGCGATAAGGGAATTTGGTGATGTTAGGGGAAGACAATCCAGTGATGTTGTTGAGTTGGTAAACCTACAGGCTTCACTGGATTGCGGCCGTATCGGCCAGTCCCTAATGTTTACGGATCGATTACTAACAGGGACGGACAGGGCCTGACAGGGCCTGCCAGGAAAAGAGTCGTGCCAGGACCCAATCCCTTGCGCGTCCGAGATCAATCGAAATCCGCAGCCGGCATTTGGCCAGCGAGGGGGGCGCGTGGTTCGCATTCTGCTTGTCGATGACAATCCCTCGGTCAGGCACTACCTGCGGGCGATTCTCGAACAACAGAGTTCATGGCAAGTGTGCGGCGAGGCGCGAACCGGAGCGGAAGCGCTGCACAAAGTGCTCGAGGCTCCGCCCGACCTGATTCTGCTCGACTACCAGATGCCGGATCTGAACGGGGTTGATATCGCCAAGCAGATTTGCGAACTCTTTCCCAAGATTCCGATATTGATGGTCACGCTGCATCTTTCAAAACAGTTGGCCGAAGCCGCACGTCTGGCGGGAGTTCGCGGGGCGTGCGCGAAGCAGGACATCGGTTCGGTCGTCGAGGCCGTCGAGGTGTTGTTGCGCGATGAGACCTATTTTCCCGCCGCCTGGGCTGGCTAGAGGGCGGCTGGAATTCCGCAAGTCCAAGATTCTCAATGGAATACAGGATTCCCTGTATTGGAGCCTCGCAGGTTTGAACAGTAGTCTCGGTAGGTTGCTCTAAGGTGCGCTGTGGCACTCCTTTGAGTCGGTCTAAGTGACTGGAATCGGTCGGGCATATCACACGGGTTGAGGTAAAATGTGGCGAATCGTCTGGTCGGTGTCCCCCCAGAGGAACGTAACTTCATGACAATTCGCATATTGTTGGTCGATGACCATCCGGTCGTAAGGCAGGGGCTAAAGACTCTGTTGGAAGGGCGCTCGGGTTGGGAAGTGATTGGAGAGGCGTCCGACGGCGCTGAGGCGGTGGAAAAGGCGAAGGACCTGAATCCCGACGTCATGGTCCTGGACGTGACGATGCCGAAAATGAATGGCTTGGAAGCCTGCCGTTTGTTACGGAGACAAGCGCCCCAGCTCGAGATCCTCTTCGTCACCCAGCACGATTCTCCACAGATGATGCGCGAAGCCCTGGAAGCTGGGGCCCGGGGATACGTTGTGAAGTCCAATGCCGCTCGCGACCTGTTGGCTGCCGTGGAAGCCGTAAGCCAACATCGCGTGTTTACCGCCCTCAAGGGGCGCGATGTTGCCGGGTTGCGTTAGAGTCTGGTACGAACTGAAACTGCAGTCCACTTATGATCTGCGGGGGCGAATCATGAAATTAAGAATCCTGTTGGCTGACGACCACGAAATTGTGCGGCGCGGATTGCGCGCCCTATTGGAAAAACATGAAGGCTGGGAAGTCTGCGGCGAAGCCAGCGATGGCCGCGAGGCGGTTGAGAAGGCCCTCCAGCTGAATCCCGATGTCGTCATTGTCGATATTGGGATGCCCAATCTGAATGGATTGGATACCACCCGCCAACTCCTGCAGCATGATCCTCATTTCAAAGTCATCGTGCTGACCATTACCGATTCCGATCAGGTCATTCGCGAGGCGCTCGATGCTGGCGCGCGTGGCTTCGTCCTGAAGTCAGACGCGGCGCGGGATTTGGTATCGGCAGTTGAGGCGCTGCAAAACAAGCGCATGTTTTTCACACCGCGCGTCAACGACCTGGTGCTGGCCGGCTTTTTGGAAAAGGGACAGACCGTTTCCAGAAACGAAGCTCCCAAGTTGCCGACATTGACCGCCCGGGAGCGTGAGATCACGCAACTGCTGGCCGAAGGCAACAGCTCAAAGGAAGTCGCCTCCCTGTTAAACCTGAGCACCAAGACCGTGGAAACGCACCGCAGCAATATCATGCGGAAGCTGAGCTTTCACTCCATCCGGGATCTGGTCGTTTATGCCATCAAGAACAACCTGATACAGATTGAATTGCCACCGCCGCCTCCGAAGTCGCCAGCGGGCCCGACGGCGGCATAAGCTGGTCAAGTAAGTTAACGTCTTTCCCCAATGGTTTTGCTCCAGCGCGGCTGGATCTGTTTGTTTTTGAACCGGTCAGCGAACGGCCTCGCCCGGATAATACCCGCTTCGTGTACGCACGATCAATCGGCTGTTGCCTCTGGCACCTTTCGCTTCCACTCGAATCGCTTGGTACCCCTTCGGGGCGGCGCCTCCTGGTTTAAACGCCATGGTGTACTGGCTGCGGATGTCGTGCGCTACGGTTCGCGTAATGGTATTCACTTCGTCGAGACTCTGGGGGAAGAAAGCCACTCCGCCGGTGCTGGTCGCTAGATTCTCGAGCGCCTCGCGCCCCGTACGGGTCAACCCTCGGTCGGTGAGTCCGATGGCATATACGGTCGCACCCTGGTTGGGTTGCAGCTTTTGGATCGCCTCCTGTAGCGTCTCCTGACTCATGTTGTCTTGGCCGTCCGTGATCACCAGAAGTACCTTCTTGTTGAGGCGGGGATTGTTGTGCAGGTGAACCGTGGACGCAACCACGGCGTCGTAAAGCGCCGTACTGCCGCGCGTTGACACCTGATGCAAGGCCGTCTGAAGCAGGTTGACGTCGGAGGTGAAGTCTTGATCGAGATATGGAGTCTGGCCGAAATTGACCACAAAAATCTCATCCTCGGGATTGCTCGCGCGGATCAGATTCAGCACGGCCTGACTCACTTGCTCGCGCTTGTCCCGCATCGATCCGGAGTTGTCGATCACGATGCCCATCGCTACCGGGACATCCTCGCGGCGGAAAGACGTAATCGGTTCCGGCACTCCATTCACATGGATGGAAAAAGCACCTCGGTCTAAGCCGGTAACCAGGCGCCCCGTCTCGTCCACCACCGTGGCGTGCAAAACCACTTCCTGCACTTGCTTCTTGAAAACGAACCTGCCCGAATCGTCCGCTCCGCTTTCCGGAGTGATCGACTGCGGTTGATCCGGGGTCGCCGTAGCGTCTTGGCCGGACGGTTGCTGAACCGAGGCCGGAGGGGTTGGAGTACGAGGCGGGCCGGGGTCAGCATCCTGTGCAGATGCGGCACCTGGAGCGAATGTGCAGACGCACAAAATCGCAGCGATCGCGATCATCCCCACATCTGAGCGGAGAAAACAGGCTGTACCAAAACGCATTGGGCAGACCTCCGTGCGCATTTTGGATGCGGGTCTGAGAAAAAACGAACACCTTGTTTTTGAAATGGAGCCAAGCCAAAACCAACCAGAACGTTGAACCCAGTCCTTCCTCGGACGGCTCTCTATCTATACATACATCCATCTCTATTCGAATGGGGCTACGGTGAACCCTGTATTGCTGCAGTAAATTCCTTGCGACAACCAGCCCCAGACACCGCCTCAAACTGTCTTAATCTGCGTGAAAAACTTACACCCGGCACAAAACAGAAAAACCACGAACCGCCGTAGATGCAATGGAATACGGGTTTGGCAGGGTTTGTGCTTGGCATCACCGACGTAAACGTCTGTCGCGTTCACCGGAAGACATTCGTGTTCATGCGCAGAAGCTGAGGCGCGTCCGGCTACTTCGACCGTATGGAGGCGGAAATGCTTCGAATCTTGATTGCGGATGACCATGAAGTGGCCAGGCGCGGCATCCGCGCTCTGCTGGAAAGTCATTCCGGCTGGGAGGTTTGTGCCGAGGCCAAGGACGGTCGAGAGAGTGTCGAACTCGCCAGCACGATGAAGCCCGACGTGATTCTTCTCGACATTGGCATGCCCAACCTGAACGGGCTGGAGGCAGCCCGGCAAATCCTGGCGGCATTGCCCGAGGTTGCGATCCTGATTCTCACCATGCAGGATTCGGATCAAGTGGTTCGAGAGGTCCTTCGCGCGGGCGCGCGCGGTTTCCTGCTCAAGTCGGATGCCGGGCACGACTTGGTCGCCGCCGTCGAAGCCTTGCAACTCCAGAGGACCTTTTTTACGACCCGAGTCAGTCGGATGGTATTGGAAGGCTTCCTGGATCGTGACAATCGTCAGGATCAAAGTCTCAGAAATCATGCTGACGCCGACGTTTTGACCGGACGAGAGCGCGAAGTGATCCAGTTGCTGGCGGAAGGAAAGACCAGCAAAGAGGTCGCAGTAACTCTCAAGCTCAGTGTCAAAACGGCAGAAACCCATCGCACCAACCTGATGCGAAAGCTGGGGTTGCATTCCGTCGCTGACCTTACACGGTACGCGGTGCGCAACGGAATCGTCCAGGTGTTCTGACGAGAACCCTCTCTCCAAGAGTCCGCCAATAGAGTGGATCACCACAACAATTACACGCTTTACTGGATATCACCGGTCCGGCATCCTGCTTAGCCTACTTTCAGCAATTCTTTTCAAACTGCCGAAAGGGGATGACATCGAATGCTCTGGACGATCGCTGCACTTCTGTTGATTCTCTGGCTGCTTGGGATGGTCAGCTCCTACACCCTGGGGGGATTTATTCACATCCTGCTCGTGCTGGCCGTAATCGCCGTGCTGATTCGCATCATTCAGGGTCGCAGCGTAGTTTGAGCGTGCGACGGTGCGAAACTTCGCCCGGCTTTTTTTGCTTCTCGGGGTTGTCGATCCCTCAAGGGCTCTGGTTTCTCACCCTTGCGCCCTCGGTCGTAGCTCGCCGGCAGAAACATTCTGGAAGCGGTGGAAAGAAAAATGTAACAAACCCCCTTTTTCACTTCGACATCTCATTGGTCATTGGTCATTGGCAGAGGGGCCAAGCAGCGCCTGCACCACTTCAATCACGAAGGGAGAGCTCGCTAGATGGACCAAAATCCGAAGAATCAAAACGACTGCGAAGTGTGCCATCAATCGTTCAATCGTTCAATGCCGAACCGGATTTGCAAGCCCATCGCCAGAGCGTTCATGGAGAGAACCGGCCCGCTGATAGACAGATAGACCGGGGAATTACGACATAGAAAGGGATGAGCCGAAGCGCGACAAGAAAATTGCGTAACCAGGCTCATGCCCACGGGATCCGATGAGATCCCCAACGGTCGACAACGAATTCACTGGGAGGATTACAAAATGAATAAGGATCGCGTCGAGGGAAAAGTCAAGGATATCGCAGGCCGCGTTGAACGTCAGGCGGGAGAATGGACAGGCGACACCAACGCCCAAGTCAAGGGTGCCGCAAAGCAAGCCGAAGGCAAGGTGCAGAACGCCTATGGTCAGGCCAAAGACGCCGTGAAGAAGGCGGGGGATGATGCGAAGGCTTCGAAACCGCCCCAGCCTGTTCCCGACGATGCTGACTCCGAGGAGTCCATCGAAGAAGATCGTCGCTCCCGCGGTTAGCAACGCAAAAGCGGGAACCCTGGATACATCTCCGACGATGACTCGAGACAGAATGCGGTCCCGTAGATTCGTCGGGGATGAACTTCCACCGGAATCAGTGTGCTCCCCCACACTGCCCCGGAGCCGAGTGTCCCGCGTAGTTGGGTTCACCCTGCCTCGCTTCTTGTCTTTTACCCTTACCCTTTTCACGCCGCCCTCCTTGCGCTGCCCCCTCATTGCCGGACTATCTGTAAATGCCATAAAACCCTACACCCGTTTGAGTGCAACGCTGTATTCCTATCCAGCTAGCGGTGCTCTTAAATGGCGGGCAGAGGAGAAGACAATGTCGGCTATCGCAAGCAAGATTGCACCTATGTCTTTGGTCGGAGATCCCAAGCAAACATTTGAAAGCGCAATCGCCCAGATTCAGAAGAGCGGGCAAAAGGGTTCGCAGTATCGCACTGCCATCGGCACGGGGCGGCGCGCAGCGGTCGCAACCCGCCAGGTGGCGGAAAAACAGGCTGTAACCGACGCCGCCCGCGCTCTGGCGCAGTTGTGGCATGTCTCTCCCACTCTGGTTCGCTGAGGAGGTTGGACCATGTTACGGACATTCGGCTTGTTCTTGCTGGTCTTCTCGTTGCTCAGTCTGTTTGTACATCTGGACGGCATGAGCCGCTGGTTTGGCACCGGATCTCTGGCCTGCTTCATCGTCGATCTCTTGGTGGAGCAATTCGCCAAACCCCCTCGACAATCCCGAATGCGGGGAGAGCCTCTTCGCTAGAAGCGCCCCGGCTACAGACTACAGAGAAGACTCGATGGCTGGGCACGATCAAGGGGCGTAAAAAGGTGAAAGACGATGTACAAGATTCGTGGGTAGTGCCACTTGAGTCCGGCAAGTAATTCGCCATCAACAAGGTGCGATGGCGGTCGAATTGCGATCGAGGTAGCGGCTGCTTCGTCGCTCCGGAGGTGCTAGTCATGAATCGAACGACGAAGTGCTGTGCCGGCTTTCTTTTGGCGATTGCACCGCTTGCGATTGGACAAGAGCCACGGCTTACTCCTCAATTCCCCGAAGATGCCTTGGCGAGGCAGCCGCTGATCGCTTGGTCCCGGCTGCAAAAACCGCAACCGGCGCCGCAACCGCTTCCGCCCCGCGACAGTCCTGTTCCCGAACCCGACCAGCAAGGCCAACCGGCGAGATCACAGTCGGATCCTCAAACTCTACCCGCACAGACTCAGTCATTCACCGGGAAGATCGTCAAAGACGGCGGCAAGTATGTGTTGAAAGTGGCAAGCAATAGCAGTTTTCAGCTGGACGAGCAGGGCGGTGTGAAGCAATACGAGGGTCAAGAGGTACGGGTCATCGGCAACCTTGACAAAGACAGCGATACCATCCGCGTGGTCAAGATCGAATTACTTTCGTAAGTCGATCGGCGGCCGGCGTGCGGTACAGTCGAATTGGGAGCCGTGTTTTCATCGTCCGCCTGGATTTGTATTGTTTATTTCTACACGATTTACCCGAGTGCTCTGCAGCAGAAAATTTGTAGACTACAACAGCACCCCACGGTCGTGCTGTAGAAGGATTCTCGCCTTCCCTCGCGATTCCGTCTTGGAGATCACATGAGCACCAGTGGAACCGCCGCATACGGGATGTACCCGCACAGTGTTGCCCTGCCTGAGGTGGTGCACGCCCTGAATCGCGCAGGCTTCGAGAACGAAGACATCTGCATGGTGCTTTCCCCGGCTCACCCCGTGGCGACGGCGGTGCGCGACGCCAAAATAACCGCTGTCGAACGCGAAGAGAGCGCAACCAGCGCCCGAATGATCGGCTGGTTTTCCGAGTTCGGCGCCGTTGTGATTCCCACGATAGGTTTCTTTATTCGTTCGCAGGCTTTCTTCCACGCCCTGACGGTGGAACAGAATCTCCCGGCTTTGTCCCGAGGATCGCGGACGCTGGTGGGTCTCGGATTTTCCCAGGATGAGGCAAAGAGACTTGGTCATCAGTTGTCCGATGTGGGAGCGTTGGTATACGTCTCATGCCGGGGTATGGGAAAGGTAAGCCGCGCCATCGAATTGTTACGCCGCGCTGGCGCAAAAGAAGCCGCAAGCCTCGGAATGGCGAGGGCTGCGGAGGCCGCGGCCTAAGCGTTTCTGCAGGAATCGAGTTGGCAAAACTAGCAGCTCATCTCGGGTAATTTCTTCCCTGTCGGCGGTCCGCCACCCATCTCAGAAGTAAGCCACTCAACCCTTCCAATTCACGCACTTAGATGGCATTTTCCGGCTTCCACGCATGGCACTCCAGTTGCATCTCCTTGGTGCAGCCAACTCTTCGAACTTGTGGGGCATCCATTTTTGCCTCGTGGACGGGAGACTTGGGCCTTTATGAAAACCAACCGCGTCTGGATTGAGATCGTGATACTCGGCACCGCGATCGCGTGTGTGCTCGCACTCTTGTTCGCAACTTTAGGGGCTGCCGCCGGCGCTGCCGAAGCCGAAGTCTCAGCCCGGCAACAAAGGCCCGCAACACCGGCAACGACGGACCAAACCTACAACGGGATGGTGACTTGCTCCCGCTGCGGCGTCAAGCACTCCGCCACGCTCGGCCATACGGCTTCAACTTGCACCCGCGTCTGCGTGCACGGTGGAGCCAGCTTTGTGCTGGTGGATGCTGATGCCACCTACCTCCTCGAGGGCGACTCGAATGCTTTGACAAGGGTCGCCGGACAGCGCGCGCACGTCGTTGGCGTACTCTACGGAAAAACGATCAAGATCTCATCGGTAGCTGCGGAGATTTAGGCGTTAGCGCCCAAGGGAAGAATCGAGGTTTGACTCGCTCGGAGATCAACAGCAACACGATTCAGATCGACCGCATCGAAGCGCTGTCGTGATCGCCGATTTCCGGCTCTGCGCGCGACCTTCGTCCCGAAAGGCGGAGGGCTGGGTTTCTGGCTCTCCCTCTTGCCTTAAGCCAATTTGAGATTGCCACTCACGGGCTCATCAGGGCCGCGCAGCACACGAAGAGAAGGGGACACCCGGAGCTAAATGATTATGCCGACCAAAAAGAATGCGCGTACTCAATATGATCTTCCTACTGCGGTCACGTTTCTGGTTGCGGGATTGGCGGTAGGATGGCTGTTAACCGCATTATTCTCGCCTTTGGCTGAGAATTCCTCCCACTATCAGTCAGTGTCGCAGCGCCTGGCTCGTTTGAATGAGGTGTTGTACGAATAGGTGCCAGCTCATATCCCAGATTGAAATCGATGTACGGCTGGAGTAGTAGTTTTTACAGGGTTTTCCGTATTGTCCTTCCCGGTGGAGTGCCCGTTAATTGAAAGCGCACCTGTTGGATGGATTTGGTCCGACCAAAGGTCGGTCGTGAGTGGTTGGCAGGCAATTCGATTCTGAACATCGAAAATGTGACCAACCAGGCCATCCCGAACCATATGCCCCAGCCTCGAACCGACGCTCAGCCGTCCTTGCTAAGGCGCACCGTCGAATTGTGGCCTTACCTCTTCATCGTTATTTCAGTGACGGGCTTGGTTTATATCGCTCTCCACGCCATTCGCTAGAAGCAACCGCATTTCCGCACAACCTACGGCAGATGCCGGATATGCTCGATGCCGTACGTGTGTCCATGCTGAACTTGCGTCTCAAAGTGACTTTAAAGTGCGGTCAGAAGAAGAAATTGAGAGTCACAAATACGAGAAATTTTTCCGTTCATTGAGAGATTGAGGCCAAGAGGTTTGAAGTGCCAACCCGCCGAGCCCTGGCAGCGGAAAGGGCCAGAGCAATGATGGTGGAATCTCACCTGGCACTCCCGGTATGAGCCCTACGCCCGGCAACCCGTGTCCGCCGTTTGCTTCGCCCAGCGGAGGCAGCACCTCGCCGCACCCTTGAGTGCGACGCGTGAGCAAGAGCAAGACGAGAGCAAGACAAGAGCGAGACAAGTCATCGAGGATAGTCAGCGAAAGGGTAACAATTCCGGGCGGACTCCCTGCGTCCCCCTTATTTCTTTATTTCTTTGCCCGCTCGGGAAGTTGGAGGCCGGCATACGGTTGCGTGACACCTTCCAGCCGAAGGCTTCCCATCCGCCGGCTCCGGCATCTGAATGCTGATATGAATTATTCCCTCGAGTGCAGGTTTCGTATGCCCGCAGACCCGGAGCCGTTTCCCATCCAAGAACCTCCGGATCCGCCCGAGAATCCAGATATGCCCGTGCGCGAGCCCGACCCCGAAGATCCGGGCCAGATTTAGGCTTCGCCGTCGCCCTTCCCTACAGTGAACGGCGGATTGTTTCTGGTCGTCGGCAATCCCATACTTGTTTGGGAATGCACTTCCGCGCCCAAGGTGGGGCTCCGGACAGTCCACATCTGATCCACTCGACAAATCCAGAAAAATACACGGGAGGAAGAAATGGCTCACTACGGCATCCTGAGAGAAACTCGCGTGGGAGACGCGATGGATGATATTCGCGGCTCTCATCTTTATGGCCTGAACGACGAGAAACTGGGCAAGATCGACGATGTTATCTTCGACCATTCCACCGGAACCATCCGCTACGTCGTCGTCGACACCGGCGGGTGGCTGACGACCAAGGAATTCATCGTTCCCGCCGACGGCCTGTCCGCCTCATCGAAGCATAGCGACGACTACGAAGTAAGCTTGAACAAACGTCACATCGAGAATTTTCCACCCTTCCAGGAATCGGATCTCGATTCTGAAACCAAGTGGGCCGACTACGAAGGGCGGTACCGCTCGAAGTGGGTCACCGATCCCGTCATGCATCGCGCGGAGACCGACCGCAACATCACTCCCACAACCCAGCAGACCTCCGGTAATATCGCGTCCGAGCAGGCGGCTGAGGCCCACGGGGAAGGGCCCGCGTACGCCACCGGCGTGACTAGGCGAGAGGGTCGCGCGGACCTTGAGGCAGCCTCATCCGCATCGGAGCGGGTGGTTCCGGCTGGAACCGACGCGGTGGTGATCAGCAATAGTGCGCTTGGAATCGGTGGGCGCTGGGACAGCTTTCAAAGCCTCCTCCGCGAACGCCGCAAACAGGTTGTAACCCGGTGCAACTCATGCTCGGGCGAGTCCGCCGTAAAGCGGGGTTCCGAGAGTGTCGATACACTGCGCAGGGCGGTCTAGCGAGACCGATCGTTTCAGGCCAGGGCGCACGCGCCAGAGCAGGGCGAGCAGAGAATAACGATTTTTCAAACCGGGGGACACCCGAACGAGCAACCGCCAAGGGCGTCCCCGGTGTTCCTGCTTGCGACCCCTCGAATAAGGTTCGCTTCTTCGAATAAGGCTGCTTCTAGGGAAGAACCTCGGAAACACAGGAGGTTCCCATGGCATCTCAGAGTGGCCGATATGATTGCGGGCAATCCCAAGACGGGACGAAGGATGGTGACCTGTTCGGCCGCTCTCTTATTGCTCATCTTGGTGAGCGCCCTATTCATCGCGATGCGGAAACGCGTAGCTCCGCAAAAGCAGCCGCCTTTGCCTCTTCATCCCTCGTCTGTGGTGGTGAGCATTTCGGAGTAAAGACGAACCCTGAGCTGCGTGCTCTGAGCTGCCGGTTCCCGTTCCGTCCGGCGATCACATCACCGGCTGGAACTTGGCGAGACCTTCCACAACTGCGCCAGCGCTTTGGCGGCATCGGATACGGCGCGCTTCTCTGCGTCCACCGGCGATTTCGCAACG
>Ga0210402_10004056_pt1 | contig 13461 bp, 19 predicted proteins | sample IncBWC7MmetaG_FD_161055 | JGI IMG/M metagenome (GOLD analysis project Ga0210402, IMG submission 161055) | Forest soil microbial communities from Barre Woods Harvard Forest LTER site, Petersham, Massachusetts, United States - Inc-BW-C-7-M | ecosystem: Environmental > Terrestrial > Soil >...
CCTCCTCCCACTGAGCTGACGAGCTGGCGCAACATCTTTGCCGCGCAGTGGGAGGAGGCGGCAATCCTCCTCGTGCCCGACTTCCGCAACACGTTCTTCTACGGGTCATACAACTGGCCCGGCATGAAGAAAACGCAGCAGCAGGTCGACGCCACCGGCGGCCTGGCGCTCAAGCAATTCTGTGCCATCGCCGACTCGCTGGTCACGCCGAAGAACCGTAAATGGCATGGGCTGCGCAGCGACCGCTATGTCATGAAGGACCGCGAGACGCGCGAATGGTTCGATCAGGTCACGGATATCCTGTTTGATTACCGCTACCGCCCGGTCGCCAACTTCCATGCGCAGAACTACTCGAATTGGAAGTCGCTCGGCGCCTTCGGTAATGCGATCATGTACGTTGACGCCTACGACCGGCGCTGGCTCGGTGGTGCGCGCGGTATCCGCTACAAGTCTGTGCCGCTCGGCGAATGCTTCTGGGCGGAAAATCACCAGGGCATCGTCACGACCATGGTGCGCTGGTTCCGCCTGACCGCGGCACAGGCGGCCGAGAAATGGGGTGTCGACGCCATCCCGGCGGCGATGTGGCCGTCGCTCGAGCAGAACCTGCAATCGCCCTGGCAGTTCCTGCATTGCGTGCGGCCGCGCGCCGAGGAGACTTTCGACCCTAAGCGCTTGGACGAAAAAGGGAAAGCGTTTCAATCGTGTTACGTATCTGTCGAAGGCAAGTGTTTGATGGAGCCTGAAGGCGGTTACATCACGTTCCCCTATGCCGTATCTCGGTACGACCAAATGCCCAATGAGCAATATGGTCGTGGCCCGGCACAGTTGGTACTCCCCGCCCTCAAGACCCTCAACGCACAGAAGGCGGTGTTCCTCAAGACGGGGCATCGCGCCTCCGATCCGGTGCTGCTCACCAGCGACGACGGCTTGATCGACTTCGATCAGACGCCTGGCGCGATGAACAAGGGCGGGGTGAACGCCGACGGCCGGCCGATGGTTCATGCGCTGCCGGTCGGCGATATCCAGATCACCGAGAAGATGATGCTCGAGGAGCGCGGCTTGATCGAGCAGCACTTCCTCACATCGCTGTTCAAGGTGTTGACCGAAAACCCGAACATGACGGCGACCCAGGTGGTCGAACTGCTCAACGAGCGCGGCATGCTAGTGGCCCCCGAACTCGGCCGGCAGCACGCCGAGTATGTCGGCGGCCTCGCCGATCGCGAGATCAGCCTGCTTTCCGCGATGCGGCTTTTACCGCCGATGCCAATGCGGCTGCGTGAGGCCGCCGGTTACTACGAAGTCACCGACACTTCGCCGCTCGCCGACGCCGCGCAGGCGCAGAAAGCCGCCGGCTTCATGCGCTGGGCCGACTTCGGCAAGCAGATTGCCGTCGATACCGGGGATCCATCGGTGCTCGACCGGCTCGATTTTGACACTGCGATGCCGGAGATCGGGCGATTGCAGGGCGTCCCGGAGCGCTGGATCAGCGACGACCGCGCCATGATGGCTAAGCGCAAGAGCCGCGCGCAGGCACAAGCCGCCAAGCAGCAGGTCGACGCGATGCCGGCGCAGGCCGCAATGATCAAGGCGAACGCCGTGGCGGCGAAGGCCGGCGCCGGACAGCCGCAGGGCGGCGGGGGGCCGGCACCGGCCGAGCCGCAACTGCCACAGCAGATTTGAGGGCGTAGGGGCCTAGCGTGAGAGAGACGAAAATGACCAAGCATGAGGACAAAAAGCATCCGGCGGATTCGACGGCAATCAGAACAGTCCCCCGGGAACCTCACAGGCATCAGATCGGCACCGTCGTTCAGGTTCGTGAGGGCGAGGCTATGCATGCCGGCATCATCATCGGCCTCAAGCCGGACGGCACGGCGGATGCTCACCTTTTCCCCTACACCGGCGGCGGGCGAGCCTCCGGACACCTTGAGGGGCTAAAGCACGACGACACACTCGCCGAGCCGCACACCTTCAAGATTGTCTCCGGCGGGGTGTGAATGAACGACATGCTGTTACGCATGCCGGCCGAGGCTCTGCGCCAGACCTGGCAGTGCCGGGCGCTGGCGCAGAGCAAGGAGCGGACATTCGCCGTTCTGTTGGCGGCGATGGTCGCCGAATATCATGTCGGGGTGAAGCTTCTGCTCAAGGCGGCGCATCCCGGCTTTGTCGACATCGAATTGCCGATGATCATCGGCTACGGCTCGATCATGCCCGACGGCACGATTTGGGCGTGGCTGTGCGACAAGGACAGAAACAAAAAAGCCATCTGTGTCTATGAGAACGAGGAGAAGCTGCGCTACGAATTTCGCAAGCTTGCCGATGCGATCAAGATCAGCGACAGCGACCGGCTGCATATGTTCGGTCTGATCCAGAAATGGGTCACGATGGACGGGCGTTTCGATGAGCAGGGCCGCCGGAGATTGGTGCATTGAAGTTGCCGCTCGACAAGCTTATCGCGCGGCTGCGCGAGAAAAAGAAGTCGTATCAATCGCTGTTCGGGCCGACGGGATTGCTCGAAAGCGAGGCGATGATGGATCTCGCCTGGTTCTGTTATGCGTTCCGCACGACCAAAGAGCCGGGCACCGATATGCTGATAAACGAAGGCCGCCGCCAGGTGTGGATGCGCATTCAGGAATACTTGAACCTCGAGCCGGATGAGATCGTGCAGCTCTACGGGGCCGCGATCCGCAAAGGAGATAATTGATGGCAGAAGTAGGAGATGCAGGGAATGCAGGGGCCGACGGAGCCGCGGCAGCGGCGGCGGCAGCAGCAGCGGCGGGCGCTGCGGGAGCGGGCAATGGCGCGGCGACGCCTTGGTATCAAGGCAAAGTGGACGCTGAGGCGGTCGGGTTCTGGCAAAGAAAAGGCTACGACATCACCGATCCGGTCAAGGTCGCGACCGAACTCACCAAGGGATACTCTGGCGCCGAACGATTGATTGGCGTGCCGCCCGAGGAATTGATCCGCATTCCCAAGCCGAACGCGGCCGAGCTTGACGTGCGGGCGTTCTGGAACAAGGTCGGCGTGCCGCCGGAGGCTAAGGATTACGACTTTTCGGCGGTCAAGTTTTCCGACGGTAAGGAGCTTGAGCAGAGCTTTTCCGACACTGTGCGCAACCTGTTCCATGCTGGCCGGGTGCCGAAGGATCGTGCCGCCGATATCGTCAAGGGCATGGTTGCTTACATGGAAGGCCGCGACAAGGCGGACGCAGCCGAAGTTACCGCGACCGTGCAGCGCGAGCGCGAGGCGCTTGATGCCAATTGGGGGCAGCAGAAGCCGCGCAACATGCTCATTGCCCAGGACGCCCTCACCAAGGTCGGACAGTCCGCCGGGCTAAGTCCGGAGCAGATCAAGAAGGGTTGGGACGCGCTGACGAATGTCGGCGGGATCGGCGCGTCGCATGCGCTCGAAATGCTGCGGGTAATCGGCACGCGCATGGGCGAGCCTGGCGGCCTGATCGGTGGCGGCCCTGGTGCGGCCGGCGATCCGGCGCTGCTCTCGAAAGAAGCCGCCAAACAGGAGATCGACGCGCTCAAGCGCGATACGGCATTCCAACAGCGGCTGCTCAACGGCGATGCCACCGAGCGCAAGCGCTGGGACAATCTGCACCGGACGTGGATCGGAACGCAGCGATGACCGAAAAACAGAAGTGGTTTTATCTCTGGCATCATATTCTCGACCGCACGATGCTCTCTGAGCCGGCGGCCAAGCTTGCCGCGTCTCTGGCTATTGAATGGTTGAAAAAGCACGAGAGTAAGTGATGCCTTGGTCAGCCAAGACCTTCGCCTCGCGGCATAATCACAAGCTTGCCGGCAAGGCTGCGCGCGGCGCGTCCGAAGCTGCAAATCAGGCGCTCGCCAGCGGCAAATCAGAGGGTGCCGCGGTGCGGATTGGCAATGCGGTCGGCAACAAAATCAAAGCCAAGCACGCGCGAAAAAAGTAGTGCGTTGAGGCAAAAAGCACCGCGCCGTATGAGGGCGACGTTTCCGATGCGTGTTTCCTCCCTGTTACTGCCGGGGCGGGGTACTCCTGGGCTCCGCTTCGGCAACTTCAAGTGTCCCGGCTCCCGAAAGGATAAGGCCGGATTGAAGTCGTAACGGCCCCCGTCGCTGGGCAAGGCCGTATATCGATCGACCTCGGTTCCGGTTCGCTGCCGGGCAAGCCGTTGGGTCTCTCTGCAACTTGTTTTTGCGGGGTTTCCCCATGGCCGTCCTGACCGAAAACCAAGGTCTCTATCCCCTCTTTACAGCTCAATACACGTCAAATCTCGAGCTGTTGCTGCAGCAGACGAAATCGCTGCTGCGCCCGCATGTTTCCGAGTCGGGCGGCTACGTCGGCAAGATGGCCTCGCCGATCAATCAGTTTGCTACCGTCTCGATGAAGATGCCGAAAGGCCGCTTCGCGCCGCTCGATCACACGCAGCCAGACGTGATCCGGCCCTGGCTGTTCCCGCAGTCTGGCGAGCTCCCGCAGCTCATCGACACGTTTGACCAGCTCGAGACCATCGTTGATCCGAAGTCTGCCTATGTGCAGGCGGCCGCGGCTGCGACCGGCCGTTATTGGGATGACGCGCTGATCTCGGCGGCAACCGCGTCGCGTCAGATCGGCACCGACATCGGCTCGCTGACGACCGATACGTACTCCACGACCAATTTCCAGATTGCTTCGACCTTCGGCTCATCGTCGGCTTCCGGCCTGACGGTTGCCAAGCTGATCGAGGCGCGGCGCATCTTCGAGCATTACCACAACGATCTCGAGTCCGATCCGCCGACAATCGTCATCGGCTCGCAGCAGAAGGCCGATCTGCTCAACCAGGTGCAGGTCGTGTCGACCGAATTCAACGAGCGGCCGGTGCTGGTGAACGGTCAGGTGCGGCAATTCCTCGGCTTCAACGTCGTGGTCTCTGAGCGGCTTTCGACCGCATCCAACGTCCGCACCGCCATCTGCTTCGTGAAATCGGGGCTACACCTGGGCATCTGGAAGGATATGGAGAACTACATCGACATTCGTTACGACCTTTCCGGCCGCCCTTGGCAGCTCCTCACGCAGACCATGTTCGGCGCGCTGCGCATGCAGAACGGCAAGGTCGTTTCGATCCTGTGCTCGGATACTTCGGGCACGGATATCACCCCGTAAGGAGCGATCGACATGGCGCAAGACGCAGTTAAATCTCAGTCGATCACCAACTTCGACACGGTGCCGATGGTGCCAAACAGCGCCGGGCAAGGCGCTGCCGGCCGCTTTGTTACTGTGGATGACTGGACCGCGGCAACCGCGACCGGCCTGCAATCGACCGGCTCCTACTACAAGGTCGTGCGCATTCCGACTGGGGCGATCGTCAAGTCGGTCATTCTCGCTTCCGACAAGGCGCCGGAGACCTCGACCTCGGTGGTCGTTGCCTTCGACATGAGCCTGATCTTCTCGGACGCGGCCTCGCCGATCATGGACGGCACGCCGTCGTTCCTGCAGGGGCTGATCCCGACCACGGCGAACACCGGCGCGACCACGACGATCGCGACCTACTCCTCGCCGAACAAGATCTTCGGCACCGCGGTCCCGACCTCGCACACCGCCGGCATCGCGCCGATCGATGAAGTGTTCAACGGTATCGGCACCACCTACAACTTCTCCGGCATCACCCAGCAGCCGCTCTGGCAGACCTTCGGGTTTACCGACGGCCGCGGCAACCCGGCTGATCCCGGCGGCTACTTCGACTTGCTGCTCTACGTCGCCACCGCGGCCGTCACCGGCCAGGCGTGTAATCTCTACGCTCGCGTGTCGTATGTGATCTGAGGATAGCCCATGACGGCAGTATCCTTTTCAATCTCGCGCGGGGTGTCGGGCACGAAAATGTCCGACATCACCGTCGGCACATCGGCGCCGGGCACCGGCGATATCGAGCTCCGGTACAATATCACCGACACGAACAGTAAAAACCTCAATCGGCAGGACATCTGGCTTGCCTGCGAAGCGTTCATGCGGGCGATCGAGCAGCAAGGTGCAACCGTCGACTTGACATTGAGCCCGTCAGGGCCGCCGTCGTAAGGAGCCATCCTATGAAGCCGTTTCACGTGAAATCGCTCGCGCTCCTGGCCGCCCTGCTCTTTGCGGCCCCGGCCGTCGCGCAGGTCCAGACGCAGCAGTCTGGCACGATGATCAATGCGGCGGTGCTGGTCTCCTCGACCGGCCCCGCGGTCAACGCCACGCAGGCGACCGGCACGGTCACGATCACTCCGCCGGCCGGCCAGTTCGTCTATTTCACCGCCATTTACGTGGCGGCTTGCGGAGATGGCACGGCTTCGACATCATCGATCCAGCAGAACTTCACCACGACCAACCTGTCGGGCCTGACGATCGAGACCTCGTATCTCAGCGCCGCGACGATCACGACCAATGCGGGCGCGAGCCAGTGTGATCGCGTGCCCATGCCTTTCTCGGTTCCGCTCAAGTCGGCCGCGGCTGGCACAGCGGTCACGATCGTCCCGCCCGCGCAGGCGGCGCATATGTCGTTCCCGATCGTGGCGATGTACTACTTCGCGCCCTGATAAATGCGTACTGTGCTCCAAAGGGCCTGGGCCTGGACGGTCATTGCCGGGCTGCTAGTCTGCTTCGGGGCAGCGCTCGCCAACGATCAATATCCGACCGGAACCGGGCAATACTCACCGGGGGAGGTCACTGAATGCCAGAACACGAATGGCTCGGTCTATTCGTGTGCCCTGAGCGATACCGCCCCTTATTCGGTCACAGTCACCAAGCCCGGCAAGGCGCCGGCGGTCAACGACCGCGCGCAGGTTGTCGCGATCTCGCCGAACAGCGGCAGCGCTGGTCAGTATCCGACCGGCGCCGTCGCTATCACCGGCAACTCGACTGGCACGACCGGCGCTGTTGTCGGCTCGCTGGGAGCCATTCCCAACAAGACGACATGGATCTGTGGCTTTGCCGTCTCGGCGCTCGGCGGCACGGCGGCGGTCGGACCAATCACGATTGCCGGCCTGATCGGTTCGTCCATGGTCTACCAGCTTACTTCGACGGCCGGCGGCGTGGCGCTGACGCAGACGTTCACCCCCTGTATCCCCGCATCGGCCACGAATACCGCGATCACCATCACCACGACCGCAGATGGCACCGCCAGCGCGGTCGACGTGAATTCCTGGGGCTTCCAGCAGTAAAAAGAGGGGTGCGTTGTGGCTACCCTCTACATTGCCGAATATGCCGAAGTCAGCCTCATGCTCGGCGGCCGGCTGGTCATGGTTCCTGTCGAACCGCCGCTTGCTGAGCAGACGCTTTCGATTGGAGGTTCGTCGGTGCAGTCCAGCGCTTTCAATGCCGGGACGCAGGTAGTGCGGTTGAACACCGACTCGGCCTGCTCGGTCCTGTTCGGCACCAATCCGACGGCCGCGGCGACGAATGGGCGCAAGAGTGCAGGTGCTACCGAATATCACGGTGTACCGAGAGGGCAGTCATTCAAAGTGGCTGTGATCACCAACTCATGAGCAACGACGCATTCGACAACGCATTCGACATTCTGCGGATCATCGCCGATCCGAAGAAGTCCGAAGCCGCGCTTAAGGAATACCGCGATCTCGTGCAGAAGAATGCTGCGCTTGCCAAGCAGGCCAGCGACGCCCATGCCGCGGCCGAGAAGAAGCTGGACGAGGCGCACGAAGCCGAGGCGCGTGGCAGGGCCATGGCGGTTGGTGCTGCGGCCAAGGAAACCGGGATGATCGACCGGGCAATGCGGCTTGACGAACGCAATCGCGAGATTGACGAGCGGCATCGCGATCTGACGAAGCGCGAAGATGGTCACAGGGAGGCAGTGGCGCGCAAGGAGGTAGAGCTTGGCAGGCGGGAGCGGGCAGTGGCCGTGCTCGAGGCGGAACGCGCCAAGCTTATCGAGGATCGTAAGCAGCTCGATGAGCAGATGGAGCGGGCGCGCAATTTCCTGAAAGTCTGATGTTCAGCGCGACCAAGCTTTTCGCCCACCTTGGCGATCTTTCCGAAACAGAGATTGGCGGCTCCAGCTCAACCGACATTGAGCTGCGCGAGGACGGCTCGCTCGAGCTGCGCGAGGACGGCTCGCTTGAACTTCGCGATGGTCCGTAATGGGTAATACAACAACCCTCAACGAGGCGTTGCGATCTCCCGTCGATTACACCGAATATGTCCGGCTGGCGACTACGGGGGCGAACTGGAAAGCTCCACTTTCATCGTTTGTGAAAAGACTTCTTACAGCCGACACGACGTTTCATGTCGCTACCACTGGTAATGACAGTACCGGGACCGGGACGCTTGCTAATCCCTGGCTGACGATCCAGCACGCAATTTTCTTCCTGTCTCAGAACGTCGATGGCGGCGGCCATTTCATCACCCTAAGCATTGGTGCCGGGTCGTTTGTCGGTGCCGGCATGGCCCCGATTACCGGCATTGCCGGATTGTTTATCTATGGTGCCGGCTCGGGCTCTACGGTCATCACCAACGGCCCGAACGACGGAATATATAATCAGGGCGAATGTATTTCTTGTTTGTACGATATTCCCATGCTTGCAATCAATGCCGTCAATCTGACGAACAGTCTAACCAATACCGACATAGTTTCGATGGAGGCGGGCTCTCTGCTCGCTCTCGGGAATTGGATCAGCTACACGTCCGATATCATATTCACCCAATCGGGAACTAACTCCGGCGGGGTTTCCCTATACGCCGAAGTCACTGTCGAGCTGATACCAGGGCTATATACCTTCAATGTCACCGTCGCCAACACCAACTGGTTCTTTGCGTCGCAAAGCCAAGCGGCCACTTTCAGGGGCTTCATATCTACAATAAACGTTACCGTGACGGGTACTTTCAGTTTTACTTATGGTTTTGTTTTGCTCAACGATTTTTCCAGTTTCGATGTTCGCGATTCCGGAATGTCGATAAACTGGTCGGGAGCAACGCCTACCGGAATTTCCTACACTTTGATAGGCGGGGGAGCCTGGTTCGGCGGCGCGACTTTTCCCGGTGCGCTTACACCGCAAATCTTGCTGGGTACTTCGTTTGTAGAAGGCCAGATACAGATCCCCGCCGGTGGCCGGGTATTTTATGGCGGCTCGCAGATTATTCAGGCGCAAATCAGTCTGAATAATTACTACGAAGGTGGGGCCGGCAATCTGACTGGAACGGGCGACCACAATCTGGCTACAGGGTCGGGTGCTCTTGCCGCAGTCACAAGCGGCAAAAACAATACTGCAGTCGGCGCCGGTGCATTGGGTTCCCTTACCAGTGGGGATCATAATTTTGCCTTTGGTGCGCTTGCCCTAAATTCCCTGGATGTCGGGCAATTCAATGTCGCCTTGGGCGTTGGCGCCATGCAGTTTTCCACAGGAGCAGGATGTCACGATAATCTGGCTATTGGCGCCGTTACAATGGCCAATTGTACAGGAAACACAAATACTGCGATTGGATCATCTGCCCTAAATAGCCTGACATCGGGATCCAACAACATCGGAATTGGAAGTCTAGCCGGCAAGTCGATCACAACTCATACTAACAACATTGCGATCGGCTCTGGCGTCATGCCCAACGCCGATGCGGCTAGCAACATTTGCATCGGGGCGAATACCGGCGCAAATCTGACATCCGGCGACTCAAATTGTTTCGTCGGAGTTTTTGCAGGGTTTGGCGTCACTACGGGGCGGGGGAACGCAATCCTCGGCGGCGCCGGCAATCTGGTGACGCTCGCTTCAGGATTAACTAATAATGCCATCATTTCTGACGGCGACGGCCATGTCTTTCTCACGCAAAATTCCGGCGGCACTTACACCAGCACCGGTGCAGGATTCATTCTCCGAACTACGACGGCTCTAACCGATCACTCTGCCGCTCAAGCCGCAACGCTTACTAACGGTCCGACTGCCGGCAATCCGACCAAATGGGTTGCCTACGACGACAACGGCACAACCCGCTACATACCGATGTGGTAGTGCAGCCATGAGTATAAGTATTCTAGATTTTGGGGGCCATAACGACGGCACCGGAGACAATGGGCCGATCGTTACTGCGGCTCTTTCCAGCTTCGATATGGCTAAGGGAGGAGTGCTGGTTTTCCCTCCTGGAAATTATAACTTCAACACACCCGGAGTTATCCCGCAATTTGTGGAGCCGTCCACCGTCTCCATCGAAATGACAGGGGCGATATTAAGCACTGCCAACCCGATCAGCATCTTCTCGCGCATGCCCACCGATCAGAACAACGCTTCGGTTCTCGTCGGCGCAAAGTTCGTTTTCATCGACGGTGTTTTGCAGGGCAACAATACTGCGGGCCAGAAGGGTATATTTCTCGGTGCCTCCTACGGATCGCGAGTTGTCGGGACCTCCTTCTATAATCTCGATGTCGGATTTGACGGGGCTTTCGCTCTACAGACTCGTATTTCCTCCGTCCGCGGTCTTAATAATTCAACCGCATTGATACGGCTCGAAACTGGTGTGCCGTATTGGCCGGGGGCCAGCACTAGCAATTCGCAGTCTAATTGTTCGACTATTGAGAGTTGTCGGGATTACTGCAACGCAGGGCAACTTGCCAGCTATGCAGTTTTTGGTAGCGATGCGGTCTATATTGATCATTGCATTTCCGAAGGCAATGCTCCGGTTAACGGCATCTATTTTGACGATCAGGGAAGTTCGACGGTCAAACTCTTTTGCGTCAATGGCTTTCATTCCGAGAACAATCCGACCGGCTCGATCGTCTGTATGAACGGTATTGGCGGCGGTGTCTACGCTTTTGAAGGACTGATAAATCAGGGCGGCGGCCGGCGGCCTTATGTAGATGCGGGCGGCATCGGTCTTTGCAGTTTTCGTCTAAGCGACATTCCGATCACCTATGCCGGGGCGTTCAAGCCGGGCGCCAATCAGGATTGGTTCTTTTACAATTTTGGCACTGGCTCAGACGACATAAATGCCCCAACGTTTTGGCTCGGGAATGTTCCCGCCAATCTGGTCGCGATCGGGCGCAATACCGGCGGCGGCGGGCCGCAGATATTCGCCACGCGGTTGTTTATCGGCAGCGGTCAGCTTAGCGGGGCGGATGGTAACGACGGCCTGATGATGCAGGCCAATCAATTTTTCATGCCAGACGATACATACAATATCGGGACATATACGGGCGGACCCGGTTCCCTCAAGCTTCGTCCGCGTGGTATCGGCGTCGGCACCGGCGGCGTGCAAAGTGCCGGACCTGTTGTTGCTCCTGGCGGCTTGTACATTCCTGTATGCTCCGGGCCGCCAGTCGGCGTGCCCAAGTCTTTCCCCGGATGTGCGCCGCTTATGTATGATGCCGTCAATGGCAACCTCTATATCTACAGCGCATCCTGGCATCTCATAACATAAGAGGCATAAATGGCGACCTTTGCTCAACTCGGACAGCTCGTTACCCAGAACCCGACCGAATTCCAGTCGCGCGTGAATTACGCAATGTGCGTGGCCGCGATCAATGTCTACGCCGAAGGTACTGGCGTCACCGGCCACGCGGCCCGCGCGGCCTTCTCTACAAGGGTTCTCACCGGCAATTTCAATCTGATCGGCGCCTGCTTCGCTGTCTTGACTAATCCAACTATCTCGGCGGAGGCCACGCTACCCGCGCAGGGACAGCCGCCGAACGGCAACGGTATTCCCGACAGCGACATCCAGTTCGCTGTCAACTCTATCTGGAACGCCTTGGCAGGTGCATGATGCGATTCACAGCACAAGAGCTGTTGCAGCTTCGCGAATTCATTGATTTTGGGGTGCGTGCTCGGGGTATCGAAGTGGCAGAATGCGCCCTGCTTCTAACCCGAAAGATTATTGCTATACAGCAGGAGATGCAGAGCAGCAATCTTATGGGTCAGATGACGGAACTGAATAAAAATCAGCAGTAGGTGAATAATGGATATCTCCGAATACATCTTCTCCAACGCCGTCCTGAAAATGCGCAAGGGCGATCATGACGGTGCGCTTGCCGACTTTGCCGAGACGATTCGCGCCAACCCCAAGCATGTTGACGCATGGTCGCTGCGCGGTCGCCTCGAGAACGAAGCCGGGCGGCCGTTCAACGGCTTCCTGCACATGGAGGCAGCCGCACAGATGGCGCCCGGCCGGCATGACATCTGGCATGATCGGGGTATCATCGCCGCCGCGGCCGGCTATCACGACATCGCTAAGGTGAGTTTCGCTCGGTCGCTCGCCATTCAGGAGACCTACGAGACGCACTACCAAATGGGCAACGTGCTGTGCACGACCATGGAGATCGACGCCGCGGTCGAGCACTACAAGAAGGCGCTCAAGATCGACGCGAGCCTGGCGCAGCTCCACACCAATCTCGGTATTGCGCTGATGGCGCAGGGCCATTGGCGGGAGGGGTTCAACGCCCACCGGCACAGGTTTGGAGCGCCAGGATTCCCGCTGCGGCCGCAGCACGATTATCCGTTGTGGCGGGGCGAGGATCTGTTCGGCAAGACAATCCTGCTCTATGTCGAACAGGGCTTCGGCGACGAAATCTTGGGGATGCGATTTGCCAAGACGGTCGCCGCGCTAGGCGCGCGGGTCATTCTCTCGGTGCGCCCACTCATGTACCGCCTGGCGCGCGAGCAGGAGATCGGCAACGCCGTGATCATGCAGCACGACACCCCGCTCTGGAAGCCGGACTATGCTGCGGCGCTCCTCGACGTCCCCGCTTTTACCGACATGAGTCCAGAGACGGTTCCGCTCAAAGCTGGCTATCTGCGGCCGCCGAAGCGCGATGTCGGGCTCTTATGGGGGCCGGGCTTCCGGGTCGGCATCTGCTGGTCCTCGGGCAAGCGTCCGCTGCAACCGTCGACCGACGCGATGGCAGCGGAAAAGAGCCTGTCCTTCGCCGACCTGGCGCCGCTCGCCCGCGAGGGGGTTTGCCTCGTGTCGCTACAGCACCAGCACAACGACGACGCCGCATTGCGGAAATTCAGGGTCACGAACCCCATGCCAGCCGTGCAGGATTTTGCCGATACGGCCTGGCTTATCGACCAGCTCGATCTCGTGATTTCCGTCGATACGGCGGTCGCCCACCTGGCCGGCGCCATGGGTAAGCCGGTGTGGAACTTGGTCCGTCATGACGGCCTATGGCCCTGGGGGAAAGCCACACGCGAAACCTGTTGGTACGACTCCATGCGGCTCTACCGGCAGTCCCGCCCGCTCGACTGGAAGGAGCCGCCTGGCCGGCTCATGAAGGATTTTGCCGCCCTGGTGGCAGAGCGGGAGGCCGCCGCATAGGGGTGCGTTGCGGCACGCCGCTATCGCCTTGATTAAGGCGGCATGCCTGAATTTCTCACGCCTGTCGATATCGGCAATCGGGCGCTGCAGCGGGTGGGCGCCCCGCTCATGGGCTCGGCCGGATTTACGGAAAATAGCGCCAGGGCGGCAGCGGTCAGTTTCTGCTACGGCAAGCTGCGGCGGGCTGAACTCGGCCGCAATCTGTGG
>Ga0210402_10004057_pt1 | contig 13458 bp, 9 predicted proteins | sample IncBWC7MmetaG_FD_161055 | JGI IMG/M metagenome (GOLD analysis project Ga0210402, IMG submission 161055) | Forest soil microbial communities from Barre Woods Harvard Forest LTER site, Petersham, Massachusetts, United States - Inc-BW-C-7-M | ecosystem: Environmental > Terrestrial > Soil >...
CTCCCGCACATTCGACGAAATGGCAGTTACGGAGCGGCAAACATCGAAATATCAGGGGCGACCCCGACACCCACCGCAACTGACAAGGCGATCAATCCGATCGCCATGATCGTCATGCCGACGAGGAACCCCAGGTCGGACGTAGTTGGGCGATAATCGGCGCGATCACGTTTACCGCGCGTCTCTATGCGTGCCATGACAGCCTCACGTGTGGGAACTTCGCTCAGGACGACGACGAACGTCGGTCTGACAGCACCAACGATCCAACTATGGCCCACGCCAACATTTCAAAATGTGAGCTGGATCACTGTCGAGTCGAATAATTGCAGGCCCCCATCAACCTGAAGCGCGGCACGCCTTGCGGGTTGATGAATAAAGGTTTCGCAACGCACCCGCGGGCGGCACTGGCGGCTGCGCGGGTATTGCTCGCATTCAGGAACTTCGTCGAGTCCCTCGGATCGGCGCCGCTGCAAGGTCCGCGTCCTCACCAACGGTGTCGTCCATCGGCTTGGAGTACCCGCCTGATTAACCCCTACACTCCCCCGCTCGGCAGTTCCTTGGCTGAAGTGACGACGCGATAATTGACGCCAAGCGCACCTTCGAAGTGCCGCCGGCCGCAGGCGAGTTTGCGGCGTTCCTCCGGCCTCAGGTCATCAAGCTTGAGAGTGCCGTTGGTCTCTCGCACCAGATAGAGGACAGGATCGCCATCTTCGGGGTTCTCCATCACGATGGCCCAGTCGGGATTGTATCGCCCAATCGGCGTGTCCACCTGAAACCAATCCGGAAGCTTGATGTAGAGCTTAACATCGGCACGCTTTTCGAGTTCGTGAATGAATGGCTTCTCCACGGTTTCGGAGTCGAACGTCACGCTGTCATAGAGATGAGTGCCGCCAACGCCGCCAACCGCCTCGCTCCGGACCAGATAATCGAGCCAAACGTTTTCAATTTCGTCCCTGAACAGGGTCTCTTCGTACCAAGTCCCATCCTTGGTGTATTTGATCCCATCGACAAGCTGGTCGGCTAGTTTCGCCTTGATGACGTTGACGGCCGCGACAGCGAATTCATGCGGGTTGTCGAGGGCGGCCTGCTGGTTCGTGGTGCGCCGATAGATGGAAAGCAGCGTCTTCCTTGAAAGCCGCATTGGCGGAGACGTGTTTTCCACCAGGTTTTCCATGATCTCGATGAGATTCGGCAGCGGATATCGTCCGGCAAGATCGATGGCAGTGCGCGCGCCGCTTTGCACGATAGCCTCGAAAATATCCTCTGTTGCTCCGGCTCGCATTTCGGCTCTGGCAATCGTGATGCGCGGCTTCCGAATCTTGGCGTCATCCAGCTCCGGCACTACAGAATCGATCAACTTGCCGGTGTCGATAGCGACGGCATAGCGGGTTTTTGGCCGGATGCGCTCCCAAAGCTCCTTGAACTCGGGTTTCAGCATGAAATGCTTACGGAGCTTGATAGTGGTTTTCTTGCGCGCATTTGGGGGAGGGGGCGGCACGCCCTCCTTGCCGTATTCCCGTTCGATCTCGCTTTGCAGACCGGCAACGAAGCGCTCGTACGTCTCGCTAGCGATCACCGTGAGGACATTGACCTGCTCATCGCGAATGCGGTCTCCGGCTTGACTGACTGGAAGGCGGACACCCCGCCCCACCTGTTGGCGCCGTTCGGTCTCGGAACCGACTTCTCGCATCGTGCAAATCTGGAAGACGTTCGGATTATCCCAGCCCTCACGGAGTGCCGAGTGCGAAAAGATGAAGCTCACCGGCTCGTCGAAGGAAAGCAGCTTCTCTTTTTCGCGCATGATGAGGTTGAAGGCCGCCTCGTCCTCCTTGGTTTTGCCGCTGGTATCGAGAAATTCGATCGCACCGCCCTTCCGTGTCTTGCTCGCGAAGTACGATGCTTGTGTTTCCAGTGCGGCGCGGTCTCTCCATTCGGGGAAGCGCTGCTTAACTTCATCGAAGGTCTTTACGAAAAGCTTGCGGATAATGCCGTCATCGTTCGCGAAATTCTCCACCTTGTCGATGAAAAAGAGCGAGAGCACCTTGATCCCGCGCTCGCGATACCGCGCCTGCTTGCGGAAGTGCTCTTCGACGGTGAACTTGATCTGCGCCTCGAAGATCGCTTCCTTCTCCGCGCCCTTGGTCTCGCCCTTGCGGATTTCGAGGTTGTTGGCGAAGCGGACATAGCCGCTGCCGTAGTTGATCTCCTCCACGACGAAGCCTTGATATTCGGAGCGGCCCGTCTTCTCAGCCAGCTCGTCTTCGGGTTTGAGGGTGATGACGGTCTCGGCAATCCTGCCGCTCTTCATCAGCTTGTGAACGGCGACGCGCGCCGTGAGCGTGCGTTTCTTCGTCGTGATCTCGTCCAGCCGGATGAAAGGCAGATTGGCGTTGTCTTCTTGAATAACGGAAGCCACTTCGATCCGCTTCACCAAGCCCTGCCGGTAGGCATCGTAAGGCGTCAAGCGATAGACGAGGTTGTACGGATTGCGATGCGTGGCGCTGTAACGCAGCGCGAAAAGCGGATTGAGCGCGGCAAGCGCCGCAACCGATAGCTCGCTCTCCATGTTCTGCGGCTCGTCCAGGATGAGCACGGGTCGCACCGCCTGAAGCCAATAGATCGGCGGGTCTTGACCCTCACGCGATTGTCGGATGACAGTCTCGCCGCGCTTGAAGGCATCGATGGTCATCACCATGATTTCGAGGCCATCCGACAAAGCGAACGTGCGCACCTGACTGAGGTTCGCTGACTCATAGACGCCGTAGCGGCAGGGTGGCTTGCCGTACAGATCGTCCAAATGCTTTTTCGTCACGTCCAGCGTCTTTTTCACGCCTTCCCGGACCGCAACGGACGGCACCACGACGATGAATTTCCGCAGACCGTATCGCTGAAACAGCCGATGCGCCGTGCGAAGATAGACATAGGTCTTGCCTGTGCCCGTCTCCATTTCGACCGAGAAATTCGGAAACCGGGCTTCGGCCTTTCCCGCCAGCGTGTCGATTTCGGCGGCGATTGTCTGCAGGCCATTGTCCACGGGCAGTCCGCGATCGCCCTGGAGCTTGGCGAGATTGGCCCGGATCATCTTCTCAGCCAGATCGAGTCGGTTGGCGATCACCTGAAAGCTCGCGCCCTTCGGGATCACGAGCTGGCTACGAACGTAACCCTGGCCCTCGAACAGGGCCGTCACCGCTTCAATCGCGGCAACCTGATAGTCCTCCGTGCTTTCGAATTTGAATTCCATCCCATCCTCAAATCACCTTGAGGCGGCATTGAAGCGCCAAATTGGCCGCGAGTGTATCGTCGAGCGCGATGTCTCGGCATACGAACGAATCGTCCTTCGAGAGGCCAAGCTCCCGCACGGAGTCGAGCGACAACTTATCGTCGACACAGATCGTGAAGGTGCGGGCTTGCGCAGCGTCTGTCACGCGCCAGTACGTGCCGCCTCTCGGGGTGGCCAGTTTCTCCATGCGGGCCGTGAGGCTGAACCCCTCGCGCAATGCGACTTCCCAGATGACGTTCTCGGGCTGCCAATTAGGCGTAAGCGTGTCCCCAAATGCCTCAAGCTGCGCCGAATAGCTCTCTACGCTTTTCTCTTTGATGCCCGTCCACCGGCGAATGTTCGAGTCGGCAAGGCTGAACGCGCGAAAGCCCTGCCCGTTGCTCTTCCCGCAGGCTCGACGAAGACGTTCCCGGCACAGATCCGCAAGGGTCCGAAATCCTGCTCCATACGCCGGATGCTCCGGCGCAATCTTCTCCGGGAGCTGGACAACTATAACCCGACGCCCGATCTCTTCTTCCGTGTTCAGCCTGAATGTGGCGTCGGCGGTGGTGCCCGATCCTGCAAAGAAATCCAATACGAGGTCCTCATCTTCCGTGGCGATGCGAATGATTTTATCGACAAGACCGAGTGGCTTTGGATGGTCGAAATAGCCGGCAAGACCAAGCTCTCCCAGTTCGATAGTTCCCTGCTCGTTTATAAAATCCGTTGAGTCCCAAATGGACTTCGGGGCAGTGGTGGACTTGCGAGACTTTTCGTAAATGTTGTAGCCGCCGTCCCGGCGCCGTTTAGCAACGACGGTCGGGTTGTTGCCGGTCAGTCCGCTCTTCAAAACTTTACCTTTTCCCCAACGCCAGCAACTATCTTTTCCCTCGCTGTTCTTGGGAAAGACTTCGATATTGAACTTTCCCCGCCGCTCCAGCGATACTTTGCTGTTCCCCAGCGCATCCGTGTCCGATTCCGAGACGTAGAATGGATAGTACAGATTCGGTCGGTTGTGCCGCCCGAATTTCGGATTACGATTCCGCAATTCCCACAGCTCGAAAGAGCCGTTCTCATCTTCCAATGGGAGCAATCCATTTTGCTTTGGTAGCGGAAGGATTCTTGCCGCATCACTCCGCTGGTACACCATCAGAAACTCGTGCGTCTTCGCTACGTCTTTATATGTTTGACCGCGTTTATTCGATTGCACGACAATCGTCGTCACAAAATTCTCCTCGCCGAACAGAAAATCCATAAGGTGGCGCAGATTGTGAAATTCGTTGTCGTCACATGAGATAAAAATAAATCCATCTTCTCGCAGCAGTTGCCTGGCGATTGACAGGCGAGGATACATCATCGTGAGCCACGCGGAGTGAAAGCGGCCACTGCGCTCCGGCTGGCTGGTCAGATAGTCGCCGTCAAGGTTCTTCTGGCCGGTGATACGAAGGTAATGGTCCAGCGGATCGGCAAAGTTGTCGGGGTAAATGAAGTCATTGCCTGTGTTGTAGGGGGGGTCGATGTAAATGAGCTTCACCTGCCCGAAATAGGATCGGTAGAGTACCTTCAGAACTTCAAGGTTCTCCCCTTCGATGAAAACGTGCTGTGCGTTGTCGAAAACAACGCTCGCGACGGGGTCGGGAATGAGGGTTGCCCGGGTCGGCGCTTGCAGCATGGCGATGGCATCGCGCTTGCCCGCCCAATTGAACTCATAGCGCTCCGCCCGGGTCTCGACGGCGTCACCGAGGAGCGCCTTTAGTATTTCGAGATCAAGCCTTCCTTCGGCGAACGCCTCAGGCGTGGCGCAGCGTAGCCTCTGGAGCAACTCGGCCCTAAGGTCCGGTGAGTTCTCCGGGACACGCTCGGGCGCAGGCACTCTGGATTTCCGGTTCTCGCCGTCTTGCATCGACTGATTCTCGTGATAGTTGGTTCTGTCGCCACGCACCGAGTGGTTCAACAAATCTGGGACGCGATTGAGCCTCCGAGCTATGAGGCCACAATATCTCGCATCCATCACCACTTGAAAGGCTCGCTCGACGGTCGGTCACAGCTAAATTTCCGTTGAAGCGCAACGGCATCTGGCCCCGAATGGGAAAGCATGCCCGGAGTCGGCTCCAATGCTATAGACATCCTGTCATACGAAGGCAGTCCCTAAACAAGGATCGCACCATGACCGACTTCGGCCAATTGAAGAACTACGCCAATTACATCAAGGAAGACCCCTTTCGAAGGGGACTGCATTTTCCGGCTGTCGAAGAAGTATTGGGCAATCTGAACAAGAAGCGCATCCTGGACATCGGCTGCGGCGACGGTTTGTTTCCGAGATTGCTGGCGGAACGGGGCGCATCGGTCGTCGGCTACGACAGGGCTCCGGAAAAAATCGCGGAAGCGCGTGCGCACGAAGACGCCAACGTGCTGGACCTCAAGTTTGTTGTCGCCACGCCAGATGCCTTCTCGTACAATGGAATGTTCGATGCTGCAACGTCGATCCTGGTGCTGCAGTACGCGACATCACTTGAAGAGCTGGCAGCGTTTTTCCGTTCCGCATGGCTTCATCTTGTACCCGGCGGAAGATTCGTCTCTATCGTCCTCAATCCCTCGTTCTCGGCTTTTGGAACAGACTTCTTCATCCGCCGGTTCACCAAGCTTCAAGGCAACAAGCTGCGGTCAGAGTTCCTGGATCGGGCGTCCGGCCGTGTGGAGATGGCGGCGATGACGCATCAGTACACTGATAATGAATATGAACGTGCCGCGGTCGACGGAGGAATGAAACCAGAGGCCTGGAAGAAACTTTTTGCCACCCGAGATGCGGTCGAACAAATGGGCGCTTCTTTCTGGCAGCCGTGTCACGAACACCAGCCCTTCGCGCTCTTTATCGCGCGAAAAGAATTGTGAAGACGCCATGGACGGCAAGATCGCCCTCGAAGAGCACTTTGCCACTGACGACACCCTGCTCGATTCAAAGGGCTATCTCCCGGACCGCACCTGGACCGAGTTGAGCCGCCGGATCATGGACATCGCGGACCTGCGCCTTGCCGAGATGGACCGCAACGGCATCGCCATGATGATCCTCTCGCTCAATGCGCCCGCCATCCAGGCGATCCCGGACCCCGGGCGGGCCGACGAGGTGGCGCGGCGCTCCAACGACCATCTTGCGACGCAAATTGCGAAGCGTCCAGACCGCTTCGCCGGCCTTGCGGCACTGCCCATGCAGGACCCGGGCCTTGCCACCCGCGAGTTGGTGCGGTGCGTCGAGGACCTCGATTTTCGCGGCGCGCTGGTGAACGGCTTTTCGCAGGTCGGAGACCCCAACACCGTCGTGTACTACGACCTCCCCCGGTACCGGCCATTCTGGCAGACGGTCGAGCGTCTCGGCGTGCCGTTCTATCTGCATCCCCGCAATCCCATCCCGGCCTGGTCACAAATCTATGAGGGGCATTCCTGGCTGATGGGGCCGACCTGGGCGTTCGCGCAGGAAACCGCCGTGCATGCTCTGCGACTGATGGGGTGCGGCCTGTTCGACGATTATCCGGGCCTGAAGATTATCCTTGGACATTTGGGCGAGAACCTGCCCTACAGCATGTGGCGGATCGACAACCGCAACGGCTGGTCCCAATCGTCCCATAACTGTCCGGCGAAAAAGAAGATGGCGGACTATTTCGGCGCCAATTTCTACCTCACCACCTCGGGAAATTTCCGCACCCAGGCGCTGATGAATGCCATGCTCGAGATCGGTGCCGACCGCATCATGTTCTCGGTCGACTATCCATTCGAAAGCTGCGCTGACGCCACCGCGTGGTTCGATACGGCCGCGATCAGCGAGCCGGATCGGATCAAGATCGGCCGCACCAATGCACTGGAACTATTTCGGCTGCAGCATTGAGGCTTTGTTCCTGCATTGACGGCCGAAGATCAGAATTTCGCGTTCTGTCGGGGCGCCTATGCCAAATTCGTCATTCGGAATTATATCCCCGAGATAGTGCCGTCAGCCCCCAAAACGCTAGGGCGGGGGCCTGATCAATGTATGGAGCGACACATGACGAAGATCACCTATGAGATCGTCGAACACGATGGCGGATGGGCCTATCGGGTCAACGGCGTGTTCTCTGAAACATTTCCGAGCCATGACATGGCCCGGGAAGCTGCGGTGCAAGCCGCGAAGGAACAAGTCCTGCCCGGACAGACGACACTCATCTCGTACGAAGACAAGGACGGGCGTTGGCACGACGAAGTTTCAGCCGGCAAAGATCGCCCCGAGACCGATGTCACGGGATGACTGAAGCGCGCGATTTAGGTTGGGAAGTAGCTTCCATTGTGGACTCTTTGGAAGGAGAAAGGGATGTTGCCAATGCCGGACGTCGATCGCTGGCCCGAATTGCCTTATGCGTCATGGAAGGACACCTGCGAGACACTGCATCTATGGACGCAGATCGTCGGCAAGATACGCCTGGTCCAAACGCCATGGCTCAACCATTCCTGGCATGTAGCCCTATTCGTTACCGCGCGAGGCATGACCACCTCGCCGATTCCCTACGGCAGCCGCGCGTTCCAGATCGATTTCGACTTCGTCGACCATGTTTTGTGGGTGCGAACAAGCGATGGGCATTTCCGCCAGCTCATGCTCGCGCCAAAGCCGGTGGCGGAGTTCTTTGCCGAGCTGTTCGCCGCGCTTGCCGAACTCGGTATCGAGATCCGCATCACCACGATGCCGTGCGAGATCGTTGATTGCGTGCCATTCGACCTGGACTACAAACACGCCGCCTACGACCGAGACTACGCCAACCGCTTCTGGCGCGTGCTGCTCTCGGCGCACAACGTACTTGCGCATTTCCGCACCGGCTTTCTCGGTAAGGCGAGCCCGGTGCATTTTTTCTGGGGCAGCTTCGATCTGGCGGTGACGCGCTTTTCCGGAAGGAGGGCGCCGCCCCATCCCGGTGGCGTGCCGCACCTGCCGGACGCCGTCGCCCGCGAAGCCTATTCGCACGAGGTATCGAGCGCGGGATTCTGGCCCGGCGGCGGCGGGCCGGTGGCCGATGCGGCTTTCTACTCCTACGCCTATCCGACGCCCGAAGGTTTTGCCTCTGCCGTAGTGCGCCCGGCACACGCCTTCTTTTCGAAGGAACTCGGCGAGTTCATCCTGCCTTACGATGCGGTGCGCACCGCGCCGGACCCCGAGGGCACGCTTATGGAATTCCTGCAGAGCACCTACGAGGCGGCAGCGGATCTCGGCCACTGGGATCGGGCTTTATTGGAATGTGCCCTGGGCGAGGCCGGGCGACCGCGGCGGGCTTATGCCCGGTAGTTAGGCCCGAAACATCCGTAAACCAGGATCGGTCATTCCGAGCGCGTGGAGCGAGCCGGAATCCATATCCCCTGTCCGTGATTTATGAATCCCGAGCTCGCCTCATTTTTTTCCTTCAATGATGATGCCCTCCAGCGCCTGTCCGTTCGCCGGCAATTCCCGTTGACCGTCGGGAAAGCCGTTGGTCGCAAGGATGTGAGCAATGACGTCCGCGTAACCTTGTACCCCGAGACTGCCGGGGCGGCCGACCGGCATTTGGCTTGATGCAAAAGCGAACAGGGTTGCAACCGACTGGTCGCCCCAGCGCTTCATAAAGGATTTTCCTGCAAGCTCCGGACTGTCGCTGTCGCCTTGCAGCAGCGCGCCATGACAAACTGCGCACGAGGTAAAGTAACGGGCCTTACCCCGCGCCGCCTGCTCCTTGGTGTAGACGCCTTCCCAAACCGACATCACGTTTTCGGCGGCATGCGGTGGAGTTCCGAGCGCTAGCACGTAGACAAGACAGCCCGCGACGGCAACTAGACGCGCATATGAATTTGTCAACAACGTCAACCCCTGCATGATTGTTCGGCCGGGCCCAGATCCTTAGCCTAGGCTGACTCGCGCCCGCCCGCAATTGATCGACGCGCGGTTGCGGGTGCGTCCGGAAGCGCGATGTTCCTCCGCTTTGCGTTTTTGCCGCTTTTCCCGGATTGTGCTCGATCATGCAATAGGGCACGATTGTCGTTCCGGCAGACCCGCGGCGGTGCCAAAAGATAGCGGCTCGAATGGCCGCCGCAAACCCGGATAGAGCCACAGCGAAATGATGTTGCGCCGACGACGATATTGACGCCCGCATCTGCGACATACGGGAGACAGCGAGACCGCAAAACTCAATTACAGAACGCAACCGGAAAAGCCGGCGTTCATACCAAGGGGAGGAACCATGACACACGTGATCAAGCGCGCACTCGGCGCTGCGCTGCTTTGCGTACTCGGCTCGGTGGGGTTTGCCCAGAATGCGCCACGTGCGCTTCCGCCGGGGGCGCAGAACAATCCGGCCCAACCGACCCCGTCGGCGACCCCACGCAATGTCCAGGGCTTCGTGCCGCTAACCGATCAGATTGCGCGCGCGCCCAAGCCTGAGGATTGGCTGATGCTGCGCGGCAATTATCAGGGCTGGGGCTACAGTCCGCTCGAGCAGATCAACAAGATCAACGTCAAAAACCTGCAATTGGTGTGGGCCCGCGTGATGGAGCCCGGCATCAACGAATCCACGCCCCTTGTCTACAATGGCGTGATGTATCTTGGTAACTCGAACGACGTCGTCCAGGCGATCGATGCCACCAATGGCGACCTGATTTGGGAGTACCGGCGGCAGCTTCCGGAAGCCTCGGCGTTCCATGCCATGCACGGACAGCGTAAACGCAGCATCGCGCTTTACGGTGATCGCGTTTATTTGGCCACCTGGGATAATTTCATCGTCGCCCTCGACGCCCGGACCGGACAGGTGGCATGGCAGACCGATCGCGGCGGCGACTATTACGTCAGCAATTCCACCGGTCCGATCGTGGTCAACGGCATTGTGATCGCAGGCAGCACCTGCCAGGTGGCGGGCTTCGGCTGCTATGTCACGGCCCATGACGGCAAGACCGGCGAGGAACTGTGGCGCAACACCTTCATCCCGCGCCCGGGCCAGCCGGGGGACGAAACCTGGGCCGGCTCGCCGTTCGAATCGCGGTGGATGACCGGGGTGTGGGGGCAACTCACTTACGATCCCGAACTCGACCTCGTGTTCTATGGCTCGTCTGCGGTCGGTCCGGCCTCCGAAACTCAGCGCAACATGCCGGGCGCCACCATGGCCGGTACCGACACGCGCTTCGCGGTCAAGCCGAAGACTGGGGAAATCGTATGGAAACATCAGGTCCTGCCGCGCGACAACTGGGACCAGGAATGCACTTTCGAGATGATGGTCATCAACACGCCGGTCAATCCCGATGCCAGTGCGGCCGGCATGATGTCGGTCAATCCAGACGCTCGCCGCGGGCCGCGCAAGACCTTGACCGGGGTGCCTTGCAAAACCGGCATTGCGTGGAGCTTCGACGCCGCCAACGGCGAGTTCCTGTGGGCGAAGTCGACGGTGGAGCAGAACCTCGTCGACAAGATTGACGGCAAGGGGCTCGTCACCGTCAACGAGAGCGTCGTGCTCAAGGAGGTCGGCAAGACCTACCACATGTGCCCGACGTTCACGGGCGGCCGAGACTGGCCGAGCGGGGCCTACAACCCGAAGACCAACGTCATGTTCATGCCGTTGCAGAACCTCTGCTACGACACCACGCCGCGTGCTGATCGCGATCCTGCGCCGCAGTTCGTCTACAACGTAAACAACGTCGCGAAGTTCGCATCCGGCAAGGACAAGGCTGGCCGCATCGACGCGATCTCCGTCGAAACCGGCAAGACGCTGTGGAGCTTCGAGCAGCGCGTCGCGAACTTCTCGCCCGTCCTGGCGACCAGCGGCGGGCTCCTGTTCAACGGCGGGATGGACCGTTACCTGCGGGCGCACGATGCCGACGACGGCAAGGTGCTTTGGCAAACCCGGCTGGCGTCGCAAGCCTTGGGCTTCACCGTCACCTATGCGGTGAATGGCCGCCAATACGTCGCCATCGCGGCCGGCGGCGGGTCCAATGCCGGCTCGTTGCGCGTGACCCCTGAGGCGGATGCCGTGAGCGGCGGCAACGCTGTGTACGTGTTCGCGCTGCCGCAATGAGCGGCCACTGTTGCGAGGCCTGGTCGTCGGCGTGCGTTCGTCGGCATTCAGGTCTCGACGACCGCGACTGAACGACCGGACATCGAAATTAACGAACCGCGGATCAATATCGCGGAAGGCTACCGAACCAATCGGTGTGGTGGACAAGGGAGGAAACGATGACATACGCGATCAAGCAGTACCTGCTCAGTGTTGCTCTGTTATGCGCCCTCGGCTCGTTGGGGCACGCTCAGAACCCGCCAAGTCCGCTTCCACCGGGGGCGCAGAACAATCCGGCCCAGCCGACGCCAGCCGCGGCGCCGCGCAGCGTCCAGGGCTTTGTTCCGGTCACCGACGAGATGCTGCGCGCGCCCAAGCCCGAGAACTGGTTGATGCTGCGCGGCAACTATCAGGGCTGGGGCTACAGTCCGCTCGAGCAGATCAACAAGACCAACGTCAAAAATCTGCAGCTGGTGTGGGCCCGCGTCATGGAGCCCGGCATCAACGAGTCCACACCGATCGTCTACAATGGCGTGATGTATCTGGGCAACTCGAATGACGTCGTCCAGGCGATCGACGCGACCAACGGCGATCTGTTGTGGGAGTACCGCCATCCTCTGCCTGAAGCATCGGCGTTTCACGGCATGTTGGGACAGCGCAAGCGCAGCGTCGCGGTCTACGGCGACAACGTCTATTTCGTGACTTGGGATAATTTTGTCGTTGCGCTCGACGCGCGGACCGGAAAGCTTGCCTGGCAGACCAATCGCGGCGGCGATCTGTTCGTCAGCAACTCCACCGGCCCGATCGTGGTCAACGGCATGGTCATTGCCGGCAGCACCTGTCAATACGCGGGCTTTGGTTGCTATGTCACAGCCCACGATACGAAAACCGGCGAGGAGCTGTGGCGCAACACCTTCATCCCGCGTCCAGGCCAGCCGGGCGACGAGACTTGGGCCGGCTCCCCATTCGAGTCGCGGTGGATGACAGGGGTGTGGGGACAGCTCACCTACGACCCCGAACTTGATTTCGTGTTCTATGGGTCGTCCGCGGTGGGCCCGGCCTCGGAAACTCAGCGCAACATGCCGGGCGCCACCATGACCGGCACCAACACGCGCTTCGCCGTCAAGCCCAAGACCGGGGAAGTCGTGTGGAAGCACCAGGTGCTGCCACGTGACAACTGGGATCAGGAATGCACCTTCGAAATGATGGTCATCAACACATCGGTCAATCCTGATGCCGGCGCCACCGGGATGATGTCGGTCAACCCGGACGCCCGCCGCGGGCCGCGCAAGACTTTGACTGGCGTACCCTGCAAGACCGGCATCGCCTGGAGCTTCGACGCCGCCAACGGCGAGTTCCTGTGGGCGAAGTCGACTGTGGAGCAGAACCTCGTCGACAAGATCGACGCCAAAGGGTTCGTCACCGTCAACGAAAACGTGGTGCTCAAGGAAGTCGGCAAGACCTACCATATGTGCCCGACCTTCACGGGTGGCCGCGACTGGCCGAGCGGAGCCTACAATCCGAAGACCAATGTCATGTTCATGCCGTTGCAGAATCTCTGCTACGACACCACCCCGCGAGCCGATCGGGACGCCGCACCGCAGTTCGTCTACAACGTCAACAACGTGGCAAAGTTCGCGTCCGGCAAGGACAAGGCGGGCCGTGTCGACGCGATCTCGGTCGAAACCGGCAAGACCCTGTGGAGCTACGAGCAACGCGTGGCGAACTTCTCCCCGGTCCTGGCGACCGGAAGCGGCCTTCTGTTCAACGGCGGAATGGACCGTTACCTGCGGGCGCACGATGCCGACGACGGCAAGATCCTGTGGCAAACCCGGCTGGCGTCGCAAGCCCTGGGCTTCACCGTGACGTATGCGGTAAACGGCCGCCAATACGTCGCCATCGCGGCCGGCGGCGGTTCCAACGTGGCGGCGCTCCGGGTGACACCCGAGGCGGATACCGTGACGGGCGGCAATGCCGTGTATGTGTTCGCGCTGCCTCAATAGGCGGCCTGGCATGTCCACCAGAGGGGCGAGTTCGACTTGCCCCCTGGCTGCCAAAGCGGCTGGTGCTGACATCGTCGAGTGTATGTCGGATGAGGAATGCCGGAACCATGCACATCGCCAAAAGGACCTTTAGCGTGTCGCGGCGACGAACCATGGCGGCGGTCGCTGCGGT
>Ga0210402_10004058_pt1 | contig 13458 bp, 13 predicted proteins | sample IncBWC7MmetaG_FD_161055 | JGI IMG/M metagenome (GOLD analysis project Ga0210402, IMG submission 161055) | Forest soil microbial communities from Barre Woods Harvard Forest LTER site, Petersham, Massachusetts, United States - Inc-BW-C-7-M | ecosystem: Environmental > Terrestrial > Soil >...
TGCCGACATCGGCGTCACCGTGGCCGCCAAAGAAATGTCCCGCGACGGCGCTGAACAACGTGAAGATCAAACCGAACACCAGGCAGATGGTATAGACAATCATAATTACCTCGCTGATTTGTTGTTACTGGTCAGAGTTAAAACCCGTCCGTCCGCCAACGCAAGCCGGAAAGGGCAACCTGATTTGTCTTCGGTTTTCATACTCCGGCATCCATCAAACAACATTCCCTCGTCCATTGCATTTACAATTTGGCCCGAAGTTTGGAATCGCTTCCCGCTTGCCAAGTTTCCGCCGCTTGACCATTTTCACGCCATGCAATCCCACGAACTGCTCCGCGAAGTTTTTGACAAGGCCACGCCCAAACAGGTCGCCGCTGACATCGGCCTGTCCACCTCCGTCATCTACAAATGGGCCGAAGCCCCCAAGCACGAGGCCGGCAGCGGAATTGACAATCCGCTCGACCGCATCGAGGCGCTCATCCAAAGCACCGGCGACGAACGGCTCGTCCAGTGGATCTGCCAGCGCGCCGGCGGATTTTTCATCCAGAACCCCAAAAACGCGCCGCATCCGCATTTCCTGATTCCGGCGACGAACCAGATCGTGCAGGAATTCGCCGACCTGCTCGCCGTCATCGCCACCGCCGCCGCCGACAATCAAATCACGCCCGCTGAGGCCAAACAAATCCGCGCGCGCTGGGAGGAATTGAAAACCGTCACGGAAGGTTTTGTGGAATGTTGCGAGGAAGGAAATTTCGGCGCGCTGGAAAAGGCCGCGAAGAAATCGTGAAATAAAAACTCAATGGACAAATCAGATAACATTGTGAAAATAGATAGAGTTCGAGTGCTATTATGAAATCAACCATCTTGCTTGTTGCGATTACAACGCTGGCTATCATGTTCATTGGTTGCAAACGCGAAAACACAAATGTTATGCCACAAGAATCAGGAGTTGTTGTTTTTCCCGATGCGGGTGTTTCCATTGATGTCGGCGCAGGTTGGAAACGCATTGATATCAGTCCTGGCCTGCCAGTTTGTCCGCCTACGCTTGTCGGCTCGTCAGGCATAGTTCGCGCTATGCTGTTTGCTCCCAAAGTTTCCGATATGCAAGCTGCCACGAATACAGTGCGTTCGATGTTTGATGGCGATTCGGACGCCATCAAAGACTCATTCCATCAAGAAGATTTTACGGCAGATGGTGGCTTGCACGGGCAGCATATTTCCTACAGTCAGCGGACGGAGAAAGATGGGAACGTGACAGAAACTCAAAGCTACAGCTTCATTGTTCAGAGACAGGATGGACGTTGTGTGGCCATCAGCTATATTGCAACAGCCAGCAGCGATTCGGATGCAATTCGCCAGATGATTCAAAAGAGTCTGAAATTACAGTGACCACACTGCTTTCATTTCCAAATTTTCCGCGAATCACTCGTCGCGAGGATTAAAACCCTTGATGCGCCGCCTCGGCGGTTCGGGCGGCGGCGCGAGCAGCGGTTGCAACTTCGTCCAGATGGCGCGCAACGCCGAGTCATGTTCCAGCAGCGTCCGGTCAATCTCCGCCAGCCGTTTGAGGATCGCCGCGTTGGCCGCCAGTTGCTCGCGCATCTGCAGGAACGCCCGCACCACAAACACGCTCATCGCCACGGCTTCGGGACTGTTCAAAATCGTCGCCGCCATGATCGCGCCGTGCTCGGTGAAGGCGAAAGGACGATAGACAGCGCCGCGATGTCTTTTGGAACTGGTCGCAAATTGCGACCAGTTCGGAACAACACCTTCTTTTTGGATAACTTCCAAACTTGAAGTCGCAAATTGCGACTTCAAGTTGCTCCATTCCTGCGCGGTCAGTTGAAACATGAAATCTTCCGGGAAACGATCCGCGTTGCGCTTTACCTGCTCGTTCAGCCGCTTCGTCGGCACGTCATAAACCTCCGCCAAGTCCGCATCGAGAATTACCTTTTGATTGCGGATGGTAAAAATCAGAGTTTCAATCGGCTTCTTTAGCTTCATGCTTCTCTTCGCCCAAATGTTCAAGGTCACAATTTGTGACCTTGAATCCTAAACACGTTCCGTCAGGTTATCACAATCTGTGACATCCTCTTTTGAACTGGTCGCAATTTGCGACCAGTTCATACCGCCGCTTTTTTCTTCGTGAAGATGTGCGTCGCGTGGCCGTAATAGGCGTCCGCGCATTCCATCAACGTCTCGGACAACGTCGGGTGCGCGTGGATGGTCAGCGCGATGTCCTCGACCGTCGCGCCCATCTCCATCGCCAGCACGGCCTCGGCGATCAATTCGCCCGCGCCCGCGCCCGTGATGCCCACGCCGAGCACGCGGTCGGTTTCGGGATCAACGATCATTTTCGTCACGCCGTCCGTGCGGTCGAACGTCAGCGCGCGGCCCGACGCCGTCCACGGAAATTTCGCGACTTCGTATTTCACGCCTTTTTCCTTCGCCTCGTTTTCCGTCAGACCGCACCACGCGATTTCGGGATCGGTGAAGACGACGGCGGGAATCACGCTGTCGAACGCGCTGCTCTCGCCGGTGATGACTTCGACGGCGATGCGCGCCTCCTTGTGCGCCTTGTGCGCGAGCAGGATGCCGCCCGCGATGTCGCCGATGGCGTAAATCGCCGGGTCGCTCGTCTGCTGCTGCGCGTTGATCTTCACAAAACCGCGTTCGTCGAGTTCGACCTTCGTGTTTTGCAGGCCGAGGTCTTTGCTGTTCGGCACGCGCCCGACGGAAACCAAAACGCGGTCGTAAAGTTCGGAAAATTTTTCGCCGTTGTATTCGGATTCGACTTTGATCTGTTTGCCGACGGTCGCCATTTTTGTGACTTTGGCTTTCAGGCGGATTTCCTTGAACAATTTTTTGGCGTTGGCCATGACGGGCCGCGCAAGATCGGCGTCGGCCCCGGCCAGAATGCTGTCCAGTGCCTCAATCAAAGTGATCTTGCTGCCGAGTCCGGCGTAAACCGTGCCGAGTTCCATGCCGATGTAACCGCCGCCGACAACGAGCAGGTTTTCGGGAATGTCCTCGACTTCAAGCGCACCGGTGGAGGTCATCACGCGCGGGTTGCCGAGGTCGAACGCCTTTGGCATCGCCGGCACGGAACCGACGGCCAGGATGGCCTGCTCATATTCGATGAACTGCTGGCCCGCTTCCGTCTCGACGCGCAATTTGTTCGAGCCTTCAAAATATCCGCGCCCGGCGATGACTTGCACGCCGCGCATTTTCGCGAGCGTCGCCACGCCGCCGCTCAACTTGGCAATGATGCCATCTTTCCACTCGCGTAATTTCGCAACGTCCACCTTCGGCTCGGCGAACGTGATGCCGCGATGCGCCGATTCGCGCGAGTTGACGATCTGATGCGTCGCGTAAAGCAGTGCCTTCGACGGGATGCAGCCGCGATTCAGGCAGACGCCGCCGAGCTTTTTCTCCTTTTCAATAAGGATGACTTTCTTGCCCAAGTCCGCCGCGTAAAACGCCGCCGCATAACCGCCGGGGCCTGCGCCAACAACTACGATTTCTGTTTTGATCGAATCCATACAAATTAAATCTTCACAACTTCTTCGCCGAAATTTTCAAATGCCTTCACCAAGTCCACCGTGAACCGCGCCGCCGCGCCACCGTCCACCACGCGATGGTCGTAAGATAATCCCAGCGGCGTCATCATGCGAACTTCGACCTTGCCGTCGCGCACAACCGGCTTGAGCGCGCCGCGACCAAGTCCGAGAATCGCGACTTCGGGCAAATTGACAACCGGCGTGAAATGCGCGCCGCCGATCGCGCCTTGATTGGAGATTGTAAACGTGCCGCCTTTCATTTCATCGGCGGTGATTTTCCGCTCGCGTGCCTTCGCGGCGAGCGATTCCAATTCTTTCGCCAGATCGAGCATGGATTTTTTGTCCACGTCGCGGATGACCGGAACCATCAAGCCTTGATCCGTGTCCACCGCGATGCCGAGATGGATGTATTCCTTGATGACAATTTCGTTCGCGACTTCGTCGAGGCTGGAATTGAACATCGGATGCTTCTTCAAAGTTTCCGCGACGGCTTTCAAAATAAACGGCGTGAGCGTGAGCTTGACACCCTTCCCTTCGTAAGCTGTCGCAAATTTTTTGCGAAGTTCGCCGAGCTTCGTGAAGTCCGCGTCATCAAACTGCGTGACGCGCGGAACAGAGTTCCAACTTTCCGCCATGCGACGCGCGATGACCTTGCGCAACGGCGTAACGGCTTTTTTGCTGACCGGCCCCCACTGCGAAAAATCAATCTGCACCGGCGCAGGTTTAGCCGGAGCCGCCGCACTCGCGGCCGCAGCAGGTTTCGCCGCCGCTTTGACCAATCGTTGAATGTAAGCGCGCACATCGCCGATGACGATGCGTCCGCCCGCTTCGCTGCCACGGATTTTACCAAGATTGATTCCAAGCTCGCGCGCCATCTTGCGGATGGATGGCGACGCCGCGACATTTTCATCCGAAATTTCTTCTTCAACTTCCGCAGATTCCTCGACGGCTTCTTCCGGTTCCGGCGCAGCCTGCGCCACAACTTTTTTCGCCGCCGGTTTCGGCGCAGCCGCAGCAACCGGAGTGGCAGCGGGCTGGCCGCTTTCCGTGATCGTGATGAGCCGCGCGCCGACGCCGACGCGGTCGCCAGCCTTCACATGAACCTTGGCGACGACGCCCGCGCCCGTGGACGGGATCGAGGCGACGGCCTTTTCATTTTCCAATTCCAGAATCGCCTGATCCTTCGCGACCGTGTCACCTTCTTTGACGAAGATGTTGACCACGACGCCCGAATCCGCGCCTTCACCGAGTTTGGGAAGTTTCACATCCATAATTAACAGGCGGATAACGTGCCGCAATTCACCGCCGCTTTCCAGAAATAAATTTCCGCCCGCGAAATAACTTCAAACATTCCGGCGAATCTGGCATCTAATCACCGTGCGACGCATTGGAATTCTCATCTGCATCTGTCTCGCGGCCTTGACCGCGAGTGCCGCGCACACGCATGTTCGACTGCTCTTGTCCGCGGACACCGCGAAGCCCGGCGACACGATCTGGGCCGGCGTGGACATGAAGATGGACGCGGGCTGGCACACTTACTGGAAAAATCCCGGCGACTCCGGCATCGCCACGACCATCAAATGGGATTTGCCGCCCGGCGTCACCGCCGGAGAAATCCAATGGCCGCTGCCGGAAAAAATTCCGCCCGCCGAAGTCACCACCTATGGCTACGAAAACGAAGTCATGTTGCTCGTGCCGCTCACGCTCGCGACGAATTTAAGTCCTGGCCCGCTCGTTTTGAAGGCGGCGGTCTCGTGGCTCGAATGTGAGCAGCAGTGCGTTCCCGGCAGCACGAATGTCGAAGCCACGCTGAACTTCGGTGGCGAAACCAAACCTTCCGCCGATGCCGCGATGATTGAATCTTGGCAAAGCAAGTTGCCCAAGCCAACACAAGGCTGGCCTTTTCGGGCGTGGTGGGAGAAAGCTACGAATGACGACACGCGACCTTTAATCATCGAGTTGTTGCCTTTTTCACAAAAGCCTTCTGCGAAAATTGACAGGGCCGATTTTTTCCCCGACGCCAGCGATCAGTTTGAAGTCCAGGCCGCGACTGAATCAATTCCTGAAGTTAATGCGGAATTCTGTATTCGCAAACTGGTTAAAAAATTTTCCGGAGATTGGCCGAAAGAAATTTCCGGGGTGCTTGTTGAGGAAAGCGGGCAAACGCATTCAGGTTTCAATGTCAAGATTCCCATTAGCAACCAAGTTCCTATTAAACAAAGCGTTTCTTCGATCACAAATCAACCGTCGGTTTTGCCCGCACAACCGCTCTGGCAAATGCTGCTCTACGCCTTTATTGGCGGGCTAATTTTGAATTTGATGCCGTGCGTGCTGCCGGTCATCGCGCTGAAAATCCTCGGCTTCGTCAGCGAGGCCAACAGCGAACCGCGCCGCGTCCGCAAACTTGGATTGATTTATACACTCGGCGTGCTGCTCTCATTTCTGGCGCTCGCCGCCGTTGTCATTGGTGTCAAGGCGGCGGGCCATCACGCCGGCTGGGGAATGCAGTTCGGCAGCCCGGTTTTCATCGTCTGCCTCACCACGCTCGTCACGCTCGTCGCGCTGAATCTGTTCGGCATCTTTGAAGTCACGCTCGGTGGCCGCGCGCTCGACACGGCAGGCGGACTCGCCTCCAAGCACGGCGCCGCCGGTGCATTTTTCAACGGCGTGCTCGCGACAATTTTGGCGACGCCCTGCACCGCGCCGTTTCTGGGCGCGGCGCTCGGCTTCGCGTTCGCCCAAAGCGCGTCCATCATCGTGTTGATTTTTTTGTTCGTCGGCCTCGGCCTTTCCGCGCCTTACGTTTTGTTGAGCTGGAACCCGGCGTGGCTGAAATTTCTGCCGAAGCCCGGCGCGTGGATGGAAAAATTCAAGATCGCCATGGGCTTTCCAATGCTCGCCACCGTTGTCTGGCTGTTCAACGTCGCGGCCAGCAGCTATGGTAAAAATGTTTTGTGGCTCGGCATTTTTCTGGTTGTCGTCGCGTTCGCCGCGTGGATTTTCGGTGAATTTTTCCAGCGCGGACGCAAGCACAAAACCGTCGCCGCAATCGTCACTTTAACTTTGCTCGCCGTTGGCTACGCCTTCGCGCTGGAAAAACAACTCGACTGGCGCGCACCGTTTGTGGAAACCGCGTCCGCCGGTTCGCTGAAAGAATCGGCGGACGGAATTGACTGGCAGCGCTGGTCGCCAGAAGCCGTCGCGCAGGCGCGCGCAGCCGGCAAATCCATCTTGGTTGATTTCACGGCGGACTGGTGCCTGACGTGTCAGGTGAATAAAGGGACGAGCATCGAAATTTCGTCTGTCCGCGCCAAGCTGAAGGAGATCAATGCCGTTGCGCTCATCGGCGATTACACCCATTTTCCCGACGCCATCACGACGGAACTGAACCGCTACAATCGCGCCGGTGTGCCGCTGGTGTTGGTTTATCCGAAAAACGCCAACGCACCGCCGATCGTGTTGCCGGAAGTTTTGACGCCGAATATTGTGCTGAATGCCCTTAACCAGGCGGCGCAATGAAACGTCTGACTTGAACGCAGCTTTGTTTTATTTGTCTTAAACAACGAAACAAATACCAAACCGAAACCCATTTTTATGAAAAAAACATTAACTCTGCTGGCCGCAATGGCGCTGGCCGCATCCACATTCGCGATCGAGGTCGGCAAGACCGCGCCGGATTTCAGCGGCACTGACATCAACGGCAAGACCGTCAAGCTCTCCGATTACAAGGGCAAGATCATCGTCATCGAATCTTACAATTCCGACTGCCCGTTCTGCCACAATCAATACGCGACCGGCGCAATGCAAGAATTGCAGAAAGATTTGGCGGCCAAAGGTGTCGTGTGGCTGATCGTGGATTCCGTGAACACGAAAAATTTCAGCTACCGCACGCCCGAACAGGCGCGCAAGGAATTCGCGGACGAGAAGATCACCGCGACGGCGTGGATTGACGACAACTCCGGCACCATCGGCCATCTCTACGACATGAAAACCACGCCGCATATGTTTGTCATCGCCGCCGACGGCACGCTCGTTTACGACGGTGCGATTGATAACCGTCCGCAGCCGTTCGGCGATCCGCGCACCGCGAAAAATTACGTGAGCACGGCCGTGGATGAATTGATCGCTGGAAAACCGGTCGCCGTTTCGCAGACCAAGCCTTACGGCTGCGCCGTCCACTACGCGAACTAATTTTTGGTGGGGCGAGGACGGTGGCCGTCTGGCAAGACCCCGCGAGCCGAATCAGACTTGGCAGGGCGGTGCTGCGGCACCGCCTCTTTCTTTTCCTTAGGCACGAACGCACGCCGCACCCACTTCGCCTGCTGCAATTCCGGCGTGAGCTTGAAACCAAATTCCTTCAGAAAAAATTCCGCCGGCGCGTGGATGGTCACCGGCCGGCGCGTAAACGTGTCTTTGTAAGCCAGCCGCACCGCACGCAGTCCCAGCCGGAAACCTTTTTCCACGCGACCATAAATTTCATCGCACATGATCGGGCTGCCCGACTCCGCCAGGTGCAGACGGATTTGATGCGTGCGCCCCGTCAGCGGACTCGCCTCGATCAACGTGAATCGCTCGTTGCTTTGCAGCACGCGAAAATGCGTCTCGGCTTCCTTGCCTTCTTCGGAATTATCCACGCGCATCTTGCCGAAATTTTTCGGATCCGGCCCGAGCGGCAGTTGGCAGTTCCATTCCTTCTCGCGCGGCACGCCCTCGACGATAGCGAGGTAGATTTTCTCCATCCGTCGCGACTCGAACATCTCCCCCATCGCGCGCATCGCCCCCTCGCTTTTGGCGAAGAGCATCACGCCGCTCGTGTCCGCGTCCAGCCGGTGGACGTGCCGGAGATAGCGCAGGTTGCGCGAGCGCGCCCAGAAATCGTCCGCGCGGATGGACGAATCAATCGCCGTCTGCAGGTTCCAGTTCGTCTTGCGCCACGAATCCGGCACGAGCATCCAGCCGCGCGGCTTGTCAATCGCCAGCACCGAGCGATCCTCAAAGATGATGGGAATCGGCTCGCAGCCCGGCAGCTCGATGAAATTGGGTTTGGCCATTTCGCAAGAGCTTAACTAAATAAGAATCCGCCCGCAAAGCTTCCTCTTGGTGAATCGCGGGCAAATGTTCAAATCGCCGCTTGACCCTGAAAAATCTTTCTGACACTGCTCTACCCGCGAAGATTGCAGCATGAAAATACCAGCCATCACCAAACGCGAACCGTTGCTCATCGCCGCCGGGGTCTCAAAACTTTCCAAGGTCGAGTTTGCCAGGATTCCAAGCCCGGCGCTGCTCAAAGAACCCAAGGAATTCTGGGACGAGATATTCATCGCGAACGAAGCCTACATGCTGGAGGAGATCACCCACCCGCGCATCCGGCGGAAACTGGCGTATGATGCCACGACGCATCAGCTCTTTCTGGAATATGTCGAGGGCACGACTTTGCACGACTTGGTGAATGCGGGCGAAACGCTCAAGGATCCCGCCCGGACGCATCATCTCTTGCAAAGCGTCGCGGAAACGGCGGCCGACATGCACGCCGGCATCCTCTGCGACCGGCCGATTGTCCACAATGATTTGAAGAGCATGAACGTGCTGGTGCCCGACGCCGCGCCGCGCGAAACCATCCTGATTGATTTTTCGCACTCCTATTTTGAAAATCATCTGCCGCCATTCATTGTTGATAAGAAGAACAACCCCGTGGGCACGGCCAGATATCTGGCGCCCGAGAAGTGGGATATAAACTTCACGCACGGTTTCAAGAGCGACGTCTTCGCCTTTGGTGTCATGGCCTATTTTGCCTACACCGGAAAACACCCGTTTGAAGGAAGTGTCGCCGAGATCGAGCAACAAATCCGGGAAGTGACGCCGCCATCACCGATTGAATTGGAAGTTGATGTCCTGCGCAACACTTTGGTCATCATGATGTCGTGCCTGGAAAAAAAGCCCGAGCGCCGGCCCACCATGGAATATGTGGCGAAGTGTTATGCGGACGCCGCCAGCCTGTATGGCCAGAGTTCTACAAAGAGATTGCCAAAATCATCGTCGGCTCGCAGCCCGGCAGTTCGATGAAATTGGGTTTGGCCATTTGCGCCATGGTAGCAGCCGAAGCGAACCAGCTCAAACTTTTCGGCAATACAGACAGGATTAATAGAATATAATTCCAACCACGAAATATGCCAACCACGCGAACCGGAAAATCCCAACGGGATTAAATAATTCAGCCCGGTGTTGGCCGATGAAATCGGACTACGCCGGATAATCGGTGAAAAATAAAATCAACCCTGAAAGGGTTGAAAAATTTTGCGGGACGCGAACCCAGCGTAGCCGCTGCGCGTCAACGCTGGGCTGAATGATTTAATCCCGTTGGGATTCGATGAAATTGTTTCAATTTTCAGAATACGTCTTGTAATCGGCGGTAAGCTCATCTTCCTTTTTTATATTTTTGATGGCATAGAATCTATAACTGCCATCTGCGGCTACATTTGGATTTACCGAATGGTTCAAGAACCAAGCAGGTGAAAGTTTGTTGAAATTTATTGCTGGGGTATTGTTAAGGAATCCAAGTCTCCCAAGAGTCGGCGTCTTTAAGCCACTCCTCTAATGAGCGCGCAGTGTAATCGGCCAACGCCATTTTCAGTGCAATTTGGCCATAATACCAAGCAAGCCGTGAGCGTTGTTTGTAAAAATATGCTGCTCCAAAAAACATTATTCCGGTTGCAACAACGAGAAATAGCCAGCCATTGCTCCATAATTTAAGAAGGAAATCATGAGCAATTGATTTCTCGTCCGCCGAAACAACTCGTTCCAAAAATAATGAAGGAACAGCCAAGCAGAAAGTTGATAGAACGCCCATGATACTCATTTCTTTATCAAGATAATCTAAATAACGTTCAGCTTGAATGCTCATATCATTTTGAATCATTTTATTTTCTAAATTATTCTCATTCATCGCTTCTTCCAATCCTTTTTCGGCGGCTCCGGCAAACCTTGGGCCCGCAGTGCCGTGCGGAAATGCAGCTTGGAAATTTTCGCCAGTTCACCCGCGCCATGTTCTTCCACAAATTTCATTTCACAAGGCACAGGCTTTGAGCAGCGCGGCTTTGACTTTTTTCAAATCGGCTTCCGGGACGACACCAAGCCGTTTTTCAAATCGCACGGACGGCAGCGATCCGATGGCCTGCACGTTGGCGACGGATTCGGGTTCGAGAAACGGCAGATGGCCGAGCGGCACTTCGAGTTCGCTGCCGCGGTTCTGCCGCGTGATGGGAATGTGGATGATGAGCGAACGCGGGGCGTCGAGGTTGTCGGCGATAAGAACGACGGCGGGGCGGGTCTTGGCGGCCATGCCCATGTCCACCAGCCAGACTTCGCCGTGGCGCGGATTCATTTGCCGTCGAGGATGTCCAGCTTCTCCTGTTCGACTTCGCGCGTGGGCAAGACGTCGGCCCAATTCTCCTGCGCCCGCTGGCGTTCGAGGAATTTCAAGTAGTGCAGAACTTCACGCGCCACCGGTTCGGGCTGGCGTTTGATTTCTTCAATCAAAATTTCCTGCGCACTCATGGTTTAATTATCCGGTAAAATCTATTTTTGGCAAGCGGCCATTCACCGCTTCCGCCACTCCGTCTTCAGCGGCTCGGGCAAACCTTGCGCGCGCAACGCCGTGCGGAAATGCAGCTTGGAAACTTTGGCTAATTCCCCTGCTCCACGTTTCTCGACAAATTCTTTCGCAACTTCATCAACATTTTTGCCTGCGCCTTTCGGCAGTTTCATTTCAAATTGTTTTTCCAGTTTCGCCAGGCCTTTCACAAATTCGTCGCGTGCCAGAATCGAGGCGGCGGCCACGGCGATGTCTTCTTCCGCCTTGTGCCGCTGCTCAAGCGGCAATTCTTTGCCCTGCGCTTTCAACGCACTTTGAATCACGCTTTTGCTCGCGGCGAATTGATCGCTGATGGCCTTCACCGGCGGCGGATTCATCTGGTAGCGCTTGCCCAAAAGATTTTCGATCACCTGTGCGTGACCCCATGCGAGCATCTTGTTGACGCTTTTCATGCTCACATAAAGTTGGTTGTATTTCGCGTTGCCAATGACGACGGTTTCCACCACGCAGCTGGGCGTCTTGCGGATTTTTTCGGCGAGTTCGGCAATTTTTTTGTCGCTGGAAATATTTTTGGAATCGCGGATGCCCAAATCTTTCCACGCAGCGATGACTTTTTCGTTCACATAAACGCCCGCGATGGACAGCGGCCCGAAGAAATCGCCCTTGCCGCTTTCGTCCACGCCAATGCGCGGCAGGAGCAGTTCGGGATTCAAAATAGTTTCGTAGCCGAGCTTGACCTCCTTGAGAATTTCCGGCTCCAGCACGAACTCGACAAATTCCGCCGTGCCCTTGCCCTGCACCACGAGCTTACCGCTCTCGTAAAAACGATGTTCGTCTTGTCCGACTCGAACGCGAACCGCGCATACGGCGCCTCGCGCGGCTTCCAGTTGCGCGCCTTCAAGGCGGCCAGCAAAGCCGACGCCTGTTCGTCGGTCAGCTTGCAAGTGTGGATGGTCAGCGGCTTCACTGCGAAAAATCATAACCACAAAGACACAAAGGACACAAAGGTTTTGGTAAATGTCCAAAATCGGTGGGGCGAGCGTCCTCGCGAGCCGTCATCAAAAAACTTTGCCCCAACGGCGGCTCGTCGGTAGCCTCGCCCCACCAAATTACCGTGCGCGCTGACTCAATGCTAAAAATTCAAAACTCAAAACTGCAAAAGCTGGTTCCGCTTTTGCTGGATTGGTTTTCCAAAAACGCCCGCGACCTGCCGTGGCGCCGCACGCGCGATCCATACGCGATCTGGGTTTCCGAAATCATGCTGCAACAAACGCAGGTGAAAACGGTCATTCCATTTTGGAGCCGCTGGCTGCGCGAACTGCCGACGATTGAATCCGCCGCCAAAGCGCCTTCGGAAAAAATCCACAAGCTGTGGGAAGGACTTGGCTACTACACGCGCGTCCGCAATTTGCAAAAGGCTGCGCAAATCATCGTGGAAAAACATGACAGCAAATTTCCCGAAAAGTTTGACGAGGTTCTCGCATTGCCCGGAATCGGACGTTATACCGCTGGTGCGATTTGCAGCATCGCCTTCAACCAGCCCACGCCAATTCTCGATGGCAACGTCATCCGCGTGCTGACGCGCATTTTTGGCATCGCCGAAAATCCGAAAGAAAAGAAAACGAATGCACGACTTTGGCAACTGGCGGAGGAGCTGGTAGGGCGGGCAGCCAGCAGCCAGCAGCCAGCAGCGACGGCGAGGACGAGAACGAGAACGAGGGACGAGGATGATTCAGTTTCCCATCTCAACCAATCGTTGATGGAACTCGGCGCGCTGATTTGCACGCCGCGAAATCCGCAATGCCTGATTTGTCCGGTGAAAAAACTTTGCGCCGCATTCAAAGAGAACCGCACAGAGAAATTGCCAAATCTCGGCAAACGCGAAGCGGCGACGGCTCGACAATTCGTCGCTTTTGTCGTCGAGAGAAACGGACGTTTCCTCGTCCGCCAGCGACCGACCGGAGTTGTGAATGCGCATTTATGGGAATTCCCAAACGTGGAATCCAACGGTGCCAAACCCGATGCAAATGAAATTTTTAGAAGCATTTTTGGGATTAAACCTCCAGCCATCCAGCCCTTGAGCACAGTGAAGCATTCCATAACACGTTATCGCATCACGCTTGAGGCTTTTTCCGTTCAACTTAAAAAAACATCCTTTAAAAGCGACGGCATCTGGAAAACCTCGGCCCACCTGCGTTCGCTGGCCTTCAGTTCCGCCCACAAAAAACTCGCCAGCGCCGCCGCGAAAAGTATCCTGTCTAACCGATGATTTACTTCGATTACAACGCCACCGCGCCCGTGATGCGC
>Ga0210402_10004059_pt1 | contig 13457 bp, 10 predicted proteins | sample IncBWC7MmetaG_FD_161055 | JGI IMG/M metagenome (GOLD analysis project Ga0210402, IMG submission 161055) | Forest soil microbial communities from Barre Woods Harvard Forest LTER site, Petersham, Massachusetts, United States - Inc-BW-C-7-M | ecosystem: Environmental > Terrestrial > Soil >...
CTTGCCTTTGAAGGCGCGCCCCGGCCTAATGCGCAAAATAATCAACAAGGGTCCATGATCGCGTCGCGGCCTCTGTATTTCGGGTTTCGACGGTCCGGAGGGGTACTACCGGTGATTGCCGTGACCAAAATTCTACGTTGGCCTGGGCGCGGCGCCGATCCGCGCAGCGTCGGCGGCGCACGTACGTCCGGCGGCCGGCGTGGATGGAAGGCGCTCGCGGTGACGGCACTGCTGGCGTTCGCTGCAATCGCGGCGTCGCTGTCGGACGCCCGCGCGGCTTGCGATCAGACGATCGACTCGACCACCGGGGCGACGATCAACTTCACGAGCGCGGCTCAAACCTATCACCTGTGCTTTCAGACCAATCCTAATCTGAACGTGCCCACAGCGGCCGACGATGCTGTTCTCTTTGGTATCTATTCTGCTTCCGGTATCGACGCCTCCACCTTCCAACCGATCACAGGAACCAGCACCATCGCCAATACCCCGTATAATCCGTCAACGGCCAATGCCAACTACAACATCGTCACCACATTCAACGGCGGCGTTGTCAATAGCGGTCAGTCGGGACTCGATATCTCGATCACCGGTCTGACGCACTCCGGAGCGCAGGATACGATTACGCTCTGGTATTGTAGCGGGTGCAGTGACGGCAACAATTCGGTTCCATCATCGCCCGCCCCGACAAACCATACCTATGTCCTGACGATCAACCTGCCCTTCAGTCCTCCGACTGTGACATCCATTTCTCCGACGTCCGGACCCGCCGCGGGCGGAACATCGGTGACGATCACCGGAACAAATTTTTCCAGCGTCTCGGCCGTCAAGTTCGGCACGACCAACGCAACGAGCTTCACGGTCAATTCCGCGACCTCGATCACGGCGACTTCGCCCGCCGGCAGCGGCACGGTGGATGTCACGGTGACAACCCCGGGCGGAACGTCGGCGATATCGGCGGCCGACCAGTTCACCTATGTTCCCAGCGTCACATCGATCTCGCCGACGGCAGGACCGACGGCCGGTGGAACGTCGGTAACGATCACCGGCACCGGCTTCACCGGGGCGTCGGCGGTGAAATTCGGTGCCACCAATGCGACCGGCTTCACCGTCAATTCGGCGACATCGATCTCGGCAACCGCGCCGGCCGGCACCGGCACGGTGGACGTCACCGTGACCAATGCCGGGCAGACGTCGGCGACATCGGCGGCGGATCAATACACCTATGTCGCAGCACCAACGGTGACGTCGATCTCACCGACAACGGGGCCCGGTGGCGGCGGCACACCGGTGACGATTACCGGCACTGGATTCACCGGCGCAACGGCTGTGACATTCGGCGCCACCAATGCGACCGGCTTTACCGTCGTTTCGGCAACGTCGATCACAGCTACGTCGCCCGCCGGCGCAGGCACCGTCGATGTGAAAGTGACCACCGCGGGCGGCACGTCGGCGACATCGGCCGCCGACCAGTTCACCTACATCGCGGCCCCGACGGTGACTTCGATTTCGCCCACGTCGGGACCGACGGCAGGCGGAACGCTGGTGACGATCACCGGCACCGGATTTACCGGCGTAACCGCGGTGAACTTCGGCGCTACCCCTGCGACAGGCTTTACCTTCGTTTCGGCAACGTCGATCACGGCGACATCGCCCGCGGGCACGGGCACGGTGGATGTGAGGGTCACCACTCCGGGCGGGACATCGGCAACTTCGGCCGGCGACCAGTTCACCTATGCCGCGCCGCCAACGGTGACGTCGATCTCGCCGACCGCTGGGCCGACGACAGGCGGCACAACGGTGACGATCACCGGCACCGGATTTACTGGCGCATCCGCGGTGACCTTCGGCGCCACCGCTGCGACGGGTTTCACCGTCAATTCGGCAACGTCGATCACGGCAACGTCGCCTGCGGGCACGGGCACGGTGGATGTGCGGGTGACCACCGTGGGCGGGACCTCTGCGACGTCGGCGGCGGACCAGTTCACCTATGCGGCCGCTCCAACCGTGACGTCGATCTCGCCGACGGCAGGACCGACGACAGGCGGCACGTCGGTGACGATCACCGGCACAGGATTTACGGGCGCCAACGCGGTGACCTTCGGCGCCACCCCCGCCACGGGCTTCACCGTCGTTTCAGCAACCTCGATCACGGCCACGTCGCCCGCCGGCGCCGGTACGGTGGATGTGCGGGTGACCACCGCGGGCGGGATGTCGGCGACAACGGCGGCCGACCAGTTCACTTACAGCGCCGCGCCGACCGTGACGTCGATCTCGCCGACCTCGGGACCGACGGCAGGCGGCACGACCGTGACAGTCACGGGTACCGGATTTACTGGCGCAACCACGGTGACCTTCGGCGCGACCGCTGCGACCGGCTTTACCGTCAATTCGGCAACCTCAATCACGGCCACGTCGCCGGCGGGCACCGGAACGGTGGATGTGAGGGTGACGACCGCAGGTGGGACCTCTGCGACGTCGGCGGCTGACCAATTCACCTATATCGCAGCTCCGATCGTGACGTCGATCTCGCCGACCGGGGGAGTTACGGCAGGCGGCACGTCGGTGACGATCACGGGCACCGGATTTACGGGGGCCACGGCCGTCAAGTTCGGCGCCACCAATGCGACGGGCTTCACGGTCAATTCGGCGACATCGATCACGGCGACCTCGCCTGCGGGCACCGGCACGGTCGATGTCACCGTGACAACGGCTGGAGGTACATCGGCCACATCGGCCGCGGACCAATTCACCTATTTCGGCACGCCATCGGTAACGTCGATCGCGCCGACCTCGGGACCGACGACCGGCGGCACATCGGTGACGATCACGGGCATCAACCTGACCGGTGCGACGGCGGTGAAGTTTGGCGCGACCAATGCGACAAGTTTTGTGGTCAACTCGGCGACCTCGATCACCGCGACCTCGCCGGCCGGGGCCGGCACCGTGGACGTTACCGTGACGACGCCGGGGGGAACTTCGGCGACTTCGGCAGCGGACCAGTTCACTTATGTCACGGGACCGTCCGTCACATCGATCTCGCCGACAACTGGACCTCCGGTGGGCGGCACGTCGGTAACGATCACCGGGACGAACTTCACGGGGGCTACGGCAGTTAAGTTCGGCGCCAACAACGCCGCGAGCTTCACAGTCAATTCGGCGACCTCGATCACCGCGACCTCGCCGGCGGGTGCCGGCGCCGTCGATGTCACGGTCACGACCGCCGGAGGAACCTCGGGGACTTCAGCGGCCGATCGGTTTACTTACCAATTGCTGACGACACAGGTCTCCCTTGCTTCGTCGCAAAATCCAAGCTCGTTTGGACAGCCGGTGACGTTCACTGCCACCGTTACCGGTACCGGCGGCACGCCGACCGGCACGGTGACTTTCAGCGACGCCGGCACGGTGATCGGCATCGCGACATTGTCGGGAGGTGTAGCCACGTTCGCCACCAGCACGCTTGCGGTCGGCGGCCATAGCATCACCGCGAGTTATGGCGGCAACGGCGCGTTCGCGGCCAGCACTTCGCCCGCGCTCGCCCAGACGGTGAATATCCCAGCGGACAGCGTCAGGCTGCGGGCGCTGCAGCTCGAGGTCACCAAAGTGGTGGCGCAGAATTCCGGCCAGGCGATTTCGGGCGCGATCGACGACGCGATCTCGGATGGCTTTTCAGGAGGCGGTGTTTTCCTGACGCCCGGGCAGAACGGCATGCGCTTCAACTTTGCCGCAGATCCGGTCGATCCGGATGATCAGCCGACGCAAGCCCGCAGGGACGGTGCAACCGGTACGGCCAGTGCCTACGGCTCCGGCCCGGCATCCGGGAACAGTTCAGCAAGCCCGGGACGCGGCACACAGCGCGGCTCCCGCATCGATGACGCCTTCGCTGCGATCGATCAGCAGATGCCAAGGAAGGCGCCGCCCAAGACGTACCACGAGGAAAAGGATTGGCTGTTCTGGATCGACGTGCGTGGCAGTGGTGTCAACCGCTGGAACACCACCACGACGGTCCCCGGCGTCATCAACACGACCCAGTCGTCGCTTACCGGGGTGCAGGTCAATGCGCTGGCGGGGCTGACCTACAAGGTCATGCCGAACTTCCTTGTGGGCGTCCTCGGTGGCTATGAGAACTTCAACTACAACGACCAGGACATCAACGGCAGGCTCACCGGCGAAGGTTGGACGGTTGGCTCCTATGTTGGCTGGAAGATCACACCCACGCTGCGCTACGACGCGGGCGTAGCCTATTCCGGCATCGGTTATGACGGCACGGCCGGGACGGCGCAGGGCAATTTCAGCGGCCAGCGCTGGCTGGCGCAGACCGGTTTCACCGGCACCTACAAATTCTGGGGCGCGGTGCTCGAGCCTTCGGCAAGAGTTTATGCGCTCTGGGAGAGAGAAGGCGCCTACGTCGATTCGCTCGGCACCCTGCAGGGCACCAACGATTTCGCCACGGGCCGGGCATCGGCGGGTGCCAAGGTGACGTATCCCTTTGCCTGGGCGGACAAGAATATCCTGTTGGCGCCCTATATCGGCGTCTACGGCGATTACTATTTCACCGAGGACAATGCGGCGGCGATTATCGCAAATGGTGGCGTGCCGCTGGCTTCCTTCCCGCTGCTTGACGGCTGGTCGGCGCGCGTGGTCGCAGGGATCGGCGCCAGGTTCGCCAATGGCGGCATCATCAGCGTCGGCGGCGAATATGGCGGCATCGGCGCCGACTTCCAGACCTGGACGGTGAAAGCCAAAGGCCAGGTGCCGTTCAACGCCAATTGATCGAAGGAACCTTGGCCTGGTTTGGGCCTAGTAGAGCCCGCGGCCGCTGAGGATTTCGCTCGGGCCGCGCGGATCGACCGGCGCATAGGCCGAACGGTAGCGGCTATCGCCCTCATAGGAGACTTCGCGGGGATTATCGAGCACGCGTCCGCGGCCCCGGCTCGAGGCCGACATCTCCGAGGTCGCATTGATCGAGGCGTAATCGGCCTGGGTGCTGCCGAGGCTGTAGGGCCGGTCCTCCGGCATCGGGACCTCGCCGCGGATCGGACGGCCGCGCGAGGGCGCCTCCGGCACGAAGGGATGGGCCGAGGCCACCCGGACCAGCGACGGGGACGGCGCCGGCGCGCCGGTGCGCAAGGTGGCCACCAGCTGGCGGTCGTCGGAGCCTTCCAGGGGCGCACGGCCGACATATTCGACCCGGACCTGCGCCACGCCGTTGCCTTTGAAGTCGAGCAGCTCGGCGGCCTTGTTGGAGACGTCGATCAGGCGATTGCCGTGATAAGGCCCGCGGTCATTGACGCGGACGATCAGCGACTTGCCGTTGGTGAGATTGGTCACCCGCGCGTAGCAGGGCATCGGCAGGGTCGGATGGGCGGCGCTGAGCGAGTCCATGTCGAACACCTCGCCATTGGCGGTCAGCCGGCCATGGAAGTCATCGCCATACCAGGACGCCAGCCCCTCCTCGCGATAATTGACGTCCTCCTCCGGCACATACATCCGCCCGGCGACCATATAGGGCTTGCCGACTCGGTAGGTGCCGCCGCCCTTGGGTACGGGCTCGCCATCGGCGACCACCCGCGGACTGGTGGAGACCCCGTATTTCGGGTCGACTCGGCCTGCGAATTTGCCCGACGAGGCGCAGTTGGCGAGCGCCAGACACGCAGCCACGACGGCCGCGCTGCGCGCCACCCGCCAAGCCGAATCTAAACGCTGGATCCCCATTCGCCCCATTTACCATTCCACCCGGGCAGCTGCCTACGAGGCGCTTTCCGGCCGTTGGCGTTGATGCGGGCCCGCCTCCGCATCAGGAAACACAGGATACCGCAGGGAGAACACGGCGGAAATGGGGTGGCTTTTACGGGGTTGTCACGATGGTGAATCAATCGTTGCTTTTGTGCCACGCTAGCAACCCTCGCCTGCCCGGAATTGGCACAGCTGTTGCGGAAAATCCGCAGTTGCCGCCGATTGTGCGGAGTCAAGCCGAAATCCTTTTGACTGTGCGGGCTTGCGCGTCGTTTGCTTCGTGCGGGGCGCAAAGGATGTTTGCGATGTTTGAAATGGTCACAGCGGTGATGGGACTGGTTGGCGCCGGGATTTTCATTGCCCACGCGTTTGAAGGAGTGCTGTCGCGGGCCTGATCCCGGGCAGCTGCGTAGCTCTGCATCACCTCGTTCAGTTAAGCCCGTTCCGAAAGTTTTAATCAATTCGGACGAGCGTCGGAAAAGGAGGATGTCACATGCGCCATCATGACCTCGTTGCCGACGGCTTCCTGGCCCTCACTGCAGCCGGTTTCGTGCTGCTCTGCTCCGGCCTCCTGGCTTTCGCTTTCGCCACCTAGCACCGACACCTGTAGCATCGACACTTGCCGGCGGAGGCGACCGGTCCGCCTGCCGTGTCCCATCGCTCCAGCCCGGGCCGATTTCTCCTTGCAAGCGCCGACCTGATAGGTCCACATTACTGACGTATCGAGAGTGATCTGGATCACCATCATTTCGTGCGGCTCGTAGTAGGTTTCACATCGGAGGCTTTGACGAAATCCCGAGTGCTTGCGACGAAGCCTTTTTCCGAAAGCGGCGAAAACACCCGGAAACAATGACGGGGCAGCCTCGCCTCACTGATCAACAATGGAGTCGATCATGTGGACATTGCTCAATTTGATTTATCGCCTGTCCGTTAGGGCCAGCCTGACCGAAATGCGTTCGGCTTCGCCTCACCGTCTTTGATCCAATCATTTTGAAAAGGGAGCTTTGCCATGCTCGCCGAAAAATTCATGCTTTACCTCGAAGCGCTCATCAAAACCCAGTCCCATGGCGATGGCAGCCCGCGGGTGATCTCCAGTTCGCCACACGTACCGGTCAGGTTGCCAGAGCGGAAATAACGGATATCGCTATTCAAGGGCTCCGCCCCTCCTCCTTCCACGCCTTCGCCAATCCCGACAGTTCCGTGCGGACGCGCATGATCGCGCTGACATAGTCCCTGCTCTCGCTTTGGCGGAATATCCGCAAGGTCGGGTACCAGGGGCTGTCGTCACGGCCGAGCAGCCAGCGCCAGTCCGGCACGAACGGCACCAGCAGCCAGACCGGACGGCCCAGCGCCGCGGCGAGATGCGCGACGCTGGTGTCCACCGAAATCACGAGATCGAGACACGCAACCAGTGCTGCGGTCTCCGCGAAGTCGGAGAGATCGGCGGTGCGATCGACGATGTCGGGCCGTTCCCGCAGGGCCTCGGCATCCTCGGCCCTCGGATTCTTCTGCAGGCTGACAAAGGTCGCGTCGACATCAAGGAGTGGAAACAGCGTGCGGAGCGGCATCGAGCGATTGCGGTCGTTGGCGTAACCCGCATTGCCCGACCAGACGAGACCGACTCTCAATTTCCTGCGCCGACCTAGCCGGCTTTCCCAGGCCTCGATCTGCGTTCCGTCGGGCGACGGCAAGTAGGATACTGCGGCCGGAATAGTTTCCAGCCGCGTGCCGAAGGCGAGCGGCAGGCTGTCGATGGCGACATGAAAGTCGAAAGGCGGCACCACGGTTTGCGGAGATTTCACCAGGCACTGGGACACGCCAGTCATTCCGCGCAGGAGCGGATGGAGCTGCGCGTCGACCACGAGGATAACGCGCGCGCCGCGCGCCGCCAGCATCGGCACGTAGCGCACGAAATGAATGCCGTCGCCGAGCCCCTCGGTCTGGCAGACGACGATGGTCTTGCCGGCGATCGGCTCTTCTCCGAGCCACATCGGCCGGTTCGTGATCGGATAGCCCGCCATCAGCTCGGGGATGTTCCGGCGCGCTTCGCGGCCGCGCCAGCCCGCCTCGAAATCGTCGGTCAGAAGCTGCAGCAGCGAAAGATTCCACACCGCCTTCGGCTGGTTCGGATCGAGCGCCAGGGCCTGCCGGTAGGCGGCGATCGCCTCGTCGAAGCGGCCGAGCGCGGTGAGTGACATCGCGCGGTTGGTGGCGCTGGCGCCGTGCGGCTTGATCTGCAGCGAGCGGTCGTACCAGGACAGCGCCTCTTCGTGCCGCTCGAGCGCTTGCAGCGCGTTGCCGAGATTGACGCAGAGGTCGGCGTTATCAGGATCGATCGCGATCGCCCGCCTGTTGTCGGTGACCGCCTCCTCCATCCGGTTCAGGTTTTTCAGCACGACGGCGCGGACCTGCAGCGTCGGCGCATGATCGCCCTGCTGTTCGGCGCTCTGGTTGAGAAAGACGAGCGCCTGCTCGAACTGCCCCATACCGTGGAGGATGTGCCCGGCCTTGAAGGCGGCATCGCCCCGGCGCGGATCGAGCGACAGCGCGTGCCGAAAACACAGCAGCGCGTCGGAGAGGCGGCCGGCTTCGACGAGCGCGTTTCCCAAGACGGACCAGAGCTCGGCATCGTCTGGCCTCAGTTGCACGGCCTTGTCGAAGACCTGCAACGCCTCGTCGCGCCGCCCCTGCCCGCGCAAGGCAGTGCCGAGCGTCGTCAGATAGGCTGGATCGGGATGCTTGCGGATCGCGCGCGAAGCCCATTCCACCGCATGATCGAACTGCCCGGCGGCGAGACTCACCTGGGCCATCAGATGCAGGAGCTCGGGCGTATCAGCGCCCCGTTCGAGTGCGCGCAGGCACAGGCTTTGGGCTTCGAGCAGCCTTCCCGCCCGCAATTCGTCGACCACGGCGTCATGAACCGCAACGACCTCGTCGGCGGCCAGCGCGTTCACGTCGAAGCTGCCTTCATCTGTGCTTTGCAAGGTTGTTCCGAAGGGCAAGCTCTAGGTGATTCCCTTGCGCACGCTAAGCACCCTCACGCCGCCGGCGCGGGCTTCAGGTCCAGGATCACCGTCGGGATCAGCTCGGACACGGTAGGGTGGATCGGCACGGCCCAGCGCAGCTGATCGTAGGGTGTCTTGGCGTTGATGGCATCGAGGATGCCGTGGATGGCCTCATCGCCGCTCACGCCCAGGATCGATGCGCCGAGGATCTGCCGGTTGGCGGGATCGGCGAGGAGCTTTATGAACCCCAGCGTCTCGTCCTTCTCGACGGCGCGGCCGACGCGCGTCATCGGACGGACCGAAGAAAGATAGGGCTTCCCGCGCTCGCGGACCTGCGCCTCAGTCAGGCCGACGCGCCCGAGCGGCGGATCGATAAAGAGCCCGTAGCAGAGCACGCGGTCGCTGACGCGGCGCTTGTCGCCGTCAAGCAAATTGGCGGCGACGATCTCGTAATCATTGTAGGAGGTGTGGGTGAAGGCGCCGCGGCCGTTGCAATCGCCGAGCGCAAAAATGCCGGGGACGTTGGTCTCAAGACCCTCGTCGACCTTGATGTAGCCGCGCGGATCGAGCGCGACGCCGGCGCGATCGAGGCCGAGATCGTCGGTGTTGGGCCGCCGGCCGACGGCGAGCAGCACGTCGGAACCCATGATTTCCGGCGGGCCTTCCGTGCAGTTGACGCCGACCTGAATGCCGGGATTGCCCTTGAGATTTCCCTTGGCGAAGCGGATGCATTCGGCGGAGGTGCGGACATGGATGCCTTCCCGTTCCAGGATATCGCGCACGGCGTCGGACACGTCGGCGTCCTCGCGGCCGACCAGCCGCGGTCCCATCTCGACGACCGTCACCTCCGCGCCGAAGCGCCGGTACATCTGGGCGAATTCGAGCCCGATATAGCTGCCGCCGATGACGACGAGGTGCTCCGGCACGCGCTCGAGCGCGATGATCGAGCTGTTGGTGAGATAAGGGATTTCATGGATGCCGGGCATGTCGGGCACGTTGGCGCGGCCGCCGACATTGATGAAGATGCGCGGCGCCGTCAGCAGCTCCGAGCCGACCCGCAGCTCCGTGGCGCTCTCGAACCGGGCCGCTTCGTGAAACACGGTGCAGCCTTTCATGCCGCGCAGCCAGGTCTCGACATTGCGGCTGGAATTGCCGGAAACCGCTGCGGCGCGGCTCCGGACCTTGCGCATGTCGATCCGGACCGGCTGATCCAGCACCACGCCGAAGTCGGCGCCGCGCCGCGCCAGATGCGCGGCATAGGCGCTGGCGACCAGCGTTTTGGTCGGCATGCAGCCGGTGTTGACGCAGGTGCCGCCGAACTTGTCGCGCTCGATCATGGCGACTTTCATGCCGCTTGCCGTCAGGCGGCCCGTGAGCGATGGCCCGGCCTGCCCCGCCCCGATCACGATCGCATCGAATTGTTGGGTCATCTGTTGCTCATCCGAAATCGTTGAAGGCGTTTGCGGGAGGGTCGCGCACAGCGCGCGGATGTTACCAGACGAATTTCGGGAAGATTTCGAAAAGGAACTGGCGCGGCAATCACGTTCCCGCGGCGGAAATCCGTCCGGGTGATGCCGCCTTCATGCCCTCGGAAGACAGAGGGCGCAGGGAAAGCCGGATGCACGTCGCACCCGCAGCCTCGTGTGCGAGGTAGAAAGCAAAGAAAGCACACGAGTGAATACAGGTACGCCGAAACATGCCGGCCTTCCCTGCGCAATGGTTTTGCGGCTTATAGCGCGCTCTCCCCGGAGTCCGGGCTTGATATAGCCTCCGTCCCCCCGAGCTCTTGAGCCCTAAGGGTTGATCCCAGCGTCGGGAGATCAGGACCACACGCCTTTGCCGTCCGCTTTCGCCTCACTCGTCGCGTGAAGCGCCAGCGTCCATCACATCCCGCACCACGTTTCGTGACGATCTAGAAGCGCCCCTCCTGAGAGGCACGGGGTGCGCGAACAGAAGCCAGTGATTTGCCCGACGGCACAAGCGCATTTTTCTGCGAACGCGGGGCGGATCCATCCAATCGGCTTGAAACGATTCACGAAATTAGTTTTTTGGCGCGACGGCTTCGGAGGCATTTTTGAACTGTGGAAGCAGGCTCGCCCCGGAAAATCGGACGGTCGCGCCGTACGCGCGGGCAAGAGCTATCGAAATTTTCCCGCCATAAAGTTCCACAATCGCGCAAGGAGGCTTCTTTAAGCTTCTGATGGCACAACTAAAAGGCCACATCCGCCGCTGTGGCCGGGCAGTCGGATGCCGCGCCTTCCACCTACCCCAGGGCACGCGCGTTCGACTGCCTGCACCATAACACCACCGGGTGGGATGGCTAGCCCGCAGCGTCGCGCATCGGAGATGCCACGCGCTCTTGCGAATGCCCGCATCAACTCGCGCCAGAAAGTTCGCAGCCTATGCGAGCCGGCCGCCGTTAGCCGCACCCGATGCGGCTCACCAGCGGCGAAAGGTCACGCCCCCATCGCGGATGCTCGCGTGACCTCGCGCGAGAGAGTTCGTAGGGACATTCGGGCATCGCTGGTTTCAACCACACTCGATGCGGCTCACCAGATCGAACGTCCCTTTCGAAAGGATCAATTGTTGAGACGGCTCGAAGGTACGGAACTCAAAGAGTACTTCAAGGACCCCGACGGGGTACCTTCCTGGTGGCGGCCGGAACAAGGGGACTTCCAGTTCTGGCACCAGCAGGAACTCAAAATCCTTGACCAGTATTTCCCGATTGAAGGCGCACCGCTGGTGCTCGACGCCGCCTGCGGCCAGGCGCGGTTTGCGCGCTACTTCGCCGGCAAGGGTTGCCGTGTCCATGCCCTCGACATCAACGCCAAAATGCTCGAGACCGCGCGGGCTCGCGCCCAGGAAGCCGGCCTTGCGGACCGCATCGAGTTCTTCGAGGGTGACGTAGAGACGTTTGCCAATGCGGGCACCTCCTACGACATCGTGACCTGCATGGACGCCATGGAGCATATGGCCGACCTCGACCTCGCGGTGCGCAACCTCACGGGCATGCTGAAGAAGGGCGGCCATTTCATCACCACCTACACCTCCACGGAATGTGTGTATGGGATGCTGCGCGGCCTTTACACGCTCTACGCCTATCATTTGAAACGCGAAGGCGTCGACATCGCCCAGACCTACACGTTCAAGCGCTTCAAGTCGGCGCTGGACAAGAGCGGCATCGCGATCGAGCACACCTTCGGCGTCGGCTTGCTCATGGCTCCGCAGGAGCGCATCCGTCTCGGGCCGTTGAACGGGTTTTTCAAAGGGGTGTCGCAGGCCGAGATCCGCATGAAGGGCTTCCACGCCGATAACTGGCTTTCCCGCCACTGCGCCGTCGTTGTCGTGATCGGCAGGCGTCTCTAGCCAAACCTTGATGGGTGCAGGGTCCGTCGAGCCGCACCCGACCGATCAGGGAGACGATGATGAAGGCCTATATTGTTGCGGCCGAGACCGTCAAAGACGAAGCCATGTTTGCCGAATACCGCAACGCTGTTCCAGCCACGCTCGAAGCATTCGGCGGCAAGTTCATCGTGCGCGGCGGCAATCTGAAACTGCTCGAAGGTGAATGGCCGCACCCGCGTTTCGTCGTCATCGAATTCCCGTCGCGCGAGGCCGCCGAAGGCTGGTACGGATCGCCGGAGTACCAGAAGATCATTGGACTTCGGCACAACAGCTCAGTCGGAAACCTTGTCATCGCCGAGGGGAGCGTGGACTAGACGCCCCCGCCATCGCCGTTGCGCCTGGTGATGCGATTTTGGTTCTTGGCCGTTCTCGCCAGGAGATAGGCGGGACCGAGGCCCCTCGCCGTTTTGGAAAGAAAGTACGATTGTGAACCAGTTCACATTTGCCCGGCACGAAGCCTGCTAGCTTGGCTGCACTGGGAATTTCAGGGGCCCAGGCTAAAGACAACCGCCGGGACGTCGTATTTCGAGCCCGGCGGTGTTTTTTTGCGCTGCTCAAACCCGCAGCGGGCAATTAACCGAAACGCCCAACCGAAAACCCCCCGCGTCCTCAGTGTTGAACCGAGGGATTGGCCGGTTGGCCAGCCTGCGCGGCGGCGCGGGCTTTGGCGGCTGCCGTTTGGCGATCGCGCGCGGCGGTCAGTTCTTTCTTGAGCTTCAATCTTTCGTCGGCCGTCAGCGCGGGCATCTCGCGGTCCGGCGGCAAATCCTCGACCTGGGGATAAGCACTTGTTTTCGAAGGCGCCTGCACCTGCGCCCGCGCGTCCATCAATGACGAATCAGCAGACGAGGTCGCGCAGCCGCTGACCGAGAGGCTCAGCAGCAGCGCAGCGAGCGCGGTGATCCGTCCATTGACACACGCAGTACCCATGCATGAGTGTTCCACGGGCATTGCGGGCCAATTATGGCCACGAGCCCGCGGACCGATGGCGGTTCCGTCCGATCGATCAAGGGCGCGTTACGTCACGCCCCTGCAGTTCCATGTCCGGCGCCTAGCCGACTCGCAGGTTTTCCGCGGACATCTTGCCGCGGTTTTCCTTCTCTTCATAACTTACCTTGGCACCCTCGTTGAGCGTGCTCAGGCCAGCCCTCTCCACCGCAGAGATGTGAACGAACACGTCTTTGCCGCCATTGTCGGGCTGAATAAATCCGAAACCCTTGGCCGGATTGAACCACTTCACGGTACCTGTCGCCACGTCTCACTCCCTATTGGTTATAACCGCGACAGCTTAGGTCGGTTAGCTACTGAATCACA